>WNGM01000427.1_pt1 | contig 36750 bp, 37 predicted proteins | sample 5400571 | NCBI WGS metagenome assembly WNGM01 (sample SAMN13153378, study PRJNA577476) | soil metagenome | isolation source: 100 cm soil or saprolite under Garry oak tree replicate 2 | place: USA:California | collected 2016-06-15 | reverse complement strand
CATCATGTCAGCTTGCATGTCAGCTTGGTCGAATTGCCTGAACAAGTTCCGCGCGATTGCGGCCGGGGCCGCGCTGGTGGCGTTGTGGAGCGCCGCATCCCCTGCGTCGGCCCAGGACCAGCAGCAACCGCAGATTCTCAGCGGTCAGCAGCTGCAGCAGCTGGTCGCGCCGGTCGCGCTCTACCCCGACCCGCTGCTGGCCCAAATTCTGACGGCCTCCACCTATCCCCTGGAAGTGGTCATGGCCGCGCGGTGGTCCAAGGACAATCCAGACCTCAAGGGCAAGGACCTCGAAGATGCCATGCAGCAGCAACCCTGGGATCCGAGCGTCAAGGGATTGACGGCGGTTCCCCAGGTGCTGGCGATGATGAACGACAAGCTGGATTGGACCCAGCAGCTCGGGGAAGCGTTCCTGGCGCAGCCGGACGACATCACCAAGGCGGTCCAGGCGCTGCGCGCCAAGGCGGAATCCACCGGCAACCTCAAAACCACCAAGGAGCAGCGGGTGAGGCGGGTGGCGGCGCCGCCGCCGTCCGCCGGCGAGGTCGTGGTGGTGCCCGAATACATCGCGATCGAGCCATTCGAGCCGGAAGTCATCTACGTGCCGGTCTACGATCCTGTGGTCATCTTCGGCGTCGGCTATTGGCCGGCCGCCTACGTGCCGTTCTTCTGGTATCCGCCGTGGTGGACGGTCGGGCCGGTGTGGGGCTTCTGGCCGGCGTACTACGTCGGGCCGGCCCTGTGGTGCCAGTACAACTGGGGCTTCGGCTACGTGCAGATCAATGTCGTACAGTTCAACAAGTTCAATCACACGCATCTCGTGAGTGCCGCCGCGATCACGAAGTGGCAGCACGATCCCCAACATCATGCCGGCGTGCCCTACAAGCACACGGGCCTCCAGCAGAAGTACGGCAAAGCGAGCACGCTGGGTGGCGGGCCGAAGAGCGGCGGTCCCAAGCTCGGCGGCCCCGGCGGCCCCAAGGGAGGCACGAAGACTCTCTCCAGCACCAGCGGCGGGGGCGGCCCCGGCCACAAGCCCGGCGGGAGCGGTCCCAAGGGAGGTACCAAGACGCTGTCCAGCACCGGCGGCGGCGGCGGCACCGGCCACAAGCCCGGCGGGAGCGGTCCCAAGGGAGGCACCAAGACTCTCTCCAGCAGCGGCGGCGGTGGCGGCACCAGCCATAAGCCCAGCGGCGGCGGCGGAAGTGGCCCCAAGGGCGGCAAGACCTTTACCAGTTCCGGCGGCGGCGGCGGCGGTGGCGGCTTCAAAGGTGGCGGCCCCAAGGGCGGGGGCGGCGGCGGCGGAGCTACCAGCTTCCGGAGTGTGGGCGGTGGCGGCGGCGGCGGCGGTGGCGGCGGCGGCGCTGGCCCGAAGGCCGGTGGGGGCGGGGGTGGGGGCGGCGGCGCTCCGCCCCGCAAACACCCGTAATCGTGTGACCGATAAGGGAGGCCGGACGAGCGATCGTCCGGCCTCCGGCTTTGCCGGCGACCTATTCGGCGGCGCTCGGCAGCGGCGGCACCTCGCAGCCGGTGACGCAGCAGCGGCCGGGCTGTTTGGAGACGCGCCGGCCGTCGGCGAGAACGCCGCGGTCGAGCAGATCCTCGATCAGCGCCGCCTTCTCGGTCACCGGATAATTGCGCCAGATCTCGCGCTTCATGGCTTCGGGCGAGCCGCCGCCGTGGAGCGAGATGAGCGAATACCAGCCGCCCTGATGCGAGGCGGTCAAATCCTCGACCAGGCGGGCGACCTCGAGGCGATGCGCCGCCGGAATGTCGGCGCGCCCGGCAAGCACGGCGGAGAGCGAGGCCTGCGTTGCCGGATTGTGGTCCTCCTCGGGTCCCGGCAGCGCCACCACGAGGCCGCCGGAAAGATCATGCGCCAGCCGGTGCATGTCGTAGATCTGGGTCGAGAGCAGAAGCTTGCCGATGTTGGCGAACACCATATCGGGCGCGATCGAGCCGGCCGCGTTCCGGGCGCCGTAGACCGAGGCCGCCACCCCGCAGGCGAAAAAGCCTTCGACGATCTTGATGAGCTCGACCATGGCGTCGCGCACGTGGGCGTGGCGCTCGGGATCGAGCCCGTTCGCCTCGACCATCAGCGCGGCGGCGCCGATCAAAAGATCGCCGAACCCGGCGCGCGCGCCGATGCAGGAATGGCGGTGATGCGTCGCATAGGAGGTGGTCAGCAGCCCCGCTTCCTCGCACTCGCCGGCGAGAAACACCCGCTCCCACGGCACGAACACGTTCTCGAACAGCACGATCCCGGTCGATTGGCCGTAGCGCGCCGAGAATTTCGCCGCGGCTTCGCCGGGCCGGCCCGCCGGCCGCGCCGCAATCGTCACGCCGGGCGCATCCACCGGCACGGCACAGCACACCGCGAAAGCTGCATCTTCCGCCCGCATCCGCCGGCACGGCATGACCAGAAACTCGTGCACATAGGGCGCCGCGGTCACGATCGCCTTGGCGCCGCGGATCACGATGCCGTCGTTGCGGCGCTCGGCGATATGGACGTAGACGTCGGGATTTGCCTGCTCGCTCGGCCGCTTCGAGCGGTCGCCCTTGGCGTCCGTCATGGCGATTCCGAGCGCCAGATCCGCGTCCTGGACGCGCTCGAGATACGCCAGGAACCGCTGATGATAATCGGTGCCGTGCGCGGCATCGGCCGCTTGCGTCGCCTCGAAGCCGGCATTGAGCGCATCGTGGCTGAGATAGCGCTGGGCGCAGCCGCAGCGGCGGCACAACAGCCGGACCGCCTCGAGCTTGTAGAGCAGATCGGTTGAGCTTGCGTCGATCGCCAGCATGCGCGGTAGCTGATACCGATCGCGGCGATGCCGGGGGCGAGCCGCGGGTCGTCGGCGACGCTTTCGACCGCATGCCCGTCGATGAATACCCGCGGCGAGTAGCGGCGCAGCGATTCGCGATAATCGGCGGCCGACATGAACATGGGAGCCTCCTCAACCTTCGCGGCTGGATTCCTAACATTGTTGCGGACCGTGAGATAGAAGCGAGCCTTGCTCCCTGCCGGGAGACAGCGCTCAACGTCCCGTGAATGCCGGCTTGCGCTTCTCGACATAATGGGCGACGCCTTCGCGGAAATCCTCGCTGGCAAAGCTCGCCGCCATCGCCCGGTCGGCGGTGTCGATCGCTTCCGCCAAGCTCTGGAAGCGGGCTTCCCACAGCTGGCGTTTCATCACGCGCATCGAGCGCGGCGAGACCGCCTCGGCGAGCTCCGAGGCATAGGCGCGAACCTGGTCCATCAGCTCGCCCGGCGGGGTGACGCGGTCGACGAGCCGCAAGCGCAGTGCCTCCTCGGCGCCGACGCGCCGCGCCGATAACAGCAGATCGAGCGCCGCGGAGAGGCCGACCAGATTGGGCAAGGTCCAGCTGATGCCGTGCTCGGCGATCAGGCCGCGGCGGGAGAACGCGGTGGTGAACTGCGCCTCGGGCGCCGCGAAGCGAAGATCGCAATAGAGCGCGAGCACCAGGCCGAGCCCCGCGCAGGGGCCGTTGACGGCGGCGATGATGGGCTTGGGCACCGCGGGAAAATACGAGTAACGCTTTTGAAAATCGGGCCGAGACTCCGGATCGAACGGCGGCGGAGCTTGCGACGTCGCGCTCGAGCCGCGGGCTTCCGTGAGCCTCGAGAGCGTCGCCATGTCCGCGCCGGCGCAAAAACCGCGGCCCGCGCCGGTGAGCACGATCACCCGCACCGCATCGTCGTCGGCTGCCCGGCGCGTCGCGTCGCGGACTTCCCCGCCCATGTTCGGCGTCCAGGCGTTGAGCCGCGCCGGGCGATCGAGCGTGATCGTCGCGATGCGCGCGCCGGTCTCGTAGCGGATCTCCTGATAGGACATGTCTCTCCTCTTCGGTTCGGGAACACTGGTCGACAAACGCGCGATCCCTCGCAAAGGCCGCGGCCGGGCGACGATAGCAGGTCCCTTATCCATCAGCCGCGGATGCGCCCGGCTCGCCACGCCGGCGCGCGAGTTCGTTCCGCAAGGGTTGCCACAGTCCGAGCACGATTGTGTGGCGAGTGCCGGCCGGACCCATATTTCCGAGGCGGGCACATGAACCTGGTTTCCAAGAAACGCACGCTGCTGCCGAGCACGATCGTGGTCGCCGCGCTGGCGCTGGGCTGCGGCTCCCTCGCGGCGCAGGTCGCGCCGTCGATTCCGTCGTCCCAATTGCTGGCACAGGCCGAACCGCAAAAGCCCGGGGAGGAGCGGCGCAAGGAGCAGCAGCCTGCTCCGCCCAAAGGCGCGCAGCCGCAAGTCCAGCCGCAACGTCCCGGGCCCCAAAGCGCTCAGCCGCCGCAAGGCCCCCGACGCGATCAGCGGCAAGACACGCAGCAGGATCGCCGCCCGCCCGGCGCGCAAGGCCAGCCGCAAGGTACCCAGCAGCAGGAACGGCAGGAACGCCGTCCGGCTCCCGGCGGGCCGCAGCCCGGTCAGCCGCGCACGACCCAACAGCCGACCCCGCCTTCGGGTGCACAGCGCGAGCCAATTCAGCAGGAGCGGCGCCAGCCTCCGGGAGCGCAGCCAGGCGGCCCCACCCAGCCGCGAACCACGCAACAACCCGGCCAAGCTCCGGGCGCGCAGCCCGGTCCCGGTCAGCCGCGAACCACGCAACAACCCGGCCAAGCTCCGGGAGTGCAGCCCGGCCCCGGCCAGCCGCGAACGACGCAGCAACCTGGCCAGCCGCCCGGCGCGCCGGCTCGGCCGCAAACGACCCAGCAACCTGGAGGCCAGCCGCCGGGCGCGCCGCAACGCGGCCAGCGCCAGGATACCCAGCGCCCGCCGGCGCCCGGCGTTCCGATCGGGCCGCAGAATGCGCGGCCGGGGCAGCCGCAACCCGGCGCGCCGGGGGCGCCCGCTGTCGGTGATCAGCGCGGGCCGCAGCAGTTCGAAACGATGCGCCAGCAGCGGCAGGAGCGCACCGAGAACAACGGGCAGCGCACCGTGATCGAAGAGCCGGATCACCGCATGATCATCCGCGAGAACGGCCGCGCGTTCGTCCGTCATGACGAAGTCGCGCGTTTCCGCCTGACCGGCCAGGACGTTCGCGTCGAGCGCCGTCCGGGCGAAATCGTCACATTGGTGCGGCGTCCGGGCGACGTGGAGATCGTCACTTACGTCGACGAGAGCGGCCGCCTGCTGCGCCGTGTGCGCCGGACCCGGGACGGCCGCGAGTTCGTCCTGATCGACAACCGCATGCGAGGTCCCGCTGGCGTGGAAATCTTCGTGTCGCTGCCGCCGCCGCGCATCGTGATCCCGCGGGACGAATACATCGTCGAAATGGAATACGCTCCGCGGGAGCGAATCTTTGCGGCGCTGGAAGCGCCGCCGATCGAGCCGATCGAGCGCGCCTACACGCTCGACGAAGTCCGCTTCAGTCCGGCGCTGCGCGACCGCATGCGGCGCGTCGATCTGAACACGATCACCTTCGAGTTCGGATCGTGGCAAGTCGCTCCGGACCAGATCCCGCTGCTCGCGAATATCGCCGAGGCGATCAATCAAGTGGTCGGGCGCAATCCCAACGAGGTGTTCCTGATCGAGGGCCATACCGACGCGGTCGGCAACGACGTCGACAATCTATCGCTGTCCGACCGCCGCGCGGAATCCGTCGCCGTCATCCTCACCCAGAACTTCCAGGTGCCGCCCGAGAATTTGACGACGCAGGGCTACGGCGCCCAGCAGCTCAAGGTGCAGACGCCGGGACCCTCCCGCGAAAACCGCCGCGTCACCATCCGGCGCATCACGCCGTTGTTGACCGGCTCCTCGCAATGAGGTGCGGCGCGGCTCATCGTGCCCGGCCGCACCGACCGCGCATGATGATTTGTCAGTTCGTCTGCTGAATCGCCGAGAGCAGCCAGGGACCGCCGGGCGCGCGCCTGAAAGTCCATAATTCGGTCGCCTGGGTGGGCCGGATCGGATCGCCCTCGACGGCGCGGCCGCTCGTGCGCTCGACCGTCTGGTCGATGAGCGAGAACCGCATGGCGACGGTCGCATATTCGCCATCGCGCTCGCGCCAGGCCTCGGCGAGGTCGCCTTGCAGGAGCTTCACGTCGGAGATGTGGTTGACGACGCCGCGGCTGGCGTTGGCGGCGAGACCCTCTGAGAAATACGCCAGCATTTCCGGCGTCACTCGCTGCCGCAACGCACCGAGATCCTCGGCCCCATAAGCGGCCTGGACTTCGCCGAGCAGCCGCTCGAACGCGTCATAATCCGCCTTGCCGACGGTAACGCTGCCGCCTCCGGCAGGCGTGGCGCCGCCCGGGGTGCCAGGGGCTGCGCCCGCGCCCGGCATCATGCCACGCAGCATCGATGCGCCGCCGCCGGCGTAAGCCGGCGCATTGCGCCGCTGGTACCAGCCCCAGATCAGCCGGGCGACGACGACGATCAGCGCCAGCTGCAGCAACAGGCCGAAGATCGAGGCAAAGCCGCCGAGATTGCCGAACATTCCGTGGCCGAACAGCAGCCCGAACAGACCTGCGCCGAGGAATCCGGCGGCAAGCCCGCCGAACAGCCCGGGCCGGCTGAACCATCCGCCCGCTGCCGGCGAGGTCGCCGGCGCGCTCGGTTGCGTCATCGAGCGCTCGATCGGCGAGGCGGCATTGGGCGCGGTTTGGGTCGGCGCCGGCGGGCTGAACGTGCGCATGCCGCGGCTGCCGAAACTCGATCCGCCGCCCGCTCGCGCGTTCGCGTCCGCCGCCGCGAAGGCAAGCGCGGCGAGCAGCGCAACCAGCACCGCCAAGGAACGGGTGAAGCGGGCCATTGAATTTCTCCTGCAGGCTCGGCAGCGTATATCGGTATTCCCGGGTGCTTTGGTAAGGCATGGAGCCAAAATGGCCGATTACCTGCGGCTGCGGCAGATTTGCCTGGTCGCGCGCGAGCTCGAGCCGGTCCTCGCCGACGTTCGGGCGATCCTGGGCCTCGAAATCTGCCATCGCGATTCCGGGGTCGCTAAATACGGCCTCGTCAACGCGCTGTTGCCGATCGGCACGAGCTTTCTCGAACTGGTGGCGCCGGTCGAGGCGAACACCGCGGCCGGGCGCTTCCTCGATCGATCCGGCGGCCACGGCGGCTACATGGCGATCTTCGACTGCGGCGACCCCGAGCGGCGGCGGCGCCACGCGGAGGCGCTCGGCATCCGCGTCGCCAACGTGATCGAGTACGCGGAATATCTGGGCATTCAGCTGCATCCGCGCGACTGCCGCGCCGCGATGATCGAGCTCAATCATACGCGCGGCGGCGACGCGCTCGCCGGTGCCTATCACCCGGCCGGCCCGGATTGGCGCGCCGCGATCCGCACCGATCAAACAAAGGTGCTGGTCGAGACCGAAATCGAAACGCCCCAACCGGAGGCTCTCGCGCGGCACTGGGGAAACATTCTCGAGCTGCCGGTCGGCGGCGGCGGACATGATCCGACCATCGTGCTCGCGCAGGGCGCCATCCGGTTCGTCAAGACGGCGGACGCCAGGACCGAATGCCTCGGAGGACTACGGATCGAAGTCGCCGACGTCGGCCGCGCCTGCGCCACGGCCGCGGCGCGAGGCTATAGGATCGATGGAAATTCCTTTCATCTCGCCGGCGTGCATTTCCGCCTGCAGCCCGCGGGGTGAAGTCGGGAATACCGAATCGGTCTGAAGAGTTCGAAATGAATCGGCTTTTGTGATTCAGGCCGCGCCGCAAACTCTCTTCACCTCCCCTTGAAAAGGGGAGGTCGACCGCGAAAGCGGTCGGGTGGGGATCGTTTGAGACCCCCTCCCGGCTCGCGTCTAGCGACGCTCGCCCGACCTCCCCCTTTCAGGGGGAGGTGAAGCGCGAATGCCTCACGCTGATTGCCAAACGAACCGCGGAAATGCTCGGCGCTTCGAAGTAATCAGTCGGACTCCCTACAACCCCGCGGCCTTCAAGTCTGCGCCCAGCGCCTTGGTTTCCTGCTCGGCTTTGTCCGCGATCTGCTTGTTGTCGTCGACGTCCAGCCGATATCGCGCGGCCTCGAGCTGCTTGGCTGCCCCCTTGGCTTTCGCCTCGGCCTCTTCCGCATATTTGCGATAATTCTCCGCCCGGTCGGCCAATGCCTTGATCCAGGCTTCGACGTTGGCTTTCACCAGCTGCTTCTGGGCGGCAGGATCCGGCGAGCGCGCCCGGACCACGGTAAGCGCGGCCTCGGTCTCCTTGACCTCCTTGTCGAGCAGATCGATCACGGCCTGGATCTGCGGCTTGGTGGCCGCGGGCTCGAGCCGGAAACTGTTTTGCGCCTCGCGCCGGCGGCGCTTGCGATCGGTCAGCTTGCTTTTCAACCAGGAAACGTTCGCGGCGAAGAGCGCATCGTACTCGTGCCCCGGCTTGGAGGTGTATTGCAGCGGCGGCCCGAATCCCGGCGGCACGTTTTGCTGGGCCTGAACCGAACCGTCGAGCAACAGGATCGTTGCCGCCAAGATTCCCGCAGCCAGGGTCTGCAATCGCCCGCTCAAGGCCATGGTGCCCCCATCCATCCGGATTCCCTGCCGTTCGCGGGCGCCCCGTCCTGCCGCGCTAGGCGTTCGAGGAACTGCCGCTCGCTGCCAGGGCTCCGCCTCACGCCGAGTACCGGAGCAGGTTCTGGATCTCCTTGTACATCCCGCTCACGATTTCTTCTTCGCGGCCTTTGGTTTCCTCCGGTTGAGCGGCGGATGCGATCTCGGCCGGTGCCGCTTCCGCATGCGCCGCCATCCCCGGCATTGCCGGCCCGGGCGGCACGACGGAACCTGCCGAGAGCAGCGCCCGCGCCTTGGTCAGGGTCTTCTTGACGTCCGCGAACTCGCGCGAGCGCTGGCTGTTGCCGATCTCGACCATCGCGCGCAAGGTTTCGGTGAGCTCGGCGATGCGCGCCTGCGCATTCTGCAAGGCGTCGGCCGCTTCCAGCAGCAGTTTCCCCACCGGTTCGGCGCTCACGCGCAGTCGATCGATCAGGTCGTTCATGGCCACCCCCACGCTCGATTTGTCCCGCCTATAGAACAATATCGGGCCGGAGGATACCAGCGCCGCTCCGTCGCATGGACAAGATCGGGCCTGCTGTGGATTTCGGGTCGCTTCCGAGGAATCGCGCCACCGGAGGAATCCCGCGGCAAGAAAAGGACTTGGCCGCCGGGCATCGATCCCATAGAACCGCGCCAAGCAGGGGGCCCCGGCCGGGCAGGCGCGACGCCGCTCGCGTTGACCGCACCGGCGGGCTCGCCCTAGCCTGAGCATCGGCCGAGGCCGGCCGATGCGGTGGCGGCCGATTGCCGGCATCGGCAGCCGGCCCAACAACAAGAACACCTCGGAGGAAACCTTGCGCGCCGTCGCGCCGAGCATCGAACTTGCCGGCAACGTCATCACGGTCCGAGCGCTGTCGAAGCGCTACGGTGCCCTCGACGGCGTCGAGGCGCTGCACGAAGTCGATTTCTCGGTCGGCGAAGGCGAATTTCTGGCAATCGTCGGCCCTTCGGGCTGCGGAAAATCGACGCTCCTGAAAATTCTCGCCGGATTGATCCCGGCAAGCGGCGGCACCGCCTTGCTCAACGATGTCCCGATCGAAGGCCCGCGCCGGGACATCGGCGTGGCGTTCCAATCTCCGGTGCTGTTTCCGTGGCGCAGCGTGCTCGGCAACGTGCTGCTTCCGGCCGACGTGCAGCGCCTGGGGCGTGCGCGCATGACGGAGCGCGCGATGGAGCTCTTGGCGCTCGTCGGACTTTCCGGCTTCGAGCACCGCTATCCGTGGCAGCTCTCCGGCGGGATGCAGCAGCGCGTCTCGCTGGTGCGCGCGCTGATCCACGATCCCGCCTTGCTGCTCATGGACGAGCCGTTCGGGGCGCTCGATGCGTTGACCCGGGAGGCGATGAACGTCGAGCTGCAAAGAATCTGGCTCGAGCGCCGCAAGACCGTGGTGTTCATCACCCATTCGACCGCCGAGGCGGTGTTCCTCGCCGACCGCATCGCGGTGATGACGCCGCGCCCGGGCCGCATCGCCGATCTGTTCCCGGTCGAGCTGCCGCGGCCGCGCTCGCTCGACGTGATGACGCATGAAAAATTCGGCGGCTACGTGCGGCGGATCCGTGCCGCGCTCAACGCCGGTGGAGGTATCGAATGACACGCATGACCGGCGGATTGGTCAATTTCGTGCTGCGCCTGATGCTGATCGCCGTTACCCTTGCGGTGTGGGAAGCGCTGGTGCGCCTGCTCGATGTGCCGGCCTTCATCCTGCCGACGCCGTCGAGCATCTTCACCGCGCTCTACCGCGGCATCGCCAGCGCGCTCTATCTCAACCACATCGGCATCACGCTCGCCGAGACGCTGATCGGCTTCGTGGTCGGCACGGTGCTGGCCTTCGCGCTCGGCATTGCGGTGGCGCTGAGCCGCTCCATCGAATATTTCCTCTATCCGTTCATCGTGATGTTCCAGGCGATGCCCAAGGTGGCGCTGGCGCCGCTGATCATCGTCTGGTTCGGCCTGGGGCTGACCTCCAAGGTCGTCAACGCGGCGCTCGTCGCGTTCTTCCCGCTGATGGTCAACACCATCGTCGGCCTGCGCTCGGCCGAAGAGGAGAAAGTCGACCTGATGCGCTCGCTCGCCGCGAGCCGCTGGCAGGTGTTCTGGATGCTGCGGCTGCCCAATGCGATGCCCTATATCTTCGCCGGGCTGGAAATCGCCATGATCTTTGCGCTGATCGGCGCCATTGTGGCCGAGTTCGTCGGTGCGCAATCCGGGCTCGGCATGCTGATCCAGAGCATGAATTTCACCATGGACGTTGCCGGCCAGTTCTCGGTGCTGCTGATCCTCTCCGTGCTGGGGCTGATCCTCAACGGCATGGTCAACGGGGTGCGGCGCCGCGTGCTGTTCTGGGATGTCTCGCAGAAGGTCGATGCCGTCGCCTCGGCGCAGAAAAAGGGAGGAACCCTGTGAAACATCTAAGGCTCGCCGCGGCGCTCGCGGCCTTGCTCGCCGCAACGGGCGCGCAGGCCGAAACCACGCTGCGGGTCGGGTTTTGCGCGCGCACGGTCAGCGCCGCGGCGGCGCCATTCGCCATTGCGGCCAAGATGGGCTGGTTCACGCAAGCGGGATTTCGTGTCGAGCTGGTGCCGTTCCCGGGTTCGACCGATTGCGTGAAGAGCGTCGCGACCCGCGACGTCGACTACGCGCTGCCGTCGATCGAGCCGCTGGCGATCATTCGGCCGCAAGGCGTCAAAGCCAAGAATTATTACACCGCCTATCAGGGCAACGTTTATGGGATTGCGGTTCCGGCCGACAGTGCCGTCAAGCGCTTCGAGGATCTCAAGGGCAAGCGGGTCGGCGTGATCTCGATGTCTTCCGCCGGGGTGATCATTGCGCGCGCGCTCGCCGCCAATCACGGCATGGATCCCGATCGCGACATCTCGATCGTGGTCGCCGGCGAAGCCGCGCAGACCGCCGCGCTGCTGCGCTCGGGCGAAGTCGACGCGCTCTCGCAGTTCGACACGCAATATGCGCTGGTCGAGAACGCGGGAGTGAAGATGCGCCCCCTCGACAACAGCGAGATCGCCAAGTTTCCGTCGAATGGTTTCATCGCGTTCGAGGCCACGCTCAAGAGCAAGCGCGCGGAAGCGGTGGCGCTGGCGCAGGGCTATGCCAAAGGCACCGTGTTCGCCATCGCCAATCCGGCGGCGGCGGTGCGCGCGTTGTGGGAAGTGTTTCCGCAGACCAAGGCGACCGGCAAGGACGAGGCGACCGCGCTGAAAGACGACGTCAAGGTGCTGGAGGCGCGCGCCCGCAACTGGCGGCTCGAGGCGGGCGGGGTGACCAAATGGGGCGAGAACTCCGAGGCGAATTACGCGGCCTATGTGGACTTTTTGCTGAAATGGGGAGTGCTCAAGCAGAAGGTCGAGGCGAGCGACATCATCACCAACGAGCTGATCGAGGACATCAACAAGTTCGATCCCGCGGAGATCACCGACCTCGCCAGGAAGCAGGCGGCGAATTAGCTGCGCTTTGCTCGGCTCGTCGTCCCCGCGAAAGCGGGGACCCATGATCACGGATCAGAAAATTACAGGGGCGGTGATCATGGGTCCCGGATAGCCGCTTGGCGGCTTCCGGGACGACTGGGAGTTTGTTACTTGCTGCCGATCACCCGCACCGGCTTGCCGTCGAGCCAGGCTCGGATGTCGTCGACCGTCTGCCGATAGAAGATCCGGAACGTGTCCTGCGTGACGTAGCCCAGATGCGGCGTGATCACCGCGTTGTCCATCTTGCGCAGCGGATGGTCCTGCGGCAGCGGCTCGACGTCATAGACGTCGAGGCCGGCGCCGGCGATGCGGCGCTCGCGCAGCGCAGTAACGAGCGCGGCCTCCTCGACGATCGGCCCGCGCGAGGTGTTGACGAGAAACGCGCTCGGCTTCATCAGCCCGAATTCCTTGGCACCGACCAGTCCCTGCGTGCGCGGGCTGAGCTGCAGATGGATGGTGATGAAATCGGCGCGGCGGAACAGCTCGTCCTTGTCGACGCGGGTAGCGCCGGCCTCGCGGGCCTTGTCCTCGGTGAGGTTCTGGCTCCAGGCGATCAGCTGCATGCCGAACGCACGGCCGATCGCGGCGGCACGCGAGCCCAACCGGCCGAGCCCGACGATGCCGAGCGTCTTGCCGAACAGATCGATGCCGATCGTCTCCTGCCACCACGCGCCCGCTTTGAGCCGGGCGTGCTCGTGGCCGATCTTTCGCGCCAGTTCGAGCATCAGCCCGAACGCCAGCTCGGCGGTCGGATGGCCGGTGGATTCGGTGCCGCAGACGGTGACGTTGCGCTCGCGCGCGGCCGCTAGGTCGATCGCCGCGTTGCGCATGCCGGTCGTGACCAGGAGCCGCAGCTCGGGCAGGCCCTCGAACACGGCTTTGGAAAACAGCGTTCGCTCGCGCATCGCGCAGACGATCGAGAATTTTTCGAGCGCCCGGATGACGCCCGCCTCGTCCCCGAGCGGCCGATGGAACACTTCGATCGCCACGTCCTTGGCGATCGGCGACCAATCGGCCATCTGCATCGCGACGTTCTGGTAATCGTCGAGCACGGCACAGCGATGTTGCATGGATCACCTCATCGTGGAATTCGCCGGCGGCTTCGCGATGTGCTCAAGCTTTGCGCCCGCCGGCCTTGCGGATACGGAATACCAGAAGCCCGGGGCTCTCGCTGTTGGATTCGAGAACGTCGCCGGTCTCGCGGACGAGATTGGGGATGTCGATGGCGGTCAGCGGATCGGTGCATTCGAGCACCAGCGCGTCGCCCGGAACGAGCTTGCCGAGCACCTTGCGGGCCTTGAGCGCGGGAAGGGGGCAACGCAATCCGCGCAGATCGAGCGTCTGTTCGGCCATGGATCGTCACCAGCACGCATCGAGCAGCGGGTCAAGGGCGCATGCTTGACCGCGGCTCGCGTGGCGGCAAAGGTCCGCAGACGCCGGATTCAGTGCACCTCGCCCAGGGAGTCTCGCGTCACATGCGGCGGCTTGCGATCGCGGCTTGCATTATTTTGTCGCTTTCATCGTCCAGTGCGCAGGCGCAGCTGCGCGGGCACGGCGGCCCGGTGCGGGCGCTGGCGATCTCGCCCGACGGCAAGACCGCGATCTCGGGGAGCTTCGATCAAACGGCGATTGTTTGGTCGCTTGCCCGCCAAGCGGCCGAGCAGGTGCTGCGCTTCCACGACGGCGCGGTCAATGCCGCGGTCCTGCTCGCGGACGGCCGCGCCGCCACCGCCGGCGAGGACGGGCGCATCGCCGTCTGGCGCTTCGGCCGCGAAGAACCCGATGCCGTGCTGGAAGGACACAGTGCGCCCGTGGCGGCGCTCGCGGTCTCGCCGGACGGCGCGAGCATCGCATCGGCGTCCTGGGACCGCACCGTCCGGGTCTGGCCGCTCGCCGGCGGCGTGGGCGGCGGGGGCGGCGCGCCGCGCGTGCTCGAAGGCCATGCGCAGAACGTCAATGCTGTCGCCTTCCTGCCGGATGGGCGCGTGGTGAGCGCCGGCTACGACGCCAGCGTCCGGATCTGGTCGGCGGCGGCGCCCGCGGAGGCGCCGAACATCATCACCTTGCCGACCCCGCTCAATGCGGTGGCGGTCGCGCCCGACGGCGAGATCCTCGCGGCCGGAGCCGATGGCCGCGTGCATTTGCTGCGGCCGGGAGGCGAGCCCAACGGCGAGATCGAAGCCCAGGCCACGCCGATCATTGCCGTCGCGGTCTCGTCCGACGGCAAGCTGGTGGCCGCATCCGGCATCCGCGGCTCGGTCGCCATCATCGATCGGGCAAGCCGCAAGCTCGTGCGCACCCTGGTCGGACCCGGGCTGCCGGTGTGGTCGCTCGCGTTCTTTGCCGACAATCGCACGCTGCTGACCGGCGGCACCGATCGCATGATCCGCCGCTGGGACGCGGAAACCGGCGAGCAGTTCGGCGCGATCGCGCTCGGCGGGCCCGAGGATCCGCTCGCGGCCTTCGCGGGCGACCGCGGCGCCGAGGTGTTTCGCGCCTGCGTCGCCTGCCACACCTTGCGGCCCGAGGAAGAGAACCGCGCCGGGCCGACGCTCTATGGAATTTTCGGCCGGCACATCGCGGCCGTGCCGGGCTATCGCTACTCCGAGGCGTTCCGCCAGCTCGATATCGTCTGGACGCCGGAAACCGTCGCAAGACTGTTCGAGCTCGGGCCGGCGACGTTCACGCCGGGCACCAAAATGCCGGAGCAGCGCATCGGCTTGGCGGAGGACCGCGCGGCGCTGCTCGAATTTCTGGCGCGCGCGACCAAGCCGAAGTGAGAACCGTATCGCCTAAAGCTTGGCTGCTGGTGCGCGGTAGAGTAGTGCGGTAGGATAAAGTAGTACTGAATCGGAGGAAGTTCATGCGATCGGCCGCAAAGCTCAGCATAACCCTGCCCACCGAAATGGCCAGGATGGTGCGAAAAAGGGTACAGCGTGGGGCCTACGCCTCCAACAGCGAGGTCATCCGCGAAGCCTTGCGGGTTTGGGAGGAACACGAGAGCGAACGCGAGCACCGCCTCTCGACCATTCGGAAGAAAATCGACGAGGCTTTGAAAGATCCGCGCCGATTGAAGGAAGCGCAGGTGGAGGCGCATTTCAGAACGCTGCACAGGAAGACGAAAAAGGCCAGGGCTCGTGGCACGTGAGCTCGTCTACGCACCGCAAGCAGTTGCTGACCCTGGAAGAGATTTATCGTTTTATGGCGGAGCACAGCCCGGATCGGGCAGCAGCCTTCATTGCAGACATACGCCGTCGCTGTCGTTGGCTGCTGGATTCCCCCGAACTTGGCCCTGTTCGGCCGAAATTGGGAAAGGGCGTCCGAATCTATCCGATGCGACGGAGAGTCGTGGTCGTGTACGCAATCCGGACCTCCACTGTCGACGTGCTGAGGGTGTTCTATGCAGGCCGGGACTATGAAACCTTGATGGCCGGCAACTGAGCCGAATAAGCGGTGCGCCCAGCGCATGGAGAACAAAACGGAATGCGGGATCCCGGATTGCGCTACGCTCCATCCGGGTTGCGGCGTGCCTTCCCTTCCCGCTCGCGCAGATAATCGTCGCTGGTGCGCGGGCGCGGGCGCTCTGCCGCCGCGTAGGGATCGAAGCCGGCGGTGGTCACCGCCGCGACGCGGCAATCCTCGCACATTTTCAGCACTTCGAGCCGGCTGCCGGGGCCGCTGAACATCCAGTGTTTGCCCTCGAGCTTGGCCGCGATCCGCTCGATCGTGCTCTTCGTTCCGAACGGCTTGCCGCAGCGGGTGCAGCAGAACGGCTCCTCCTCTTTCAGCAGGCGCGCGGCGGCGCTCGCGGCGCGAAAATCGAGCTGCGGCATGAGCGTGATCACCTTTTCGGGGCAAGTCGCCTTGCACAGCCCGCATTGCACGCAGGCATCCTCGACAAACCGCAGGCTCGGGCGTTCCGGGTCGTCCATCAGCGCGCCGGTCGGGCAAGCCGACACGCACGCGAGGCACAGCGTGCAGCCTTCCGCGCGGATTTCCACGGCGCCGAACGGCGCGCCGTCCGGCAGCGCGACGACATCGACCGGCGCCGGCGCGGCGCGATGCAGCTCGCGCAGCGCAAGCCGCAGCAGATCGCGTTTTTGGCCGACCGGCTCGAAGCTCGCGGGCCGCGGGGCCGGGGCCACGGGACTGATGGCGCGCAGCGCCTCGCCGAGCGCGAAGGGATCGTCGGTCTCGATGGTTTCGGCGCGCCCGTTGCCGAAGCCCAGCCCCGCCAGAATCGGGTCGGCAAGCGCCAGCGTGCGCTTGAGACCCGTCACATCGTGGCGCGGCTTGGCGCGCAGCAGCAGGCGCAGCCCGGAGGCGCCATAGGCGAATGCCGCGGCGATCAGCTCGAGCCCGACTTGGGTGACTTCGTTGACCGCGAGCGGCAGCACGTTCGCGGGCAGTCCGTCGTCGTGGCGCGCGAGCGCATCGATCAGCTCGCCGCCGTGCTCGCCGTCGTGGACGAGCAGGACCGGATGCTCGCCTCCCGCCGCGCGATAGACTGTGAGCAGCGCGCGCAGCTTTCGCACCAGCGCGTCCACGGTCGGGAGCGCGTAGGCGGCGGCGCCGGTCGGACACACCGCCGCGCAGCTGCCGCAACCCGCGCACACGTTCTCGTCGATCGCGACGTGATCGCCGGCGGGCGCGATCGCCCCGGTCGGGCAGAGATCGAGGCAGCGCGTGCAGCCGACGATCTTGGAGCGCGAATGGGCGCACAGATCGTCGGTGAACGTGATGTAGCGCGGCTTGTCGAACGTGCCGACGAGATCGGCCGCGCGCAGGATTTTTCGCAGCACGCCGGCTTCATCCCTGGGATCGGCGCGCAAATAGCCTTCCCGCAGGTCGGGGGCGGGGAACAGCGCGGGACCGCCGGAGAGATCGAGCAGGATGTCGCACTGGGAGGTCGCGCCGTTGCGCGAAACTCCGAACGCGAGGCTCGCGCGCGAGGAGGGATCCGGAACGGCGTAATCGTCGACCAATATTTCGAAGGCGCCGAGATGGCCTTTGGCGGATCGGATCGTGCCTTTCGCGATGGGAAATTCGGTTGTTTTCGGTGGCGCCACCGCGCCGGGTCGGCTCAGCAGCACGGTCACGTCGAGCCGGTCCGCAAGCAGGCGCGCCGCCTCGATGGCGCGCTCGTCGCTGCCGTAGACGAGAGCCGTTCCCTCGCTCTCCAGGCTGAGCAGCGGCGTCGCCGGCATCGGCTCGGCGGCGGCCGCCAGGAGCGCCGCGATCTTCGGGCCGGCGGCGGCGCCCTCGGTCGACCAACCCGCCGTCTCGCGAATGTTGGCGAATGCGATCTCCGCCGCCCCGGCCGCCCCGGCCGCCCCCGCCGCCCCGGCCGTGCCTTCGACCTCGCCCGCGGCTTCCGAGAACAGCGGCGCTTCCTGCGTGCAGGCGATCGTCATCGCGCCGCCCCCCGCCGCAGCGGCCCGGAATTTCTCGAGCTCGGCCCGGCACAATTGGTGGGCGGTCTCGAGCGAGGCGCCGGGACAGCCGCGGCGCACTGCGTCGGCATCGAGCGCAATGGTGCCCTCGCAGGAGCACAACACGATCTTGCGCCGTTCCGCCATGCGATCTCCGGGTCGCCTGCCGCCTGCCGTCTCTAGCCACCTGGGGCGCCTAGCTATAATTGTAGCGCTTCAAAAGTACAGGAGCATCGATGTCGCTGGACGGCCGCCTGCGCACCCCGTTTGCGCCGAGCCTCGACCTGCCGCCCGCGTTCCGGTTGGTGAGCCTGCGCGAGGTCGGCGACGCGTTTGCGCACGCGCAGGGCATTGCCGCGGAGGAGGGCGCCGGGACCCTGGTCTGGGTCGGCCGCTTCGACGTCGTCGAGTTCGCGGTGGTGCTCGAGCCCGACGAGCCGCTCGCCGAGGCCCGCCGCGCGTTCTATGCGGGGATGGCGGCGCTGGTCGACGCGCTCGCCGTCCATGCTCCGCCGGAGAAGCCGATCCAGGTGGACTGGCCGGACGCGATCCGGGTCGACGGCGGACTGGTCGGCGGCGGGCGTCTGGCGTGGCCGAAGGGGGCCCGCGAGGATCGTCCCGCGCCCTGGCTGGTGTTCGGCGCCATGATCCGGACCGTCGAGATGACGGAGCGCAAGCCGGGCCTGCGGCCGCTCGGGGCAGCGCTCGAGGAGGAGGGCTTCCACGATCTCGGCTCCGGCCAGGTGGTGGAAAGCTTCGCGCGGCACCTGATGGTGCTGACCGACGCCTGGCAGGAGGCCGGGTTCCGCAGAATCGCCGAATCCTATCTGTCGCGGATTGCGGCCGAGCACGGCGTCGAACGCTCGATCGATCGGGCCGGCGATCTTTTGGTGCGCCGCGTCGGCGAACGCGCGATCGGCAAGCGCCGGCTCGTCCCCGCGCTCGCGGTGCCGTCCTGGCTCGATCCGCACACCGGAGCCCCGCGCGCATGAAGCTGTTGCGCACCATTCGGCTCGACCCGTCCGACACCTTCGTGTTCGAACGTGCCGCGGAGCCCGGCGAATGGGCGGTGCCCGGCGCATTCGCGTTTCTCGATGCCGATCCCGCAACGCTCGAGGGCAAGGCGCGCACCGCGTTTCGCAGCGGCTTCTTGGGTATTTCGAGCCTGGGCTGGTCGACGCTGGTGCAAGTCGTCGAGGCGGACGAGGAAACCCGCGGAGCGGTGATCGAGACCTTGGCGGCGCGTCTCGTCGAGCATTTCGGCGCTCCGGATCTTGAGACGGCGCGCGGCGCGGCCGCCGAGGAGGTCGCCTTTGCCGCATCGCTCGCGGAGCATCCGCCCGATACGCTGATCGCCATGCATCGCGTTCAGCGGGACGGCGAGATCCGCGAGACGTTTCGCACGCTGCGTCCGCGCGCGGGCGCCAAGCCGCTGCGCGCCTTCGCGTTCCTCGAGGTCGAAGGCGAGGAGGAGACGGACGAGGAGGTGGATCTCGTCGCACTCGGCACGGAGAGCAGGACTCGCTCGCATGACTGAGGCGGATCGGCAGTCTCCTCCCTCTCCTCGCGGAGGTCTGGCATTTGGCTCCGAGCGGGCCGCAAGCGACTCCCTCCCCTTGAAAAGGGGAGGGATGGAGTGGGGATCGCGACCCCCTCCCGACGCGGAGCCTGGCCCGGACTTGATCCGGGCCGGTCGACCCTCGGGTCAAGCCCGAGGGCAGGCTCTCCCCCTTTCAGGGGGAGGTGTCCGGAGCAAGCCGCTCGGCACGCGCCACCCGCCCGGCAGGGGCGGGCCATGAAAGACTTCTGGCTCTCCTGCGGGCATCATCTGCTCGACCGCGACGAGGGCGGCGGGCTGGTGGTGACCGACGAATTCCTGAAAATCTATCTGGCTCGGCCCGAGCTCGCGCCGCCGGCGGAGGCATGCGCGGCGGAGCGGACGCTCCATCGCACGCTGCTCGAAAATCCGCGCCGCGCCGTCGCCGCCCGCGAAATCTCCGCGATTGCCGATGCCGACGCGCGGGAGAATTTTGAGCTGCTGGTCGCATTCCGCGATCATCTGCTGGCGCATCCCACGCTGGAAGCGGCGTATCTGGCGCTGGCGCGCAACGGCGTCGGCAGCACGCCGCCGCTGTTCCTCAATCAATTGGTCCACGTGATTCTCCGCAATGCGCTCGACGGCTGCGACGACCCCTTCGTGCTGCGCGCGGCCGAGCTCATGTTCCGGCCGCAACGCATCACGATTCACGACGGCGCGCCGCTTGCCGCCGACGAGGAGCTGATTTCCGGCAAGAACGGTGCTCCGGTCTCGCCGCTGGTGTCGATGCTGGGCTTGCCGGGCCCAGATGCGATCGACGTTCTGAACCAAGACAATGCGCAGGGCTATTGGGCGCGCAGCGATCGCTTCGATTTCGCCCTCGATCTCACGGCGGGACGGCGCGGCCACGCGGCGCTGGCGCAGGCGATCGCCACATTCCTCCGCCACATGCTGGCGCTCGAAGCGGAAATCGAGCCGCTGATCGAGGTGCGCAACGCGCCGCTTGCCTGGTATGTCGGGCTCGACGCCGCAGCCACGAAGATCGGCGACCGACTGTGGGACGGCGAGGAGCTCGATTCGGCAACCGCCGGACGCGTGCTCGGGCTCTATCGCCTGACGTTCCGCGATGCTACACGGCTTTCCGAGCAACTTGCCGGCGACGACGTTTATTTGATCCTCGCGATGACGCCCGACGGAATGCTGCGGGTCAAGCCGCAGAATCTCGTGGTCGGGCTGCCGATCCGTTCGCCGGAGAGAGTGAGTTGAGCATGTACGTCCCGCTCGTTCGTCTGCCGGTCGGCGTCGTCGTGGAGCGGCGCAAGGCGACGAGCCCGTGGACCGAGCACGTCTGGCGTCCCGTCTCGGTGCTCGCCGGCATCCCGGAAGCGGCGCCCTGGACCGAGATCGCGACCGCCCCGGACGCCGTGCGCTTCTTTGCCGGCAGCGTCGACATCGAGCTGTATCGCTCGGACACCGCTCATTACCGCGATAACCTCGATTCGGGCGCGCCTTCGCTGTGGGTGGTGTTGCGGCCCACGGGGCGCGAGCCGCCGTTCGAGCTGAAGACCGTCACCGCCGATCCGACCGAGGGCGAAGGCTTTACCGAGCCGGGCACGGATCTCGTCGAGCAGGTGGCGATGCCGGAGCCGATCCGCCAAGCCATCGCCGCGTTCGTTGCCGAGCACCCGGCCGAGCATTCCTTTGCCAAGCGCGAGCGGGATCGCGCCGATCCGGAAGCGCTAGGTCGGCGCGTTCCTACCCGGAAGGGGCGGCAAGCATGAAAGATCGCGAAGCCTTCCTGGCGCGCTGGTCGCGACGCAAACGTAAAGCCGCGGCGGCCCAGGCGGAGCCCGTTACCGAACAACCCGCCGCACCCGCGGCGACGGCGAGCGAAAAATCCGAGCCGCCGAGCGCCCCGCCGGCGGCGCGATCTCAGCCGCAGCCGGCGGCGGAACTGCCGCCGATCGATTCCATCGACAGCGGCACGGACATTCGCGCATTTCTCGAGCAAGGCGTGCCGCAGGACCTTGCGCGCGCCGCGCTGCGCCGGGCCTGGAGCAGCGATCCCGCGATCCGGGATTTCATCGGCCTCTCGGAGAACGCCTGGGATTTCAACGCGCCGGAGGGTGTCCCGGGATTCGGACCGTTTGCTCCGGATGCCGCGCGGCAACTCGTTGCGCAGGTGCTCGGAGATCCGGATCCGGCTTCGGGCGAGATGCCGTCGGTTCCGGCTGCCGCCCAGTCCGACCACGCCGCGAGCGGCGGCGATTCCGAACACGAGTTTGTGAAGGCAGGGGAGAGCGGCGGGACGCAAGCGCCGCCGGCGGGCGGTGTACCCACTCCTGCGGAACCGGAGGCCCGCCGGGACGATACTGCGATGCAACAGCAAGCCGCAGGGCCGGAACCGCCGCCGCGGTCGTCGGGTCAGCGATCATAAATGAACTATTGACCGGGCCAGGATCGACGCGCATCCTCGCAGGGTCTTGAACCGCAAGAACAATCCAGAGGAAACCGCCACAATAAAATCCAGAGGCCGATCGTTCGAGAACTTCGAAGAAGCGGCTGACGAAGATGGGAGGAACGGGATGCTCGCCGGCCGGATCGAGCCGTCCCAGCCGTCACAATCTCAAGTCGAAGAGAGCCTCGCTATGGCCGTGCTGCCAGACGAGGTCGATGCCGCGCGAGCGCGCGAATATGCGCTGCTCGCCGCCTTGCTGACGCGAACCCCGGATCGGCAGCTCCTCGAAGACATCGCCGATCTCAAGGTCGACGCGAGCCCGATCGGGCTTGCCCACGCGGCGCTCGCCGAGGCCGCCCGCGCCGCCAGGCCGGAGACGGTGGAGCGGGAGTTCTTCGACCTGTTCATCGGGATCGGCCGTGGCGAGGTGATGCCCTACGGCTCCTATTATCTGACCGGATTCCTCTACGAGCGGCCGCTGGCGCGCCTGCGCTCCGATCTCGCCGAACTCGGCATTGCGCGCTCCGAGGGCAATTACGAGCCGGAGGATCACCTCGCGACGCTATGCGAAGTGATGGCGGGGCTCGCGGGCGGCCGCCTTCCGGCGCCGTCCGGCAGCGACGAGAGAATCTTCAAGAAGCACGTCGAGCCGTGGGCCGCGCGCTTCTTCGCGGACCTCGAGCGCGCGCAAGCCGCGCAATTCTACCGCAGCGTCGGCATGCTCGGCCGGGTATTCATCGAAATCGAATCGCAAGCCTACGCATTGCCGGCGTGAGCCGCCGGCCGAACGATCAATGAGGAGCCCGCCATGGACAAACCGCAGAAGAAGACAGTGGCCCGTCGCGATTTCCTTCGCGTGCTGGCGGCGGGCGCCGGCGCCGCGGCCGCCACCAGCGCCGTGCCGCTGACGAGTCCGGCCGCGGCCGCCGAATCCGACCAGGAGAAGCGCAAGGCGCGCTACAAGGAAACCGAGCACGTCAAGGCGTTCTACCGGGTCAACAAATATCCGCAGTGAGGGAGACGAGGCCGTGTTGATCAAAAGGAAGGAACGCGAAGCGCACCGCGGCAAGCTGGCGGCCGCGCTGGCCGGCCAATCGAGCGGCGGGCTCGACCGCCGCACGTTCCTGCGCCGCTCGGGCCTCGTCGCCTCGGGGCTGGCGACGCTCGGCGCCTTGCCGCTCGGCGGCGTACGCAGGGCCGAGGCGGGTCCGCCGCCGCGCGCCGGCACCCCGGTCGCCACCCGCAAGAACATCTGCACGCATTGCTCGGTCGGCTGCACGGTGACGGCCGAGGTGCAGAACGACGTGTGGATCGGCCAGGAGCCGAGCTGGGACAGCCCGTTCAATCGCGGCTCGCATTGCGCCAAGGGCGCAGCGGTGCGCGAGCTCGTGCATTCCGACCGCCGGCTCAAATATCCGCTCAAGCTCGTCGACGGCCAGTGGACCCGCGTCGCGTGGGACAAGGCGATCGACGAGATCGGCGACAAGATCCTGCAGATCCGCGAGAAATCCGGGCCGGATTCGATCTATTGGCTGGGCTCGGCGAAAATGACCAACGAGGCCGCCTACCTGTTCCGCAAGCTGGGAGCATTCTGGGGCACCAACAACACCGATCACCAGGCCCGCATCTGCCATTCGACCACGGTCACCGGCGTAGCCAATACCTGGGGCTACGGCGCGATGACCAACAGCTACAACGACATCCGCAACGCCAAGACGCTGATCATCTGGGGCGGCAATCCCGCCGAGGCCCATCCGGTGTCGCTGCAGCATTTGCTGGAGGGCAAGGAGCTCAACAGGGCGAATTTCATTGTGGTCGATCCGCGCATGACGCGGACCGCCGCGCACGCCACCGAATACGTGCGGCTGCGCCCGGGCACCGACATTCCGGTGCTCTACGGCATGATGTGGCACATCCTCAAGAACGGCTGGGAGGACAAGGAATTCATCAAGCAGCGCGTCTACGGCTTCGACGACGCCAAGAAAGAGATCGAGAAGTGGGATCCGGCGGAGGTCGAGCGGGTCAGCGGCGTTCCCGGCGAGCAGCTCAAGCGCGTCGCCGAAATGTTCGCCACCCAGAAGCCGGCCACGCTGATCTGGTGCATGGGCCAGACCCAGCACACGGTCGGCACCGCCAACGTGCGGGCGAGCTGCATGGCGCTGCTGTTGACCGGCAACGTCGGCAAGCCGGGCACCGGCGCCAACATTTTCCGCGGCCATGACAACGTGCAGGGCGCGACCGACGTCGGCCTCGATATCGTGACGCTGCCGTTCTATTACGGCCTCGTCGAGGGCGCCTGGAAGCATTGGGCGCGCGTCTGGGAGGTCGACTACAACGATTTGCTGGCGCGCTTCGACGACAAGAAGATGATGGAGACCCCCGGCATTCCGCTCACCCGCTGGTTCGACGCGGTGCTGCTGCCGAAGGACCAAGTCGCCCAGAAGGACAACGTGCGGGCCATGTTCGTCCAGGGCCACGCCAGCAACTCCATCACGCGAATCCCGGAATCGATCAAAGGCCTGGAGAAGCTCGATCTACTGGTCGTCGCCGATCCGCATCCGACCACTTGGGCGGTGCTCGCGGTCAAGGCCGGCCGCAAGGACGGTACCTATCTGCTGCCGGTGTGCACGCAGTTCGAATCCTCGGGCTCACGCGTCGCCTCCAATCGCTCGCTGCAATGGGGCGAGCAGGTCGTGTCGCCGAGCTTCGAGAGCAAGGACGATTATCAGGTCATCCATCTGATGGCCAAGAAGCTCGGATTCGCCGACGCGATGCTCAAGAACATCAAGGTCGAGGGCGATCGTCCGGTGCCGGAGGATATTCTGCGCGAGATGAATCGCGGCAGCTGGTCGACCGGCTATTGCGGCCAGTCGCCGGAGCGCCTCAAGCTGCATATCGCCAACCAGAAGGACTTCGACCTGGTCACGCTGCGCGCCAAGGAGGGGCCGTGCAAGGGGGATTATTACGGCCTGCCGTGGCCGTGCTGGGGCAAGCCGGAGCTCAAGCATCCGGGCACGCCGCTGCTCTACAACACCACGCTCAACGTCATGGACGGCGGCGGCACGTTCCGGGCGCGGTTCGGCGTCGAGCGCAACGGCGTCAACCTGCTCGCCGAGGGTTCCTATTCGCTCGGCTCGGAGATTCAGGACGGCTATCCCGAGTTCACCTATGCGGTGCTCAAGAAGCTCGGCTGGGACAAGGATCTCACGCCCGAAGAGCTCGCCACCATCGAGCGCATCGGCGGCGAGAAGGCCGACACGGTGGCGTGGTCGACGGATCTTTCCGGCGGCATCCAGCGCGTGGCGATGGCGCACGGCTGCCTGCCGTACGGCAACGCCAAGGCGCGCATGAACGCGTTCGGCCTGCCGGATCCGATCCCCACCCACCGCGAGCCGATCTACACGCCGCGCGTCGATCTGGTCGAGAAATATCCCACCCTCGCCGACGCCCGCCAGTTCCGGGTGCCCAATATCGGCTTCTCGGTGCAGAAGGCGGCGATCGACAAAGGCATCGCCAAGGAGTTCCCGCTGATCCTGAGCTCGGGGCGCTTGGTCGAATACGAAGGCGGCGGCGAGGAAACCCGGTCCAACAAGTGGCTCGCCGAGCTGCAGCAGGACATGTTCATCGAGATCAGCCCGGCCGACGCCGCCGACCGCGGCATCAAGGACGGCGGCTGGGTCTGGGTCACCGGGGTCGAGAACGCCTCGCGGGCGCGCATGAAGGCCCTGGTTACCGAGCGCGTCGGCAAGGGCGTCGCCTGGATGCCGTTCCACTTCGGCGGCTGGTACCAGGGCGAGGACCTGCGCAGCAAATATCCGAACGGCGCCGATCCGGTCGTGCTCGGGGAGAGCGCCAACACGATCACCAGCTACGGCTACGATCCGGCGACTGGCATGCAAGAACCTAAAGTCACGCTGTGCCAGATCCGGGCGGCGTAGGAGGCGGCACCATGGCTCGAATGAAATTCCTGTGCGACGCCGATCGCTGCATCGAATGCAACGCCTGCGTCACCGCCTGCAAGAACGAGAACGAGGTGCCGTGGGGCATCAACCGGCGCCGCGTGGTCACCATCGACGACGGCAAGCCCGGCGAGCGCTCGGTGTCGATGGCGTGCATGCACTGCACCGATGCGCCGTGCGCGGCGGTGTGCCCGGTGAATTGCTTCTACACCACGGCGGACGCCGTGGTGCTGCACTCCAAGGACCTGTGCATCGGCTGCGGCTATTGCTTCTACGCCTGCCCGTTCGGGGCGCCGCAATATCCGCGCGTCGGCAATTTCGGCTCCCGCGGCAAGATGGACAAATGCACCTATTGCGCCGGTGGACCCGAGCCAGACAATACGGTGGAGCAATTCAACAAATACGGCGCCAACCGCCTCGCCGAAGGCAAGCTGCCGCTGTGCGCCGAGATGTGCTCGACCAAATCGCTGCTCGCCGGCGACGGCGAGATCATCGCCCAGATCTACAAGGAACGGGTGCTGAAGCGCGGCTACGGTTCCGGCGCATGGGGCTGGAAGACGGCGTACCGCGAAGAGATCGCGGTGTAGGCACGGTGTATCCTCTCCTTCTCCCCGTTTACGGGGAGAGGTGAAAGAAAAGGGAGGAAGAGGCATGACGCTCGTCGCGCGCCTGCGGCTGGTCTTTGCGGCGCTGGCATTGGCCGGGCTCGTTGCGCTGGCGCCGCCGGCGCCAGCCCAGCAGCCCTCGTCGGTCAATCCGACCGCGGACTCGGTCAAGGAAGACAAGCTGCTGCAGCAATTCCGTCGCATCGAGGGGCGCGGCTCCATTCCCGATACCAAGTCCTACGTGGTGGAGCAGCCCGATGGGCGGAACTGGCGCCAGTTCCACGAAGTGACGCTGCGGTGGATCGGCGCGATCGCCTTCCTCGGCATGCTGGTGCTGCTGGTCGCCTTCTACGCGATCCGCGGCACGATCAAGATCGAGAGCGGCAGATCCGGGCGCACTATCACCCGCTTCAACGCCGTCGAGCGCTTCACCCATTGGCTGACCGCGGCCTCGTTCGTGATGATGGCGCTCACCGGGCTCAACATCACCTTTGGCAGGCCGTTGTTGCTGCCGCTGATGGGGCCGGAGGCCTTCAGCAAGTTCTCGGTCGCCGCCAAATACATCCACGACTACCTGAGCTTTCCGTTCGTGCTCGGCCTCATTCTCATCTTCGTGCTCTGGGTGAGAGACAACATTCCGGGCCGGATCGATGTGGAATGGCTGAAAAAAGCCGGCGGCTTTTTCGGCCACGAACACCCGCCCGCGCGACGCTTCAACGCCGGGCAAAAGCTGGTGTTCTGGACGGTGATCCTGACCGGCGCCGCCATGACCGTATCGGGCTTTTATCTGATCTTCCCGTTCTACGCGGCCGGCATCGCCGGCATGCAGATCGCCGAAATCATCCACGGCGTTCTCGCCATGCTGTTCGTCGCCGCCATCCTGGCGCACATCTACATCGGCACGATCGGCATGCAGGGGGCGTTCGACGCCATGGGTGGCGGCGAGGTCGACCTGAATTGGGCCAAGGAGCACCATTCGCTCTGGGTCGAGGAGGAAGAGGGCCGCGCGGCCGCCGCGCCCCCGCATCCCAGCCCGGCGGAGTAGGAGCTAATCGGAGCGCGCGCCGTCACCCTGAGGTGCTGGCCCGCTCGAACGTCGTGAGATCTGCCCGGATCTTGACAGCGGGCCAGCCTCGAAGGGCGACGGCGCAGCCCGTGGCTCGGCGGTCCTTCGAGGCTCGGCGCTTCGCGCCTCGCGCCTCAGGATGACGCTCGCCGCTCCGCGATGCCCCGAAACGACGCTGCATGGAATGCTATATTGGCCGTATGCGCGTCATCGGCATCGCCGGCTGGAGCGGGGCGGGAAAGACCACGCTGTTGACCAAGCTGATCCCCCGGCTGGTCGAGCGGGGGATCCGGGTCTCCACCATCAAGCACGCCCATCACGGCTTCGACGTCGACCAGAAGGGCAAGGATTCCCACACCCATCGCATGGCGGGGGCGACCGAAGTGCTGGTGTCCTCGGCCAACCGCTGGGCGCTGGTGCACGAGTTGCGGGGCAGCGCCGAGCCGGCGCTCGATGCGCTCTTGCCAAAGCTCGCGCCGGTCGACCTCGTCATCGTCGAAGGTTTCAAGCGCGCCTCGCTTCCCAAGCTCGAAATTTACCGCGAGTCGGTCGGCAAGCCGCTGCTCCATCCCGAGGATCCCAACATCGTCGCGATCGCGTCGGACCGGCCGCTGCCCTCCGCGCGCGTTCCGGTGCTGGCGATCGACGACGTCGACGCCATCCTCGAAACGATGCTCGCCCGCGCGGCGCCGGTCGCGATGCCGAACGAGCGGGCCGGGAGCGGCTGATGGCGCAGCTTTCCGACGATTGCTTCGCCTTCGGCGGCGCGCTGCTCTTGGTCGAGGACGTCGAACGGCTGATGTTCGAGCGCGTGAGCCCAGTCAGAGAGGTCGAACGGGTGAGCCTCGATCATGCCGCGGGTCGCGTGCTGGCCGAGGAAATCATCGCCCCGCTCGATCTGCCGCCGTTCGATAATTCGGCCGTCGACGGCTACGCGGTCTGCCACGCCGATCTCGAGCCGGCCGGCGAGACGCGGCTCGTCGTGGCCGACCGCCTCACCGCGGGGAGCGCCTCGACGCGGCCGGCGCGCAAGGGCGAGGCCATTCGCATCTTCACCGGCGCGCCGATGCCCGCGCGCGCCGACACCGTGTTCATGCAGGAGGATTGCCGCACCGAGGGCGCCTGCGTGGTCGTGCCGTCCGGGCTCGCGCCCGGCGCCAATCGCCGGCTTGCCGGCGAGGACGTGCGCGCAGGCGCGGCGGCGCTGCCGGCGGGCCGCCGGCTCGGGCCGCAGCATATCGCGCTTGCGGCGGCGCTCGGGCTGACCGATCTGCCGGTGCGGCGGCGCGTGCGCGTTGCGCTGTTCTCCACCGGAGACGAGATCGTGGAGCCGGGATCGCGCCGGCCGGACGCGGCGCTGTTCGACGCCAACCGCCGCTTGCTCGCCGAACTGCTGGCCCGGCTCGGCGCACAAATCACCGACCTCGGCATTCTGGCCGACGATCCGCGGCGGCTAGAGTCCGCGCTCGCCGCGGCGGCGCAAGACCATGACCTCGTGCTGACCTCGGGCGGCGTGTCGACCGGCGAGGCCGACCACGTGCGCGCGGCGGTCGAAGCCGTCGGCAAGCTGGTGTTCTGGCGCGTCGCCATCAAGCCGGGACGTCCGGTCGCGATGGCGGTGATCAGGGGCGCGGCCTTCGTCGGCGTGCCCGGCAACCCGGTCGCGGCGTTCGTCACCTTCGTGCGGGTGGTGCGGCCGCTGCTGTTGCGCCTCGCCGGGGCGCTGCCGGATCCGATGATCGCGCTCCCGGTGCGCGCCGGCTTTTCCTACCGCAAAAAGAAGGGGCGGCGCGAATACGTGCGGGTGACGCTTAGGCGCGGTCCGGACGGCAGCATCGAAGCCAGCAAATATCCCCGCGACGGTGCGGGAATCTTGAGCTCGCTGACCGAGAGCGCGGGATTGGTCGAGCTCGACGAGGAAACGACGCGGGTCGAGCCGGGGCAGCAGGTCGGGTTTCTACCGCACGCATCCCTGATCGGGTGAGGTTCGTAGCCCGGATGGAGCGGAGCGAAATCCGGGATTCCCGGATCACTGGCTGTCCAAGCAGGCGTCGTTTTCGCCGGCTTCGCCGAAATCGACGAAGATCCACCGGTAGGCGCTGGTCTGCTCGCAGCCTTGCGGGCCGAGGTGAGCTATGGCGGCGCTGTCCTGCCCGGATTGGGCGAGTGGTGCCGGCTGATTGCCTGCGGAACGTCGAAACATCTGGCGCCAGCTCCAGCCCGGATCGATGCGCGCGCCATCGGTCGAGAACGCTACGCCCGCCGGTTTCTGGATCGCGCCCAGGGCGAGGACGCCGCAGGCCGCCAGGATGATCGCCGCGGTGCAGGCTGCGAGAAACGCGCGCATGGTCGATTCCTCCCAGGGTTCTCATTGTTGATGAATCATAACGTTTGTTTGCGCGCCGCGCCAGCGATCATGCGCCGAGCTGCGCCATGCGCGCGGCTTCGGCGGCATCCTCCGGCGTGTTGACGTTGAAGAACGGATCGACCGGTTCGGCCGGCCATGCGGCGAGCGCCACTCCGTGGGTTTGCGTCCAGGCTTCGATCTTGCGCAGGCCCGCCCCGAGCGCGCGGCGCAGATCGTGCCGCAGCGCAACCGGCCACAGCCCCACCACCGGATGCCGCCATTCGCCCGATCGCGCGCAGGCGAGCGGAAACTCGCTTGCCATGCGCGCCTCATGCAGCCGGGAAACGAGATCGCGCGGCAGGAACGGGCAGTCGCCGGGCACGCTCACGACCCACTCGATGGCGGGCGCGTTCGCCGCCACCCAATCGAGCCCGGCCAGGATGCCAGCGAGCGGGCCGGCGAAGCCCGCGATGTCGTCGGCGACCACCGGAAGCCCGAAACTGGCAAAGCGCGAGACCTCGCCGTTGGCGTTGATGAGCAGGCCCGCGCATTGCGGACCGAGCCGTGCCATCGCCCGCTCCAGGATCGTCTTTTCCCCGATGCGGATCAGCGTCTTGTCGCCACCGCCCATGCGGCGCGCCAGCCCGCCCGCCAGGATCAGACCGTAGCTCGAAGGCTCGCGCGTGGGCGCATTCGCGCTCTCATTCGCTGTCTCATTCGCGGTCTCATTCGTCATGGGCCGCCGCCTTGCGACGGTGCCTCGCGCTCTCTTCCGTGACGGTGCGTGGATCCTGGTCGAACACGATGCGGTCCTCCCCGGAGAGCGCGATGAAGCGCTGGCCGCGAGCGCGGCCGATCAGGGTGAGGCCGGCCCGGCGGGCGAGATCGACGCCCCAGGCGGTGAATCCCGAGCGCGACACCAGGATCGGAATGCCCATGCGCACCGTCTTGATCACCATCTCGGACGTGAGCCGGCCGGTGGTGTAGAAAATCTTGTCGTCGGCGCGCGCCTTGCTGCGGAACATCCAGCCGGCGATCTTGTCGACCGCGTTGTGGCGGCCGACGTCCTCCATGTAGACCAGCGGAGAATCGCGCTCGCACAGCACGCAGCCGTGGATGGCGCCCGCCTCGAGATAGAGCGAGGGCGTGGTGTTGATCTTGTGGGTGAGCGCGTAGAGCCAGGACGTGCGCAGTTCGGTTTTCGGCAGCGCGGCGTTCTCGATCACTTCCATCAGGTCGCCGAACACGGTGCCCTGGGCGCAGCCCGAGGTCTGCACTTTCTTCTTGAGCTTCTGCTCGTAATCGGTGCTGCGCTCGGTGCGCACCACCACCACCGCGAGGTCCTCGTCGTAGTCGACGCCGATCACGACGTCGTCGGTCCGCAGCATGTTCTGATTGAGCAAATAGCCGAGGGCGAGATATTCGGGGTAGTCGCCGATCGTCATCGCGGTGACGATCTCCTGCGCATTGAGGAAAATGGTGAGCGCGCGCTCGACCGTGACCGCGGTCTCGATCGGCGCGCCGGAATGGTCGATGCCGCGCACGCGCTCGGTCAGCCGCGGATCGTCCGGATCGGGCCGGAGGAGATATTCGCTCTGCGCTTTGTCGATGACCGGCGACATGAATCTGGCTCGGGATCTGCGCGTATCGCGGCAAAGCTCGCCGCACCCTCTATGTCGCCAATCTATGTCGGCACGACAAGGGCTTCCCGCAATGGCCGGCATCTCCGTCGTTCCGGGGCGCCGCGGGGTTCGCGGGCCAGCCGTCATCCTGAGGTGCGAGGCGCGAAGCGCCGAGCCTCGAAGGACGGCTGGCCACCTCACCGTGATGGCGGCGAACCCGGAACCTGTGAACGCGGAAGCGGCACGCGCAATGGCCACGGATCCCGGGTTCCCTCGCGTCGCTCGGGCCCCGGGATGACGGCGCAGTGGGCGCAGGCCCGGCTCAGCGCGGCTCGTAGAGGCCTTGGAAATCCGGCGAGGCGGGGTCCGGCGCCTGCTGCTGCTGCGCCGGCGGCGCGTGCTTCTCGCGCCATTTCGGGCCGGGGCCGCGCATGTAGTAGAGCTCGGGCCGGTAATGGTCGGACAAGTCGCGGAGCAGCCTGAGCAGAGGTTGCGCGATCCGCAGCATGCGGGTTCCGCGACCGGCAAAACCGCTCGAAAGCGCGAACTCGCTCATTGCCCTGCCCCGAATCCTGGCACGCCGAGATCCTTGGTCCTTGCAGGCGGCGTTCATGGTCAGGCTATCCGGTACTCGTTAACGAGAAGTGCGCGCAAATCGCCGGCGAACCCCGGTCCGGATTCAAGCTTTCCGCAAGGTTACGGCGGCGAGCTTCCGGTCTCGGCGGTCGGATCGACGGGCGCCGCTCGCGCGAGGCGAGCCGGGCGCCAACGCCCGCGTTCTGCAACGCAATCAGGGCGAAAGCTTGTCGGCTTGCCCTCGGCGCTGCGGATCGCTACATCAGCGCGGCTCCCCCTCACACCAGCATCGTCGCAGAAAGAGGCCGATGGCCCGTCAATTCGTCTATCACATGCAGGGTCTCACCAAGACCTATCCGGGCAACCGCAAGGTGCTCGAGAACATCAATCTGTCGTTCTATCCCGATGCCAAGATCGGCGTGCTGGGGCCCAACGGCTCCGGGAAATCGACGCTGCTGCGGATCATGGCCGGGCTCGACAAGGAGTTTTCCGGGGAGGCCTGGGCGGCGGAGGGCGCGCGGGTCGGGTACTTGGCGCAGGAGCCGCAGCTCGACGCGGCAAAAAGCGTGCGCGAGAACGTGATGGAGGGGGTGGCGCCGCAGCGCGCCGTGCTCGCGCGCTACAACGAGCTCGCCATGAACTATTCGGATGAGACCGCCGACGAGATGACGCGACTCCAGGACGAGATCGAGGCGAAGGGTCTGTGGGACCTGGATTCCAAGATCGACCAGGCGATGGACGCGCTGCGCTGTCCGCCCGACGACGCCGAAATCGACAAGCTCTCGGGCGGCGAGAAGCGGCGCGTCGCGCTGTGCCGGCTCCTGCTCGAAGCGCCCGACCTGCTGCTGCTCGACGAGCCGACCAATCACCTCGACGCCGAGACCGTCGCCTGGCTCGAAAGCCACCTCGAGAGCTATCCGGGCGCGATCCTGATCGTCACCCACGACCGCTATTTCCTCGACAACGTCACCGGCTGGATCCTCGAGCTCGACCGCGGCCGCGGCATTCCCTACCAGGGCAATTATTCGGCCTGGCTCGAGCAGAAACAGAAGCGGCTCGTGCAGGAGGGCCGCGAGGAGGAAGCCCGCCAGCGCACGATGGCGCGGGAGCGCGAGTGGATCTCGGCCTCGCCGCGCGCGCGCCAGGCGAAATCCAAGGCGCGCTATCGCGCCTATGAGGAGCTCGTCGCCAAGAGCGCCGACAAGGGCCCGCAGACCGCCCAGATCGTCGTTCCGATCGCGGAGCGGCTCGGCGCCAACGTCATCGACGCCGACGGGCTGACCAAGGGCTACGGCGACAATCTCTTGATCGAGAACCTGAGCTTCAAATTGCCGCCGGGCGGCATCGTCGGCGTCATCGGTCCCAACGGTGCCGGCAAGACCACCCTGTTCCGCATGATCACCGGCCCGGAGAATCCCGACGCCGGACAAATCCGCATCGGCGAGACGGTCAAGCTCGGCTACGTCGACCAGTCGCGCGACACGCTCGAGGGAAAAAACAGCGTGTGGGAGGAGATTTCCGGCGGCAAGGACGTGCTCGCGCTCGGCAAGCGCGAGGTCAATTCCCGCGCCTATTGCTCGGCGTTCAATTTCCGGGGCGCCGACCAGCAGAAAAAGGTCGGGCAGCTTTCCGGCGGCGAGCGCAACCGGGTGCACCTCGCCAAGATGCTCAAATCCGGCGCCAACGTGCTGCTGCTGGACGAGCCGACCAACGATCTCGACGTCGACACGCTGCGCGCGCTCGAGGAGGCGCTGGAGGATTTCGCCGGCTGCGCGGTGATCATCAGCCACGACCGCTGGTTCCTCGATCGCATCGCCACCCACATGCTCGCCTTCGAGGGCGAGAGCCACGTCGAATGGTTCGAGGGCAATTTCGCCGATTACGAGGAGGACAAGAAGCGGCGCCTCGGCATCGATTCCACCATCCCGCATCGGATCAAGTACAAGAAATTCGGCCGGTGAATATCGCGCGCATTTTTCCCGCCGTGCTCTGGCTCGCGCTCGCCGCGGGCACGCCTGCTGCCGCCGCCGACGCGGCGTTCCGCCAATGGCTCGAGGCCCTGTGGCCGGACGCGCAGGCGTTCGGCATTTCGCGAGCAACCTTCGATGCCGCGACCCGTTCGCTCGAGCCCGATCTCTCGCTGCCCGACCTCGACGTGCCGGGCAGGCCCGCGCCGCAGCGCGAGCAGCCGGAGTTCGTGCTGCGCCCCGCCGATTATTTGAAGGACGCGAGCCTGGCGCGGCTCGCCGGCGAAGGCCGCAAGCTGCTTACCGAATTCGGCAAGACGCTTGACGCGATCGAGCAGCGGTTCGGCGTGCCGCCCACCGTCGTGCTCGCCATCTGGGGTCGCGAATCGGGATTCAGCCGCGGCTACAGGCCCGGCAACAACGCGATCCGGGTGCTGGCGACGCAGGCCTATCTCGGGCGCCGCAAGGACGTGTTCCGGCAGGAGCTGTTGTTTGCGCTAAAAATGGTCGAGGACGGCGAGGTCAAGCTTTCCGAGATGCGCAGCTCCTGGGCCGGCGCCATGGGGCTGACCCAGTTCCTGCCGTCGGAGTTCTACAAATACGCCGTCGATTTCGACGGCGACGGCCGCCGCGACATCTGGAACTCGGTGCCGGACGCGCTCGCCTCCGCGGCAAAGCAGCTCGCGGAGAAGGGCTGGCAGAAAGGCCAGCGCTGGGCCTACGAGGCGCGCGTGCCGAAAGCGGTCGATTGCACGCTCGCCGATCCCGACGTGAAACTTCCGATCGCCGAATGGGTGCGGCGCGGCTTTGCGCCCGCGTTCGACCGCAAGCTCTCGGCGGAAGAGCAGGCGCAGCCGGCCTCGCTGCTGCTGCCGGCCGGCATCTACGGCCCCGGCTTTCTAATCCTACCGAACTATTTCGTGCTGAAAGACTACAATTTTTCCGATCTCTACGTGCTGTTCGTCGGGAGCTTGAGCGATCGCATCCTCGATGCGCGCGCGTTCGAGACGCATTGGGCCGAGGTGGTACAGCTCAAGACCGGTGCACTCGAGGAGATGCAGCGGCGGCTCACCGAGCTCGGCTATTATTCCGAGAAAATCGACGGCAAGGCCGGCATGAAGACCAGGCTCGCGCTCGGCGCCTACCAGAAGGCGAACGGGCTGAAGCTCGACTGCTGGCCGACCGCCGCCGTGCTCGACCACATGCGCGGCCGCACGCGCGGGAATTGAATGCTGCGCAGTTCGAGTTGCGCCTCATTATGCCTGTTCGATGGCTCGCTTTGCGGCTTGCGCCAGAAATCCGGATCGCGTGAATCCGTGCGCCTCGGCGTAGCGGTCGATCTCCGCAAGCGTCGCTTCCGGGAGGGTGATGTTGACCCGCACGGTGCGGGCCGCTTGTTCGCGCAGCGGGATCAGGACGGCGACGGCGTCGCGATTCTCCGGGTCCGCCATGATCTGCTCGAGCGAGGAAGGCTCCGGGATGGCGTCGCCGTCCTCCGCCATGCCTTCGACATGGAAGGCGAGAGCCTCTTCGGCATTGGTGCGCGCTTCGTCGAGCGTAGCTCCGGCGGAAATGCAGCCGGGGAAATCCGGAAACGACACCCCGAACTCGCTGCGAGGGTCCTTATGGATGAGGGCGATGTAAGAGCGCATTCGTCTATCTCAGCTTGATGCCGGCCTGCTTTTCGATGCTGCGAAGCGTGCCGACCGGGATGTCCTTTTCCGGATGCGGAACCGTCACTCGGCCCGGCTTCATCGGGTGCTTGAATTGGACGTGGCTGCCCTTCTGTCCGACCCTCTGCCAGCCATCCGCCAAAAGCTTCGCGAGGATCTCGCGGCTGGTCATGATGTATTTATACACACTGAATTGTCAATCCGCGCCGCCAGGCAAACAAAACCCGGCGGCGCGGAGCGCTCGCCGGGTCTCGATCGACGTGGCCGGCACGAAGCCGGTTCGGGCCTTCCCGTTACGGGCAGACCATTACGCGGGGGCCGGGCCGATAGGCGCCGACATAGGGGTCCCACATCGGCTGGCGGGTGTAGTAGCAGCCGGGGCCGGGGCCGTAGTACGCCGGGGCGGGGCCGTAATAATAGGGCGGAGGCGCGGCCGCCGCCGAGCCGATGATGGCGCCGGCGATGAAGCCGCCGGCGACGCCGGCGCCGACGGCACAGCCGAAGCAGCCGCCGGCCTCGGCCGGGCTCGGCGCGGCGAGCGCCGCGGCGCCGATCGATGCGGCCGCGGCGAGGGCAAGCAGGGTCTTCTTCATTGCAGGTCTCCTGGAGGGGCGGTCGGAACAACCCGATCGCGGCAACCATCCCATGGAAAGGTTGTGCAAAGGTTGCACGCCGGTGCCCCGAACTAAGCCCGGCCAATTTGACTGAAATGTGAACGCGGCGTGGGGGAAAGATGAACGGGGGCATTGCCCGGCCAGGCCGTGATGCGATCGTAGCCCGGATGAAGCGGCGCGAAGCGCGGCGCAATCCGAGGGCCGCAAGCGGTTGACATATTGGAGGCAAATGCCATATGTCTAGACATATGGCCGAACGAACCACCGTCAGACTTCCCCAAGATCTTCTAAGCCGCGCCAAGCGCAAGGCCGCCGCTGAGGGGCGCACCCTTACGTCGCTGATCGAAGATGGCTTGCGGCTGATCGTGGCTGGAGACAAGAGGGACTCCAAGAAGGAGCGCATCATACCCAGAATCAGTTCCGCTCGGGGCGGCCTAATGCCTGGAATTGATCTGACGGACTCGGCGGCGCTTCAGGAACTAGACGATCTCGACACCATCGACCGGCTGAAGAGCGGCCGATGATCTTGCCCGATGTGAATGTGCTCATCTACGCCTTCCGGACGGATGCGGCTCAGCATGCGATCTGCCGGCCCTGGCTCACGAGAATTGTCACTAGCGATGCTCGCTTTGGCTTGTCCCCCCTCGCGTTAAGCGCTGTAGTCCGGATCACAACGGGTCCGCGCGCTTTCAAAAGGCCAAGTACGATCGAGGAGGCGTTCGGCTTTTGCGAAGACCTTTTGGGCCAGCCGCATTGTCAGATCGTGGAGCCCGGCGATCGGCACTGGAGTATTTTCAAGCTGCTCTGCACCGAGGCTGAGACGCGAGGCCCGCGCGTAACCGATGCTTGGTTCGCGGCTCTTGCTATCGAGTGGGGTTGCGAATGGGTCA
>WNGM01001227.1_pt1 | contig 36793 bp, 35 predicted proteins | sample 5400571 | NCBI WGS metagenome assembly WNGM01 (sample SAMN13153378, study PRJNA577476) | soil metagenome | isolation source: 100 cm soil or saprolite under Garry oak tree replicate 2 | place: USA:California | collected 2016-06-15 | reverse complement strand
CCAAGCCCGGCGTGAGCTTCGAGCAGGCGATCGAGCAGATCGACATCGGCGGCCCCTCGATGCTCCGCTCGGCCGCGAAAAACCACCAGGACGTGATCGTGATCGTTGATCCGGACGACTATCCGGTGGTGATTGCCGCGCTGAAGACAGGTTCACTGACCCCGGGCGCAAGCCCGGGGTTGCGCAGGGACTTGGCGGCCAAAGTCTTTTCCCACACCGCCGCCTACGACGCCGCGATCCAGGGCTACCTCGCGAAAGACGCGCCGGGGTGGCCCGAGCGGATCACGGTGGCGCTCGACCGCCGTCAGGAGCTGCGCTACGGCGAGAACCCGCATCAGGCAGCGGCGCTCTACGCCGCCTCCGAGCCCGGGATCCGCGATCTGCAGCAGCTCCATGGCAAGGAGCTCTCGTTCAACAATCTGCTCGACCTCGATGCCGCCGTCGCGGCGGTCGCGCCGTGGGCAGGATCCGACGCCGTGGCGTGCGCCATCATCAAGCACACCAGCCGTGGCGTGCGCCATCATCAAGCACACCACGCCCTGCGGCATCGCGTTGGGTCGCTCGCCGCGCGACGCGTACGAGCGCGCCCTCGCCACCGACCGCACCTCGGCGTTCGGCTCGGTGATCGCGTTCAACGTCGCCGTCGATCGCGGCGCGGCGGAGGCGATGCGCGACCTGTTTGTGGAGGTGGTGGTGGCGCCCGCGTTCGCGGACGACGCGCTGAGCGTGCTGCGCGAGAAAAAGAACCTGCGGGTCGTGCGCCTGCCGGGGGGCGACGCGGGGGGCTGGGACTACAAACGCATCCGGGGAGGGTTCCTGGTGCAGGAGCGCTCGCGCCCGGCCCAGGCGGCCGACGAGGTGGGCTGGAAGGTGGTCACGCGGCGCGCTCCCACCGACGCCGAGTGGCGCGACCTGCGCTTCGCGTGGGCGGCCGTAGGGGTGGTGAAATCGAACGCCATCCTGCTCGCCCGTGACCAGGCGGCGGTGGGGATCGGGGCGGGCCAGATGTCGCGCGTGGACGCCTCCTTCCTGGCGATTCACAAGGCGCGCCAGCAGGGGCACGATCCGGCGGGGGCGGTGTTAGCTTCCGACGCGTTCTTTCCTTTCCCGGACGGTGTAGAAGAAGCGGCCCGGGCGGGGGTGGCGGCGATCATCCAGCCGGGCGGCTCGGTAAAGGACGCCGAGGTGGTGGCGGCGGCCGATCAGGCGGGGGTGGCAATGGTGTTCACGGGCATCCGACAGTTCAGGCACTGACCTATGGCAACTATGACCGAGCCGCAGCGGCTCTCCCAGCCGTCTTCCGCCGACGCGTTACCAGAAGCCCCGCCCTACCTCTGGGCCGGGGTCGTGGCGCTCGGCGCCCTGATCCTCTACGTCGCGACGCTCGCGCCGACCACCCAGTTCTGGGACACGTCCGAATACATCGCCGCCGCGTACGTGCTCGGCATCCCGCACCCGCCGGGCAACCCCCTGTTCACGCTGATCGCCCACACGTGGGGCCTGCTGCCGCTCGCCGCCGCGTATGCCGAGCGGATCAACCTGCTCGCCGCGGTCACGAGCGCAGTCGCAGCGGGGTGCTGGTTCCTGGTGGGCGAGCGGTGGATGCGGACCTGGGTGCCGGCCCGGCTGCCGCGGCGCCTCGCCGCCGTGGCGGGCGCGCTCAGCGCGGCGACCGCGTTCACTGTGTGGAACCAGTCGGTGGTGAACGAGAAGGTGTACACACTGTCGCTCCTGTCCATCGCGCTGGTGCTGTGGCTCATCGTGCGCTGGGACGACCAGCCCCCCGGCGAGGGGCACGATCACCATCTCCTGATGATCGTGTACCTGCTGGCGCTCACCTCCACGAACCACATGATGGGCGTGCTGGTGGGCCCGGTGGTGGCGGTGCTGTTGTATCCGCCGCTCAAGCGGGAGCGTGCGATGGGACCTGGGGGGGTCGCCGCGCGGCGCATCGAGTGGTCGCAGTGGCTGGTATTCTGCAGCGCCTACGCGCTGATCGTGGCGAGCGGGCTCGAGAGCTCCACGCCGTTGAAGCTCGCTGCGGTGCTGTTCGTGGCGGCACTGGTGTACGCGCTCGCGTACGCCCGCAACGGCGACTTTGCGGTCGCGGTGCTGCTGGTGGCGGTGGTGGGCGTGTCGGTGTACCTGTTCCTGCCGATCCGGGCAGCGCATTTCCCCCCGATCAACGAGGGCGAGCCCACCACGTCGGCGGCGCTGTGGGACGTGCTCACGCGCCAGCAGTACGGCAAGCCGCCCGTGTGGCAGCGGCAGGCGACGCCCCAGGCGCAGATCGGTATGTGGATTCAGTACTTCACGTGGCAGTGGGGTCGGGACTGGGCTACGGGGGTGCGCGGGGCTCTTGCCGTGATATTCGCGTTCGTGGGCTCGCTGGGCGCGTACCGTCACTGGAAGGCCGACCGGCGCACGGCCGTCGCCATGACGGCGCTGATGGCGACGCTCACGCTGCTCTTGATCTTCTACCTCAACTTCAAGTACGGCTACTCGCAGCGCCCCGATCTGCCGCAGGCGCTGCACGAGGTGCGCGAGCGCGACTATTTCTTCATCGCCTCGTTCGCGCTGTGGGGCGTATGGGTCGGCATGGGCCTCGCGACCCTGATGGAGTGGCTGACGGAGTCGCTCGAAGCCCGCGAGCCCGACCCGGCGCGCCGCTGGCTGCTCGCGACGCCGGTGCTGGCACTGGCGCTGGTGCCCCTCCTCGGCAACCACCGCACGGCGTCGCGCAAGGGTGAGACGCTGGCACGGGACTTCGCCTACGACATGCTGCAGTCGGTCGAGCCGTACGGCGTGCTCGTGACCGCGGGGGACAACGACACGTTCCCCCTGTGGTACGCGCAGGAAGTGGAGCACATCCGCCAGGACGTGACGGTGGTGAACCTGTCGCTCGCCAACACCGACTGGTACCTGCGGCAGCTGCAGCGCCGGCCGCTCGCCACGTTCGATTCGACCACAGCGCCGGCGATCTATCGCGGGCGGGCCTGGCCCAAGCCCGCGGGCCGGCTGCTCGACTACACGGACGAGCAGCTCGCGCACTTGGAGCCCGTGTACTGGCTCGACCAGAAGCGCCTGGTAAACCTGGGTGGCGTCAGCGTGTCGCTCGATCCCCAAATGCTCGGGCGTCAATATCTCGAGCGGGCCGACGTGATCGTGCTCGAAGCCATCAAGGATCAGATGGGCAAGCGCCCCATTTACTTCTCACGCACGGTGGGCCCGTATGCCGACTTGTTCGGTCTGAGCGACTATCTGGAAGGTCAGGGGTTCGGGCGCAAGCTGCACCGCGAGCCGCTGGTGGCGTCGGACAGCCTGGTCGCGCTCGGGCCCGGGCTCGGGGCCATCAACGTCCCCCGCAGCACGGCGCTCGCGTTCGACGTGTATCATCGCCACTCGGCCGGTCGCTACCGGCCGCGCGGGTGGGTGGACCGGCCGTCGGAATCGATCCTCGCGACCTACGGTATCGTGTATCAGGCGCTGGCGCAGGTGCTGCGGAAGGGCAAGCCGGATTTGGCCACTCAGGCGCTGGTGGTGGCCGATTCGGTCTTCAAGAACACGACCTACGGGTTCAATCCGCCCGTCGAGCGTTAGTCGTGGGTCCCTCGTGCACCCCGGGCTCGCGCCCGGGGTCAGTCGACACCTAGTCGCGGGCAAAGGCCAGCTGTATGCGCTGGCCTTCCATGAGGAACGCGTCGAACTGATCGGGGGACGGCAGCGCGCCGTCGCGCCACCACATCAGCTCCTGGCCCGCGCCGGCCGCGTGCTGGCCCCTGAACATCTCGAACACCTGGCGGCGCGCCGGCGTGAACACGGCGCGCACCGCAGCTTCGTCACTCCCGCGTAGCCGATAAGCGCTCGAGAACTCGGGCGACTCGGCGAAGTCGATATCCTGCCCTCCGAAGTACGCCGCGAGCCTGGCCCAGAGGCCCTCGGGTGTGAGCAGGAACTGCGGCAGCGAGCGCTCCACAGTCCAGAGCAGGCCGCCGATGCGGTGGGTCTGCGAGTTCTTGCCGGAGCCCGTGGTCCATCGGTACTCGAACGCGGTGAACGGCGTGCCGCCGCTCGTGCCGACGATGGTGAATCCCCACGTGTGCCGGTGCCCTTCGGAGAACACGCGGCACGTGGCCACGTGGCGCGCCTCTTCTCCGGGACGCTCCGGCTCGAACCGGTAGCCGCGCTCGAGGCAGAAGGTCTCGTAGGCGTTGCGCCGCCGGTTGGTGACGATTCGGTTGCCGAGCGCGATGCCGGCGACGACGGTCAGGGCGACGCCGAGGAAGATGAGCGGGATCACGGGATCCGAGGAGGAGGCGAGCAGCAGATTGGCCGTGTGCACGCCGCGACTCTAGCTTAGGGCGGGCGGAAACACAACCACGGACTTCCATCAGGAGCCACCATGTCTGCTCACGGTCACGCCGTTCGATTGCGTTGGACCACCATCATGCTGCTGGTCACACTGCCCGGCGCGGCGTGTCAGGGGTGGCACACGGAGGACGTCGCGCCGCAGGCGGTTCTCGCCGCGCAGCAACCAACCCAGGTCCGCGTCACGCGCACGGACGGCCAGCGGTTTGTGCTTCAGCATCCGGTGCTCCGGGGAGACTCGCTCGAAGGCGCCTGGCAGCTGGGCGGGTACGGCACTCCCACGCCGATGCGGATCGCGCTCACCGACGTGCGACAGGTGGCAACTCGGGGTTTCAGCTCGGACCGGACAGTCGTGCTCTTCATCGGCCTGGGCGCCGTGGTGGGCGGGGCGGTTATCGCGGCATACGCGCTTGCCCCGGATTAGGGCGCGATCCGTTAGGGGCCTGCTCGAACCTGGGCACCGTGACTGACGCTCCTCTGTCCTCGTGGCATATCGGTGAAGGCATTCGCAATGCGGAACGCTTCTTCCGTGTGTTACCGCAGGTCTTTCCCGACGCCACCCTCTTCATCGCCGAGGGCTCAAGCATTAGCAACGAAGTCGGTGCATTCTACCGTCGCCATGCACCTCGTGATCCAACTCGCCCGGCCGACCTGTCCGCCCTAACCCTGGCGCCTCGGTACCTCTGTGCCTGCACACCAGAGTTCTTCCTCGAACTGGCCCGCCTGGCCGCGAAAACGTCCCGTGATCCCATCCTTCACCACTTGTACCTCTATAGCGGCGCTCGGCAGCTGATTTACTGGCACGACGCATTCGCAAATGACCTCATACTGTCCCCCGAACTGCCCGAAGCGACGGTTGCCGCACTGGCCAAGAAGTTTGGCGTACGCCACCGCCGTGGACGCCTCGCGGGACCGAGTCCGGAATGCCCTTAAGGATCCAAGACTATATCGCATCGTTTCCCCTCACGTTTCCATTTCTAGATCCAGCGATCGAGCCTTGGACGCTAACGAACGATCTTTCGCATTTCGTGGAGCGCTTCACCGCGTCGGTGGACCTCTCCGGTTTTGAGAACGCAGCGGGGATCCTGGTGCATAAGGACGCGACGATCGAGCGGGGCGCGATTATCAAGCCCCCCGCGGTAATCTCAGCGGCGTGCTTCATCGCCTCGACCGCATACCTTCGCGGCGGCGTGGTCCTCGATCGTGGAGTGATCATTGGACCGGCCTGCGAGCTCAAATCGACGATCGTCATGGCCTCCTCGAGCATTGCGCACCTGAGCTTTGTCGGCGACTCTCTCATTGGGGCCGACGTGAACCTCGAGGCAGGCGTCGTCGTGGCGAATCATTTCAACGAGCTGCGCGAGCAAGAGGTCACCGTCCGCATTGGAGGCCAGGACCTTCGGACAGGCGTCGCCAAGTTCGGTGCCTTGATCGGCGATCACAGCCGCGTGGGCGCCAATGCCGTCCTGTCACCCGGCACGATCCTCCCTCCGCACTCGGTCGTCGCTCGCCTGGAGCTGGTAGACCAGGGAGCGGGTTAGGGCACACGTCCCTGGCCCGCTATGTGACCGGACGGGCGGGCACACGGGTATCATTGAGCAGGCGACGTCACCCGCTTCGTGGAGAAGCTCCGATGCGATGCTCGCCCCAGCTGACCATCCTTGCCCTGCTGGTCGGGACCCTCTCCTACCCCGCCGCGCTATCTGCCCAGCAGCGCCGGGCACTCGTCGCCGGCCTTCGACCGGGTGTGGCGCTCACTCGTCGCCGGCCTTCGACCGGGTGTGGCGCTCGTCGACAACCAACACGATGCCACGCTCGAGAGCATGGGCTTTCAGGTCTCCGCGTACGTCGGTCGTCCGTTCGCTGCAGATTTCGCCGGCCTGGTCGAGCTCGGCTGGTTGCTCCCCGATGGGCCCCGTGTCGGAGTCACCCTGGGGGCTGAGTGGTGGGGATCCGCTGGCACCCTCCCACGATGGGTAGTCCCCGTTGGGCTGGCGTTGGAGCTCCGCTAGGAGCACGCGCTCACGCCTCCCGGAGGGTCGCATGACGCCATCCCGAGTCGGCAGATCCGCATTGGCGCTCGTCGTGCTCCGCCTGATCGGCTGCAGCAATCCCGCTGGTCCGAGCGTTGACGACGTCCTCACTGAGCAAGCCCGCTGGTCAGCCGAGGCCGTGACCGCCTACTTGCCGGCCCGCCAGATGCGAGCGGGTCAGAGTTCGCCGCACATCTCCGACCCTCCCCCTGAGCGAGCCGATCACTTACCCCCTCGGTCTTGAATCGGGTGTCGTCCGGCTCGTCGAGTACGACGCTCGCTGGCCGGCGCTCTTCGCTGCGGAAGGGCAACGAATACGCCAGGCGTGTGGGACGCTCGCGTTGCACCTGGAACACGCCGGCGGTACCTCCATTCCTGGTATGTGCGCGAAGCCGGTTCTCGACATCGTGGCAGGCCGCCCCGCACACGCGGCGGGTCCGGACTACGTTGCCGCGCTCGAGCGAGCGGGGTACGCTCACCGTGGCGAGCAGGGTGTGCCGGGTCGAGAGTTCTTTCGCCGCGGGCAACCTCGGGCCTACCACGTGCACCTGGTGGAAGCGGGCGGGTCTTTGTGGTGCGACTACCTTGCGTTTCGTGACTACCTACGCGCCCACAGCGAGGCCGCACGCGCCTTTGCCGACGTGAAGCGGGCGCTGGCCGCGCGCTTCCCTCGGGACCGCGAGGCCTACATCGACGCCAAGTCGGCGGCCGTTCGGGAGATCCTGCGCCTTGCCGGCCGCGCAGCGTAACGTGGAGGCACCATGATATCACGCCCCAGCATCGCCCTCGCCGTCGCCGCCTGCATGACAATCGCCATCTCCCGGCCCAGAAGCGCGCAGGGACGCGACACGGCCCACAGTCGCATCGCGCGCCCCGTGATTGCCGTCATCCGGGCACCAACGGTCATCGCCATCGGCGACACCAGCATGCTGGCACCGACGTTTGGCACGATCCGCGCGACAGTCGAGAGCCTGGGCTTCGCTCTTCAGGCGTTCGGGCGACCAATACAACAGGTCGTGGACCGGGCACACCATGCGGTCCATTTCGTTTCACGCGACCTCGCCCTCGGCTATGTGATCATCGCGCCCGGACGGCGCCCGGTCGCTGTGTACGGTCCGGTGAGCCAGGACTCCCTGCGCGCACGCATTGTGGGATACCTCCGGATACAGCGGGCACTGGAGACTGGGGGACGATAGGGCAGCGATGGACAGACTGTACGCCAGGAGGGCTAGACCTAACTGGTAAGGCGGCGGTCTTGAAAACCGCTGGGCGCAAGCCCGTACAGGTTCGAATCCTGTGCCCTCCGTTCTCTCGTCCGAACAAGCACTTACCCCGTGTGCTAACGCACCCCGCGAGCCCAAAAATCGGGCTCGTTGGGCATTGCATTGGGCATATCGCGGCCCCAGCAGCCAGAACGCCGGCCACAGCCCCTGCCCGCGCGGAATCTGCATGCGTGCCTCGATCCGGCCGTCTTCCACGCGCCCAACCCGTCACGGATGGAGCTTCGCGCTTTCTATTCCGGTGTAAAGGCGCCGCGTGACCGCAAGCCGCCCTCAGGCGTCTTCACGAATAACCCACGGACTGTATCTCCATGAGCGCAGGGGCGCAGGCGCGTCATCCGGCCGGCAGCGACGATGTCTTCATCACGTACCTCGATCAGAGCGACAGCTTCGCGCTCGGCGTAGAATTCGGCGAGTTTCTCTGCGCGCTCGGACAGGGCTACGAAGCCGTCGGCGGCCACTTTTCCGCGCGCCTCGAGGCGCAACTGCTGGTGGCCGCCTCGCGGCTGGGCTATGTGCGCGAGGAGTGGGCCGAGCGCGGTGATGGGTCCTGTTTAGGGCGGTTCAGGCGGTCTTGAAGACCGGCCTGGCCGAGGTGCTTCAAGCCCATCGTGGGGACAGGGCGCGGCAGGCCTCCGCGATCACGTCGCTTATCATGCCCCGCCACCCGGGCGCCTGGCTGCGGAACAGGCCGCTCGCCACCTCCAGCAAGGCCGCGGCGCACTGCAGCGCAAATCTCTCGCGCCACTCGCCTGGTACGTGGGCGAAGTACCCGTCGACGAACGCGGCGGCCACCGCCTGCGCCCGCTCTGCTGGCACGCTGTCGAGCCCGACGCGACCCGTCAAATAAGCGTAGAGACGGGCGGGGTCGCTGACGGGATCGCCCACGGCGACGCGATCGAAATCGATGATAGTGACCCGATCGCCCGCAATGAAGAGGTGATCGGCCTTCAAGTCGCCGTGGATCGGCGTCGGCGGCGCTTCCGTCAGGTCGGCGACGACCGTGGCGGCAACGGCCCGAATGTCGTCGCCCACCTCCGGGCACGCCCATTCGAGCAGCGAGGTCGCCCGCTCGACGTCGTGGATCTGCTCCGCCAGGGGCTCGCGCGGCCCGATGGCTCGCCCGCTCAGATGGAACGCGGCGAGGGCGCGCGCGGCGGCGCGCACCGCCGGCATCGGATCGTCGCGTCCTCGCAGGAGATCGAGCAGCGACGTGCCGGGCGCCTCGTCGACGACGAGCGTGTCGAGCTCGTCGAGATAGGCGAGGGGCCGCACGATGTCGTACGCCGATCGGGCCCCCGCGTGCCCCGCGCAGAGCGCCTGCATCAACTGGAATGTGGCGGCGCCACGCCCGGGACGGCACACCTTCACGTAGCAGCGACGCGTCTGGGTGCGTCCCGACTCCATGTCCCGAAGCTCCAGCGTGTAGCGCAGCGCAGCCCCGATTTCGGGACGATAGCGCAGCAGCTCAAGGCGCCCCGCGCCGGCGCGCCAGTCACCCGCACCTCCCTGCGCCCGCAGCAGCGGCGCGAGCTCCCGGCCGTCGGTTGCGAGCACCCGGCCGAGGCCGCGGAGCTGGCGATCATACGGAAAGACTTGCACCAGCATCTCGAGCTCGGGGACGTAGGCAAGCGGCTCGAAGGTGAGCCACCGATCGGGAATCGAGCGCTTCGGATCCGTGGCCCCGAGTTCCCGCCACAGGCGCTCAGCGTCACCCGCCCGCGCGTACAGTATGCCGGTGACCCACTGGTCGAACGCGCCTCCCGTCACACGATCGATCACGCGCAGCGAATACTGGAGGACACAACGCGAGGTGGACTGGCGGCACCGAAACCGGACCGGCACGCAGGCGTCGATGTGGTAGGCCTTCCCCGCGATGCGCTCCAGGTGGGCTCGGAACACCTCGAGCATCCGCGCGGGATCGCTCGCGACCTCGAGCTGCGGAAAGTCCGGGTCGACGGGAAACCCTGCCTTGCCACGTGTGGCGGCGAGCGCGTCTTGGCGCACGGCGGGTGACGCGATCATCCCGAGTTCGACTCGACCGCCGCGGCAACCTCCTCCAGCAAGCGCACGGCCTCAGTCCGCCGCCGTGCGAGCGCCGCGGCCTCCGGGTGGCGGGTGGTGTCCAACAGCAAAGAGTGGATCTTGCGCAACAGCGTGGCCCGCTCGTACCAGCCGACCCGGTCCGCGAGCCCTGGCTCGCCGCCCGCGTGACGCGCGTAGGCAGCGATCAGGGTCGCGCGCAACGTGGCGAAATCTCCGAGCCGGCCGGGCTTGCGCAACGTGCTGCGCCGGAACTGGGTCAGGACGTTCCCGAGGTCGAGCGCCGGATCGCCGAGCGTCGCGCGGTCGAAGTCGAAGATCACGACCCGGTCACCACGCCACAGTAGTTGCGCGGGACCGAAATCGCCGTGCAGGAACGCCGGAGCTCGAGGGTCGACGGGGAGTTCTCGCTCCAGCCGGGCGAAGGCGCGCCGCAGCACGCTCCCTGCCTCCGGGACCCGCTCGCACATCGCGGCGACTCGGGCCCGTACCAGCTCGAGGACCACGGCGGGCGTCGTGACGCAGGGAAGCGCGGCCGGCGGACTGGCCACGTGCAGCGCCGCCAACGCGCGTCCGATGGCCTCCAGCACGACGGCGCCCGAGCGCGCGAGCGCCGGAGTCACCTCCTCGCCTGTCTCGTACGACATGAGGACGAGGTAGCGCGGGGCGTAGTAGCCGAGCAGGGTGGGCACGACGAACGCGCCCTGCCGGCTGCCGTCGCAGCGGGCGAGACGCTCGAGCAGGCCGGCGACCCGCCGCGCTTCCACATCCCCGTCGTAGAACTTCCCCACCCAATCGAGGCGCTGCGAGTCGGACCGGCTGGGGAGGCAGGCGTCGAGCTCGAAGTGCACCACGCGGCGCCGTCCATGCCGCGTGACCGGCGTCGCGGTCCATGCGTCGAGCCGCGCTGCGGGACCACTCACGTCGCCGAGCGTCGCGCGCAACGCGACCTCCAGCTCCGGAGACGGGAGCGTGACGGGCGCGCTCATCGGGCGCTCACGGCGGCGGGCGCCATCTCCTCGAGGGCCGCCCGGGCGCGCCGGGCCAGTGCGACGGCGAGCCGGGGCCACCCGGCCGGGTCAGTCCGGCACACCGTGTGGATCTTACGGGTGAGCGTGAGGGCGCGGTAGAACGCGACGTTGCGGGCCGATACCGCGGGCATCGACGTGCGGTAGGCATCGAGAAACGTGGCCCGCAACCGATCGGCGCGCGCCGCCCGCGCGGGATCCGCGAGCCCCTCCCGCTCGAGCTGCGCCAGGAAATGACCCACGTCGTAGGCGGCATCGGTATAGCCGAAAGCGTCCAGGTCGAGCAGCACGAGCCGCTCGCCCGTCCACAGAAACTGTCCCGCCCACAGGTCCCCGTGCACCGGTGCGGGCTCCGCCGGCTCGAGCGAGCTCACGGCGTCCGTGAGGGCCGACACCAGGGGTTCCATCACGGGCGCCGCCCCGGGGCAGCGCCGCCGCAGCCACTCGCACCGCGCGCTCGCCTGCGCGATGAGCTGTTCCGGCGTGGTTGGCGGCTCCGGGGCCAGCGGGAGGCGATGCAGCCTCGCGGTGAGACACGCCGCCTGCCGAAACAGCTCCGGGGCTCGGTCATCCTCGATGTCGGTGAGGCAGCGACCGTTCACCCACGGAAAGACCAGCAGGCGCTCGTGCACGACGTAGCGAATCGGCAGACACACGCCGCCCGGCGCCATCTCGCGGCACGCGGCCAGGGCCCGTGCGTGCGCCCACACCCGAGCGCCGAAGTCGTCGGCGTACGTCTTCAGCGCGTACGAGCGCCACTCGCCGAGTGGCGTGCGCACGCAGGCCCGGAGCACGAAGCGATCGGGGTGAACGCTCTCGACGCTACACGCTACGCCGTCGACGGCGACGTCGGTCCCGAGCTCGGAGCGCAGGACGGTCAGGACCTCGGTGGGCTGTTCCAGGCGCGCCCGTTGTGCGCGCAGCGAGGCGCGCCGCTCGGGGCTCGGAGTGAACTCGAGGCGCATCGCGTCAGTCTCCTCCGAGCCAGCGCGCGAGGTAGGCCGTGAGGCGCGCCGCGCCGTCGAACGACGGGATGACCTCGCGCACCCGGCGCGCGTAGGCCGCGCGATCACAGCCGAGCGCCCACTCGATGGCCTCGGCGAGTCGGTCCGGCGCGAGGTCGCGCGGGTGGACGCACGAGACGAGGCCACGCGCCGCCAGCAGCTCGGCGCGAATCGCCTGCTCCACCTTGTCAGTGGCCCGCGGCACGATGACCATCGGCCGGGCGGCGGCCAGCGCCTCGCAGACGCTGTTGTAGCCGCCCATGCTCACCACCGCGTCGGCGGCCGCGAACAGGCGCAGCGTGTCGGCCTCGCGGACGACGCGGCACGACGCGGTGGCCCGGCGCTCGAGCTCGGCCCGCTGGTCCGCCGGCATGAAGGGCCCCGTGACGACGATCGCGCGGAGCTCGGGGCGCTTCGCCGCCAACCGCTCGACGGCCGCGACCGCCGCATCGAGCACCGGGAACCCATCGCTGCCGCTCCCGACCGTCGCGAGCACCAGGGCCGCGCCCACGGGCAGACCGAGCTCGCGCCGCACCACCGCGGGATCGACCCGCGGGGGGGGCTCGCGCACGATGTAGCCGCAGTAGTGCAGCTTGGGGCGGATGCCCGGCGGAATGCCGTAGGCCTCGGCCACGTCGTGGAGCGCGGGCGAGCCGTACACGGCGATGCCGTCGTACAGATGGTCGAGCGCGTCGTACACGCCGAGCTCGCGCCACTGCCCGCGAATTCGCTCCGGGTCGTCCATGATGTCGCGCAACCCGAACACGAACCGCGTGTCGGGACGCGCGGCCTTCAGCGCGCGGAGGCCGGCGGCGAACTCACCCTTGGCGCCGAGCGGCTCGTGGTCCACCAGCACCAAGTCCGGGGCCAGCCCGAGCGCTGCGTCCCTGAGGATCGTGCCACGCAGCTCGCGCAAGTGCCGTTTCGCGTCCTCTTCCTCGAGCGCCGTCCGCTGCCAGCCGCCCGGGGTGAGTAGGGAGGGCAGTTTGATGTAGTCGCACCGCTCTGGCAACGTGACATGGCCCGCGAGCGCGGACTTGGTCACGAGGTACACGACTGCGTTCGGATAGCGCGCCAGCAGATGGCGGGCGATGGTGAGACTACGGGTGATGTGGCCGAGGCCCTGCCGGTCCTGTGCGTACAGGAGCAGCGTGCGGATGCCGGGCGACCGAACCGGCGTCATGGAGGACCTTAGGCGCGCGCGACGCCTATGGCCGCGTCGGTGCGGACACCGTCCATAAACGATCGCCCCACCAACCACCCGATTCGCACCGCCGCCTCCCTAAAACCGCGCACAGCCGCGGGTCGGGGGCAGGGCTCGCAAGTCGTGTACCACTTGGAAACGTCGCCGTTACGTCACGCGTGACCAGTTACCGGGGTATTCTCCCATTCGCTCCGTCGCACGCGCCCTACAGCCGGTGGCGGAGGCGCCGCGACGCACTGGCGCCACGCCTGGGAGCAGCCTAACCCGGATTCGCCGGTGAACAAGCGCAGGATCCTACCTCTGATACACCCGCACGTAATCCACCCGCATCGTCTGCGGAAACACCGTCGTCGTATCCGGGTTGCCGGGCCAGTAGCCGCCCACCGCGACGTTGAGCAGGATGAAGAAGGGATGGTCGAACACCCAGCGCCCCGGCAGCGAGCGCGGGTCGATGGTCTTGTACAGCGTGCTGTCGACGAACCACCTGATCGTGTCCGGCTGCCACTCGACCGCGAACACGTGGAACGTGTCCGCGAACGCGCCGCTCGCCAGATCGTAGGCGCTGCTGATGCCGTTGGCGCCCGAGTAGTTGGGGCCGTGCACCGTGCCGTGCACCCGGCCGGGCTCCTTGCCGATGTTCTCCATGATGTCGATCTCGCCACACCCGGGCCAGCCGACCTGCCCGATGTCGACGCCCAGCATCCAGAAGGCGGGCCACATCCCCTGCCCGCGCGGGATCCGCATACGCGCCTCGATCCGGCCGTACTGCCACGCGCCCAGACCCTGGGTCTTCAAGCGCGCCGAGGTATACGCCTGGTTGCCGAACGGCTCGTGGCGGGCCTCGATCACGAGGAAGCCGTTTTCGAGCCGCGCGTTCTCGACCCGATCGGTATAGAACTCGAGCTCGCCGTTCCCCCAGCCGTTGCCCCCTGTCTCGCGCACCCACTTCGTGGTGTCGAGCGCGGCGCCGTCGAACTCGTCGTGCCATACGAGCCGCCACGCCGGCGAGGTCTGCGAGGCACTGGCTTGCTGGTCGGCACGGCACGCGAGCGTGAGGCACACCGCCGACAGGGCGAGGGAAAGGATCGCTACGCGAGTGGTCGTCACGCGTCTAGCTTAGCCCCTTGCAGCACCTGCGATGAGCCTCACGCCCACACCACCGGCACGCGATACGGCTCGAACGCCCGATCCGAGGTGAGGATCGTGAGTCCGTCGTTCAGAGCCTGCACGATCAGCAAGCGGTCGAACGGGTCGGGGTGATGCAACGGTAGGTCTCGCAGCAAGTCACCGTGACGTATGGTCACCGAAAGCGCGACGAAGCCGTTCTGCGCCACGATGTCCTCCACGGTGTCCCTGAGCTCCAACTTGCCCACGGCCCGCTTGATGGCGATCTCCCACGCGGTAATCGCGCTGACCGCAACGAGATCGGCCCGCCGCACGGTACGAACCGCGGCGGGCCGAAGCTTGTCTAGATGCCACCGAACCAACGCGTTGGTGTCGAGCAGCAGCCTCACTCGGATTCGCCGGTAAACAACCGCAGGACCTCGGGCGGCAGGGGCGCGTCGAAGTCCTCGGCGATCCAGCCCCTGCCCTTCCCTCTGCCGGGCTTGCGCAGGTGACGCGTGTCCTTGGGCACGAGCGGGACCAGCCGCGCCTTAGGCTTCCCGGACTTGGCGATGACAATCTCCCTCCCCTGGGCAGCCTGCTCGACCAGCTCCGAGAGATGGGTCTTCGCCTCGTACAGGCTCACGGACTCTCGCACCGAAGCGACCTGCTTGCGACGACGCATGCACGTACAGTATCATACTTGACCAAATTGGTCAAGCCGGCGCCCAACCGCTCTGGACGTCGCTTGAAAGCGGCTTGAGAGGTCTCCCGCTAATTAGTCGCCACACCCACAGCGGGACCTGCTCATGCGGCGCGTTACCCTACTCTCGATTCCCTTGCTGCTCGCCTGGTCCAAGACGGCTCCGGCCCAGCAATCGTTTTGCTATCGCGCGCGCCCCAAGCCTGCGTGCTCAGCGTTCGCGTTCACGAACTTCGGCGGCTACCTGGTGCTGGGCAGCGATCTGACGGGCGATACCCCCCTCCGCGAAGTCGCGGACTGGGGCGTGATGGCCAACCTGGACGCCCGCAACGCGGTCGGCGGGTCCGTGTTCGCGAGCCTCGACCGGCTCGGCTTCGGGCTCGGGCCTTCGGTCCGCTACCGCCGTTGGCTGTCGCCCACGGCATCGGTTGACGTCGCGCTCGGTGCGCCGCTCTTGGCCACGACCAACAACCTCCGCTCGGGCTCGCTGTTCGGCTTGGTCCGGTGGAGTCCCAACCATTGGTTCGCGCTCGCCGCCCGGCCCGAGCTGGTGCGCGCGCCCGTGTTCCTCGGCTGCGGCCCTACCGGCTGCAACATCCCCGTCCAGTCACGCGCCCGGCTGTCGGTCGGCATGGAGCTTGGCTGGGTGCCGGGGCTCACGCTCACGGCCGTGGGCGGCCTTGCGACCGCCCTGCTCGCCGCCCTCATCGCGGCGATGGGGGACTAGACGTCACCTCCGGCACAGCCGCGCGACTTCCGGCTGCGCCACCTGGTCGGTGTAGCCCATCAGCCCCTCGAACGACGCGCACGCTCGGTCCACCACGCCGCTGTCCCGGCGCGCTACCCCCACGCGCACGAGGTCGAGCCGCAGCGGCCAGAGCGACGCCACCGGCTCGAACGGGACGCTCAGCACCGCATAGCGGCGCGTCGCGCCGCTCCACAGGCGCAGGGCGGCGGCCGAGTCGCCCCGAATGAGAGCGGCATGCGCCTGCAGGTCGGCGGCGAGGCTCGCCGGGAGCGGCGCCTCACCCGCGGCGAGCCGCGCCAGGACGGCGGCGTGGCGGGCGCGGTCTACTCCCGCGCGCGCCAGGGCCCAGTGGATCGTGACATCAGTGTCCTGCACGACGCGGGGCAGCGCGGTTAGCCTGGCGGCGGCGCGCTGCCAATCGCCCAGCGCGGGCAACCCGACGTCGTGCATCACGAGCACCCACAGATCCCGCTCCCGCTCCGCCCAGGGGCCCGCGCGGCCGAGGCGAGCCCGCGCGCTGTCCACCCAACCGGCCGCGAGGTCCGCCGCGAGCCCCATGCGCAGCACGCGCACCCGCTCCTGATCAGTGGCTGCGCGTTGCTCCAGGCAGCGCAGCACGCTGCGCGCCGGTCCCTCGCGCTGTGCCGGCGTGCCGAACGCCGCGGCCTGAAACGCCAGGGATTTGAGCGCCAGGAAGCTGTGGCCGCATACGTGCCGCAGCAGCGCCACCTGATCGGGTACAGATCCCAGGATGAGCGTGTCCGCGATCCCCACGACCTCGGCCACCAGCGACGTCGAGTCCACCCGCAAGTACTGGCGGATCAGGCGCTCCGTTTCCGGCCGATCGCCCACCTGATTGGCGAGCGCGATGAGGTGGCCGATCGCCGGTGAGAACCGGGGATCGAGGTCGAGCACGCGGTCGAACGCCGGTCGCGCCTCGCCCGCGCTCTGATCGAACAGGTCGCCGAAGTGGTAGTAGAACTCGCCCAGCACGTACCACGCCTGGGGGTAGTCGGGCGCGCGCTCCGTGGCGCTCTTGAACCGGGCCAGCGCCGTCTCGCCGTCGCCGTGCGACAACAGCTCGGAGTACCCGTCGAGCAGCAGGCTGTCGGCCTCTGACAGGCCGCGCTGGTGCAGCATCGCACGCCGCAGCGGAGGCCCGAAGCCCTGCTCGGTGGGATCCACCTGGGCGGCGATCAGGGCGAGCCGCAGGCGCGCGATGGCGAATCCGGTATCGGCGCGGATCACGCGCGTGTACCCGTCGCGCGCGGTACGGTAGTCGCCGCGCCGAAAGGCCGCGTCGGCGTTGAGGTATGCGGCTAACGCATCGGGACCGCTGTTCGGGAGCGTCACGTCAGCACTGGGTGTGAACTCGGGGTAGAGCTGGGTCCACACCCGGTCCATCATGTCCGACTCGTCCAACCCGACGCGGCCGGTCGCCGTGCCGCTGCGCCGTGCGTGGCTACCCTCGTACAGCGTCGCCGTCAACGTGACCGTCGGTCCGGTGTACGACACACTCCCCTGGACGAAAAAGCGCGCCCCCAACCGCCGGGCCAGATCGCGCGCGTCTTCATTCGAGAGCGGCGCGGTGCCGGTCTGCGCCACGACGCGCCCGAAGGACAGGACGTCGATCACCCGTTCCACCGGCCGAAAGCGGGAGACGAAATACTCCGGTAGCTGCGTGGCCGGGTAGGGCGGCGTGCCCAGCACCGCGAACGGCAGCACCGCGAGCCGGGGCGGCACGTCGGACGCCGGCGCCGGTCCCCACACCAGCCTTGCGACGCCCGCGGCGACGATCACGGCCAAGGCGGCGATGGCCCAGCGCCGCCGCCGGGGTCGCGTGCGCTCGAGCGCCGTTGTCCATGCTTCGCCCGAGGTCGGGCGCTCATGGGGCCGCTCGGCGAGCGGGGCGACGAGCGCCGCCGCCTCGCGGGCGGAGAGCTCCGGCCGCGCGGCGCGGAGCGCACGGGCCAGCGTGGCACGATCGGCCCTGAAGTCGGTCGCCGTTCCGGTGAGCGCCTCGAATGCCACGGCGGCGAGCGAGTACAAATCGGCCCGGCCGTCCACCCGCCCCCCGGCGATCTGCTCGGGGGCCATGTAACCGGGCGTGCCGATGGTGACCCCCGGCTGCGTGAGCGACGTGTCCGCCGTGCCCTCCACGTGGGCGACACCGAAATCGGCGAGCAGCGCGCGTCCGCTGTCTTCATCGAGCAGAATGTTCGCGGGCTTCACGTCGCGGTGCACGATACCGCGGCGGTGCACGTAGCCCAGCGCGTCCGCGATCTCGCGCACGGTGCGGAGCACGGCGTCTGTCGTCGGGCGGTCGGAGTCGCGCAGGCGCTCCTCCAGCGTCGCGCCGCGCACGAACGTCATGATGAGAAAGGTGATCCCCTCCCTGGTATCGAAGTCGTACACGCGCACGATGTTGGGGTGCTCGAGCCCGGCGCCGAGTGTGGCCTCGCGCCGGAACCGCTCGCGCCGCATGGCGCTGGCCGCGACCTCGGGAGGCAGCACTTTGACGGCGACGATGTGACCGAGCGTGCGATGCCGGGCCCGGAACACGGCGCCCATGCCGCCGGCGCCGGCGAGACTCACCACTTCGTAACGCTCGCCCACGGCGCGCTGCACGTCGTCGAGGGCGGGGGGAGGGTGAGGGAGAGGCATGCGGCAGGAGAATGTAGCGGCGCTTGCTGGCGACCGCACCGTGTCCGATAATCGGAGCGCGATGGCCGACTCCCCCCACCTCTCCGTCCGCGTGCTCGGCCCCGCGCGCGTGACCGTGGACGGCGCCGCAGCGCCGCCCGAGCTGCTGTGGCGCAAGCACCTGGCGCTGCTCGTCTACCTCGCACGCAGCCCCCGCAAGAGCCGCACGCGGGAGCATCTGCTCGGACTGCTGTGGAGCGACCGCACCGAGCCGCTGGCCCGCCACTCGCTGAGCGAGGCGCTACGGGTGCTGCGGCGCGTGCTGGGCGACACGGCGGTCCAGGCCGACGTCGACCAGGTGCGGCTCGCGACCGACCGCGTCACGCTCGACTGCGACCGCTTCGCCGCGCACGCCGAGCGGGGGGAATGGGACTCGGCGGCGGCGCTCGTGGAAGGGGAATTCCTCGAGGGACTCGCGCTCCCGGACGCGAACCAGTTCGAGACCTGGCTCGGCGCGGAGCGCACCCTGTGGCGCGCGCAGGGGCTCGAGGCGCTGGTCAAGTCCGCCGAGGCGCAGCTCGCCCGCGGCGACACGGCGGCGGCGACGCGCGCCGCGCTCGGCGCCGTGGCCCTCGATGCCACGTCCGAGCCAGCGGCCCGCACGGCGATGCGCGCCCTCGCGCTCGCGGGCGACCGCGCGGCGGCCTTGCGCGTCGCCTCGGACCTCGCGCGCGCGCTGCGTGACGGGCTGGACGCGGTGCCGAGCCCCGAGCTGGCGCGCCTCGTCGAGCGCATCCGTGAGGCGCGGGTAGGGCGCCGCATCCTCGCGGCGCCGCCGGCGGCGCGGCCGCGCCCGCCGCTGCTCGGTCGCTCGGCTGAGCTCGCGGCCGCCGCCGCGGCGTGGGAGCGTGCCAAGGCCGCGCGCGGACAGGTCGTGCTTGTCCAGGGAGAGCCGGGAGAAGGAAAGACCCGGCTGATCGAGGAGCTCGTCGCCCGCGCCCGGCTGGACGACGCGACGGTCGCCGCCGCCCGCGCCGTGCCGGCCGATCGCGAGCGGGAGTGGAGCGCCGTGGCGGGGCTCGTCGCGGCGGGACTCGCGGACGCGCCCGGGCTCGCGAGCGCGCCGGCGCCCGCGCTCGCGAGCCTGGGAGCGCTCGATCCCGACCTCGCCACGCGGTTCCGCGGGGGTCGCGCCGAGCCCGCGATGCACATCGGCCAGGCGTTCACCGCCGCTGTGACCGCGGCAGCCCAGGAGCGTCCGCTGCTGCTCGTGATCGACGACGCGCAATGGCTGGACGCCCTGTCGCTCGCGTTGCTCCCCGCCCTGGCGCGCGACACCGCACCGCACCGCGTGCTGCTGCTCCTGGGCGTGGCGCGGGGCGGGCCGGATGGAGAGCGCTGCGACGTGCTGCAGGGCCGGCTGGGACGCGATCTCGAGGGCGCGGTGATCCGCCTCGACCGGCTGGACCAGACCGCGCTCGCGGAGCTCGTCGCCTGGGCCGTGCCGGCCTTTTCCGCGGACGAGCGCGATCGCCTGGGGCGGCGCGTGGAGCGCGACACCGCGGGCATTCCCCTGCTCGCGGTCGCCCTGGTCGAAGCCGTGGCCGCCGGGTATCGGCTCGCCCCCGACGCGCCCGCGTGGCCCACGCCCGCGCGGACGCTGATCGATTCCCTGCCGGGGACCCTGCCGCCCGCCGTGGTCGGCGCGGTGTGCCTGCGGTTCGGCGGACTGCCGCTCGCGGCCCAGCACGTGCTCGGCGCAGCGGCGGCGCTGGGGGGTCGCGCAGACGTGACGCAGTTGGCGCGCGCCACCGGTCTCGAGCCCGGCCCCGTCGCCCAGACGCTCGACGTGCTGGAGTGGGAGCGCTGGCTCAGCGCCGACATGCAAGGCTACGTGTTCGCCGCCCCGATCGAGCGCGACATCGTGCTGCAGGAGATGCTCACCCCGGGCCAGGCCCGCCGCTACCGGGAGCAGTCCGTGGCTTGAAATCGACTTGAGAGGGCGCGGGCATCGTGTCTCCGACTCTTCGACCAGGAGACACGATGCAATTCGGTCATATCGGCATCGCGCTCGCGATCGCGTCGCTCGATCCCCGCCCAGAGACGTTCGCTGTGGTCGGCGCGGCGCAGTTCCTTCCCAACGCTGACTCGCTCCTCATCCGCGCCGGCTGGGCACGCCCCGAGTTCCACGGCACCTGGAGCCACAGCCTGGTGTTCTGTGTGGCGATCGGGGCGGTCGCCGTACTGCTGTTCGGCCTCTCGCTCGGCGGACTCGCGTTCGGGAGCATCGTCGCGCACGTCGCGGCCGACCTCCCCACCGACACCGGCATTCCGCTGCTGCTGCCGTTCAGCCGGCGGCGCTTCTCGCTCAATCTCTGGAAGAACACGGGCTACTGGGGCCGGGCCATGTACGCCGGCTACTATCGCCAGCCCTGGGCGTGGATTCTCGAGAGCGCCGTGTTCGCCGTGGTGGCATGGCGCTACGCCGGCTACCTCACGTGAAGCTCGTGGCGTTCCTGGCGCTCGCCACCCTGGTCCACGGGCCGCTCTCGCCGTTCCTGCCGACGGCCTTCGAGGCGGCGCTCTTGTACTACGTGCGCTTCTATCCGGCGTGGCTGCTCGCGGTCGTCGGCACGGCGGGCGCCTCGCTCGCCGAAGCGGTCAACTACCGGCTGGTGGGCTGGGCCGCCGCGCGGCCCAGGCTCGCGGCGCTCCGGACCGGCAAGCTCGCGCGCTGGAGCATCGCCGCGTTCCTGCGTGCGCCGTTCTGGACGACCGTGCTGGTGATTTTCTCGCCCATCCCCGACTCCGCGGTGCGCATCCTGGCACCGCTCGGGAAGTACCCCTTGCCCCTGTATCTCGGCGCCGTCGCCCTCGGGCGGTTTCCGCGCCTGCTGCTCATCGCCCGCTCGGGCGCGCTGCTCGCCATTCCGCTGCCGTGGCTGCTGGTCGCGAGCGCCGGGATCGTGCTCGCGGGCCTCGCCTGGCGCCACCGGAGGTCACGATGCGGGTCAAACACCCGATTCGCGCGCTCTGCCGGGTGCTGTTCCGGCGAGCGCCGATTGAAGCCCAGCTGATCATCACACGGCGTTGCAACCTGAGCTGCGGCTACTGCTCCGAGTATGACAAAACCTCGGAGATGATTCCGCTCGACGTGCTGAAGCGGCGCATGGACGTCCTGCACCGGCTGGGCGTCGTGAACATCGCCCTCTTGGGCGGCGAGCCGCTCCTGCATCCCGACCTGCCCGAAATCGTGGCATACGGCTCTCGTCGCGCGCAGGTCTCCATCACGACGAACGGCTTCCTGCTCACCGAGTCGCTCATCCGGCGCCTCAACGCCGCCGGGCTCGCGAACATGGAGGTGAGCGTCGACGCGGTGCGCGCCGACCGGACGGGCTACATCCAGAAGTGCCTCAAGACGATCCGACCCAAGCTGGGCCTCGTGCGGCAGTTCGCGCAGTTCGACGCGTTCGTCAACATGGTGCTGTGCGAGCAAACGAGGGAGGAATTCGGCGAGGCGATCCGAGAGCTGCACGAGCTGGGCTTCGTCGTCACCATCGACCTGCTCCACGATTCGCACGGCACCATCCAGATCGGCGGCGAGACCTATCAGGACCTGTGGAAGCAGTGGTACGTCGATCGTACGCCGCAGGCCGGTCTCGATCAGGATTACGGCGCCGAGCTGATCGCGGGCCGGCGTCCCGCATGGCGCTGCCGGGCGGGGTCGCGCTTTCTCTACGTCGACGAATTCGGACTGGTGCAGTTTTGCTCGGCCCAACGCGGCCGCCTCAACAAACCGCTCGCCGACTACACGCGCCGGGATCTGCGGGCGCATGCCCGCACCTACAAGGGCTGCGAGCGAGGCTGCGCTCTGCTGTGCGTCTACCGCGTGTCGGCCCTGGACAACCGGCCGCTGCACGCGGTCGCATCGCTCGTGCGGATGGCCTGGCGGCGTGCGCGGAGCGGCACGTGACGCCCCAGACGGCCGACACGCGGCCTTCGCGACGCGTGCTCTTCTTTTCCATCTCCCTCGTAGCCGGTCTCGCCGTCGTGTTGGCCACGCACCGGCAGCAGGCGCGCGCGCTGTGGAGCAGCCTCACGGCCGTGCCGCCCGCGGCGCTCGCCGTCGTGTTGCTGCTCGTGCTGTGCCAGCTGGCTTTCCAGGCCGTGCGCCTCTGGACCATCCTGCCCCGGGGTGTCGCGCTCCCGCTCGGCCAGACCGTCCACGCCTTCGCCCTGGGCGAGTGGCTCAACATCTTCACGCCTGCCCGGGGCGGGGACGCGTTCAAGGTCGTCATGTTGAGCCGGGCGACGAGTGGGCCGGCGCCGAGTCTGCCGCAGGCAACGGGCGTGCTGCTCGCCGACAAGATCGTGGACGGCGGTTCGCTCGCGCTGCTGTGCGCCGCGGCCGGCCTGTTTCGTCTGGTCCGGGTGGGCGCGCCGACGCAACTCGCCGACCCGCGGGCGGTGATCGCAGTGGCCGCGGGCGTGACGCTGCTCCTGCTGGCGATGCGCCGGTTCTCCCCCCGCTGGCTGGGACGGCTCGCCCGACTGCGGCGCGAGCTCGGGCGGGGGCTCGCGGCCCTCCACGATCCGTTCAAGGTCGCGGCGGGCGTGTCGCTCAGTCTGGGGGCGTGGCTCGCCGAGCTGGCCGCGTTGCGCGTGTTGTGCGCCGCGCTCGCCTTCGCGCCCTCGCCCGCGCGGCTCGTGCTGGTGCTCGCGGCCCTGAACCTCGGCATCAGCGTCCCCATCGGGGTGGCCAACCTCGGCGTGTACGAGGCCGTCCTGTCGCTCGGGCTCACGCGGTCGGGGATTCCGCTCGCCACGGCGGCCGCCATCGCGACGCTGCACCACGCGCTGCAGCTCCTGGGCACGAACGTTGGCGCCGCCGGTCTTTCGCTCTGGGCCGCAGGCCGGTGCCCGCGCCCGCCGTGAGGCCATGTGGCGTGTCCGCCACATTCGCGCGCTGCGATCTGTTGTGGCCCCGCTCCAGCGCATCGCGTGCTGGTGCCGTCCTCAGGTGGGCGGCGCGGTGTAGCGGACTCGCTGCGTGGCGCGCTACCTGCGGTGGGCGTGGGACATCCCTTTCCTAGGTCCCGGAGTGCGGGTCCAGCGCATCAGCGCCGAGTTTCGATCCCAGGTGTCCGCGTTCGGCTTCTGGAGCGCGCTGCGCGCGTTCACCTTCCGCGCGATCCAGCGCGTGATCGACTTCAAGGTGCTGCGGGCGATGTGCATCACCGTGGTCGCGCCGGCGTTTCTGGAGCTCCCCGCCGGCATGAGCGCCGACTTTCTCGACCGCGACACGTTGCGGCGCATGACGGCGGAGGCGAAGTACGATCTGACGGCCGAGTTCCTGGACGACGCGCTGGGCAAGGGCGACGCGTGCTACGCCATCGTCGACGGAGACGAACCGGCTGCGTACGGGTGGTACGCCCACTCGCCCACGCTGATGAGCGACGGGATGCTGGTGCAATTCGACCCCGCCTACGTCTACATGTACAAAGGTCTCACGCTCGACGCCTATCGCGGCCGCCGGCTGCATGCGATCGGCATGACGCGCGCCCTCGCCGCCTACCAGGCGCGCGGCTTCAAGGGATTGGTCTCCTACATCGAGAGCGACAACCTCAACTCGCTCAAGTCGGCCTATCGCATGGGGTACGTCGATTTCGGCCGGGTCTTCATCATCCGCGTGCTGGGCCGGCGCGTGACGTTCCGGACGCCGGGCTGCGCGGCCTTTGGCTTTGGCATCGCGCCCCCATCGCGCAACGGTGACCCCGGCCGGGGCGCGGCCCCACCGCCCGACCGCCGGTCGGGATCGTCGCCATGATCCGGGCTCATCCTAGGAAGGAGCGTTCGCACGCCATGCCAGACGAAGCCGCGTTCTTCCACCAGGTGCGGGCACTCGTCCACCAGTCGCGGACGATCCTGGCCCCCTATTTGTGCGGCGACCACACCTTCGATGTCGCTGCTCATGAGCTGGCGCCCGTCATCCGCGCGTTCCTGCAGCACCCCGCCCCCGCCCCCGACCCCCCGGTTCGCAACCCGGAGCCAGCCCCCACGCCCCTGTGGCGGCGTATGACAATCGGGCGGCTTTCGTTCAAGCGGGAGGCACCGCCCGACACGAGCCCTCGTTCCGACCTGGACGTGTGGGTGAGCGCGCTCGCACCGGGCTACGCGCACGCGGACGAGAACAAGGTGCGCGCGGTCGTCACGGAGGCGCTGCGCATCGCGCAGAGCGAGCACGCGGGAGGCCCCCTAAGGTCGAGCCCGTCGCTCTAGCCGTCCGATCCCGGACGCTCGAGATTCCCTTGCGATGTCACGGGTCACTGCCACCCTCGCGCTCGCGCTCGCCATGCTGGGCGGCCGCGCGGCACCCTCGCCGGCGCAGCGCGCCGCCGACACCACCCTCACGGTGGAGGGCTTTCTCCAGAACGACGAACAGTTCGACCTCTGGACCATCGTCGTCCCGCTGCCGGTCCAAGTCCTGGGCGTGCGGACGTTCGTCCTCCCGCTGGTCGGCAAGACCGACCGCTGGAGCCGCTATCGCAACGAGTTCGTCGCGGCCCGCGGACGCGTCGCTCCCGTGCCGGGGGGTGGCACGCCGGGGATCGGCATCGACGTCGACAACATGAGCGCGCGGCTGCCGCCGCGCACCAGTCACCGCACGGTCGACCACGGCCTGACGCTGCACGCCGACGTCACACTCGCAGTCGTTCCCGACCGCTTCGCGTGGCGCGACGCGGACGGCGCCGCAACGGGCGTGAACCCGATCGCGCTTTACGCCATCACCAACCGGCGCCAGACACCCATTCTGTTCCTGCTACCGACCAATAATTTCTTGTGCATTTCCGTGAACGGCACCGAAAGCGGCGAGCATTGGGATTCGACCACGAAGGTGTTGAATCCCGACGCCCGGCGCTTCGCCGTACAACGCGGCGGCATCTTTCGCGACGCGATCCGCCTGCCTGCCGATGCCGCTCCCCGACCGGGACGCTACGTCGCGCACGTCGGCATCTGCGACGTCGACGACTACGACATCACGGCGGAGTTCGACGTCCAGTAGCGAGCAGCCGCCGCACGCGCTCGAACACCCGGTGCCACATCGCGCGCGTCAGTCTGCCGGTGTTGGTGTTCTGGCGGCTCGGGTGGTAGGAGGCCACGAGCGCGACGCCGTCGGGCAGGGTGGTCACGGCGCCGTGCGCGAAGCTCGGCCGGTCGCGCGGCTCGAGCCTGGCCCACCAGCCGGCGGCCTTGAGCCAGCTGTCGTGGGCGATCCGGCCGAGCGTGAGGACCACGCGCACTTGGGAGAGCAGCCGCACGTCGGCGGCGAGATACGCCCGGCAGCGCTCCAGCTCGACGCGGCTGGGTTGGTTGCCGGGCGGTGCGCAGCGCGCGGCCGCCGTGATGTAGCAGTCTATCAGGGTCAGGCCATCGTCCCGAGAAACCGCGTGCGGTTGGGTTGCGAAGCCGTAGCGGTGCAGCGCCGCGTACAGCCAGTCACCGCTCGAGTCGCCGGTGAACATGCGGCCGGTGCGGTTGGCGCCGTGCGCCGCTGGGGCCAGTCCCACGATCAACAAGCGCGCCCTCGGGTCGCCGAACCCGGGAACCGGCTTTCCCCAATACGTCCAATCGAGGAACTCGCGCTTCTTGTCCCGGGCGATGCGGCGGCAATAGCGGCGCAGCCGCGGGCAGCGCTCGCAGGCCACGATCGCGCGATTGACGGTGGCGAGGCTAGTGAATTCTGAGGGGGAGACCGTTACGCACGCTCCCGCCGACGGTCACCGCCTCGACCGCCAATGCGGCGCCGAGCAGCCACGGGCGGAGCCGCGGGGGAGCGGCGGCGGCGGCGGTCATCGTAGCGGCGGCCGCCAGCACCGTATAGGTGTTGACCTGACCGACGCTCGGGCGCGGGCCCAGCAGCGGGTTCGCTTCCCGGAAGCCGGGCCAGCCGCGGCGTGCCAGGTCGCGCGTTTGCGCCGCGTCGACCAGCAACAACACGGTGAACGCGCCCGCGAGCGCCGTGTGCGACGACGTCCAGGCGCGGCGCGCGGGCAACGCGGCGACGCCCATGGTGCTCCACGACACGCGCGCCGCCAGCGGACCGACGCCGCGCGGCGTCTGCTGCTGCGACGGCATCGTCAGCAGCGCGGCCGCGACGGCGCGGTACTGACGGCGCGCCCCTGAGACCACCGTGAATGCTGCAAGATCTCTCGCAGCTTGCTGCGCCGGAGCCCGGCGTGGCACGGCCACGAGGGAACCCACCGCGAGTAGCACGATCGCAATGTGTCGCATACGTGGTGTTGCGTATGCGCAAGGGCAGTGCCACGCGGAGAGTCGGCGGGCGGCTTGCACTCCGCCACGATTAGGGCGCATTGCAGCTTCATAAGTGTGGCTCCCGTGTGACACTTCCGCTATGGGGCCCGCAGGTGCTCTCCGGGCGACTTGACTCGCCCTTTACCGAGGCCTCCTACCTATGGACCAACCTCCACGGAGAAGGCACCAATGCGTAAGGGAATCACGGGCGCGGGAACGCTCATCGTGTGCGCCGCGGTGGGTTGGTCCGCCGCAGGGTGCGAAGACTCGACCAGCGGCGCTCCGAGCGTCGCGGCCCGCGTCGTGGGCGAGGCGAAAAGCGCAGCCCCGCGCGGCGCGCCGGGCATCACGGCCCTGACGTGGAACGTCTACCTGGGAGCGGACATCGGCCGCGTGCTCGCAGCTCAGACGGCCGACGAGGCGGTCGTCCTTGCCACCGAGGAGTGGGGACACGTTCAGGCCACGGACTTCCCGGCACGTGCGGGGGCATTGGCGCGCGCCATTGCCGCGCGGCGGCCGCACGTCGTCGGGCTCGAGGAGCTGGCGCTGTACCGCACCAGCGACAATCCCTTCGAGCCGGCCACGCGCGTCGCCTACGACTTCCTGCAGCTCGTGATCGATTCCCTGCACGCGCGCGGCGTCGACTACACTGCCGCCGCGGTGGAACGCACGTCGGACCTGCAGGTGCCGGTGATCGCCGGGGTGGACGCATCCGGGCAGCCGATCCTCGCCGGCGTACGCTGGACCGACGGGGACGCGGTGCTGGTGCGCGCCGATGTTCCCTACGCCGATGCCCGGTCCGGCGTGTACGCCGCGTCGCAGGTCGTGACCATCGCCGGCGTGACGTCAGGCCTATACCAGGGTTGGAGCTCGATCGTCGCGACGGTCGACGGACGCGCCTACCGGTTCGTCGTCACGCACCTGGTCGGTCAGGAGGCTCCCGACCTGCAGCTGGCGCAGACCGGGGAGCTGCTCGCGCTGCTCTCGGCCGAGACCGGCTCGACGATTCTGGTGGGGGATTTCAACTCCGACGCCTATGGCATCGATCCGACCCGCGTGACCCCGACCTACCCCATGATGTTGGCAGCGGGTTACGGCGACACGTGGATCGAGCCCGAGCGCCATGCGCTCGGCCTCACCTGCTGTCAGCAGGGCGATCTCTTGAACGCCCGATCGACGTTCGACCAGCGGATCGATTTCGTGTTTACGCGGAACCTGCCTGCGGGCACGCAGCCGGTCCGGCGCGACGTGGTGGGCGACCGGCCGGGGGACCGGACGGCGTCGGGACTGTGGCCGTCGGACCACGCGGGGGTGGCGGTGACGCTGCTGACGCCGGGCGACGAGTGATCGCGATTACTGCTGCCACCTCGCCTTCTCGGGGACCGGCTCGGTAGTCGGCGGCGGGGACGGCGTTTCCGCCAGCCGAGGAGCATCCGGTTGCCGCCGGATGCTTTCCGCGGTCGCCTCGGCGATGGTCGTGATGCGCAGGCCTTCCGCCCGCGCCTTGGCCGCGATGTCGATGCGCACCTTCTCCGCATCGGCCTTTGCTTGCGCGATCTGCGTGGAGGTACCGCGCGCGGCCCCCCTCTCCAGGTCCCTTGAATTCCACTTGAGACCGGCGGGCGAACGTCGGCTCATGAACTCCGTGTTCGCCAGCGCGGTGTGGCTGTTCGGCTACGCGCTCCTCTCGAACGTCGCCCTGGCGGTCACGGCGTCTGGCCGACCGCCCTCGTCGCGACCGCGGGAACGGTGGTCGCGGCCCTGTTAGATCATCGGTTGCTCGTGCCGCTGATCGAGCGGGCCGCAGCGCGGCGCGCGGGCATTCCCGGGCTGAAGCCCGGGCTCGACGCGAGTGCGTCCTTAAGGACGCACCCAGGGCCGAGCGCGCCCTCTCAGGGCGCGAGCATGCCCGAGCGCGTCTTCCGGCGCTTCCCGTTCGCCGTGATCACCCTCTCGGGGCTCACGCCCCTGCCCTTCTTTCCCTTCAAGGCGCTCGCGTTCGCGACGGGCTACCCGCTCGGAAAGTACGCGGGCGCCGTGGCGGCGCGCTCGCTGCCGCGCTACGCCCTGCTCGCGTGGCTCGGCGCCAGCGTGCGGCTCCCGGTCTGGCTCTACGTCGCGTTGTTCACACTCCTCTTGGTCCCCTCGCTCCGGATCGTCTGGTGGCACCGGTCGACGCGCGCCGCGAGCTGACGTTCCTGCTCGCCGAGCCCGAGCGGCGGCTGCTCCGAGCGATCGCCCAGCGGCTGCCCGCGTGGGTCACGTCGGATCAGCTGACGCTCGTAGGCGTCGTGGGGGCGCTGGGCGCCGGCGTGGCGTATGCGCTGTCCGCGCTGAGCCCCGCCTGGCTCTGGGTCGCAGGCGTGCTGCTCCTCGTGAACTGGTTCGGGGACTCGCTCGACGGGACGCTCGCGCGGCTGCGCCGTGCGGAGCGGCGGCGCTACGGGTACTATCTCGACCACGTGGTGGACGCGTTCGCAACGGCTGCAATCGGCGCGGGGATCGGACTCTCGCCCTACGTGCCCCTGAGCGTCGCGCTCGCCGGCGTCGTCGCGTATCTGGTTCTATCGATCAACCTGTACCTCGAGTCCACGGTATTCGGCGTGTTCCGGCTCGGGTACGGCCGGATCGGTCCCACGGAGGCACGCATCGTTCTGGTGCTCGCGAACGGACTATTGGTGGCGGCCGGCGCGGACCCCGCAGTCGTGACGATCGCAACCTGCACAGCGGCGGTACTGGCACTCGCGATGCTGGTGACGGTCGCCCTGCGGATCGGCCGCAACCTGGCGGAGCTGGCGAAACTCGAGCCGCTCCCGCGGCGGGTCCCTACTCGAGGATCCCGCGCGCCGTTCGGAACACCCGGTACCACATCGCTCGGGTGAGCTTGCCCGTCTTGGTGCCCTGCCGGCTGGGATGATAGGACGCGATGAGGACGGTGCCCTCGGGCAGCGTCGCCGCCCTGAGCCCAGGCTTCAGCCTGGGGATGACTCGCGCCCTTGCTCGTCCCTTATCGGCTGCGGATAATTCAGCCGTTCGGGAGAGGTGGCCGAGTGGCTGAAGGCGGCGGTTTGCTAAACCGTTATAGGGGCTAATACCTCTATCGGGGGTTCGAATCCCCCCCTCTCCGTACCTCCCACATGACCGCCCGCGTCCGCTTCGCCCCCTCGCCCACGGGCTACCTCCACGTCGGCGGCGCCCGTACCGCCCTGTTCAACTGGCTGTACGCGCGCCACGCGGGCGGCCAGTTCCTGCTCCGCATCGAAGACACCGACAAGGCCCGCTCCACCGACGAGCACACGCGCGTCATCCTCGACGGTCTCACCTGGCTCGGCCTCGACTGGCACGAGGAGCCCGTGTTTCAGGGTGCCCGCGTTACACGGCATCAGGAGATGGCGGACAAGCTCCTCGCGGCAGGCAAGGCCTACATAGAAGAGGGCGCCATCCGGTTTCGCCTCCCTCCCGGCGAGATCGCCTGGGACGACGCCGTGCACGGCCGGATCTCGTTCCAGGGCGAAGACATCAAGGACTTCGTGATCCTGCGCTCGGACCGCACGCCGATCTACAACTTCGCCGTCGTGGTGGACGACGTCGACATGCGCATCACCCACGTGCTGCGCGGCGACGATCACATCTCGAATACGCCCAAGCAGATCGCCCTGTATCGCGCGCTCGGCGCCGCGCTGCCTGTGTTCGGTCACGTACCGATGATCCACGGACCCGACGGCAAGAAGCTCTCCAAGCGCCACGGCGCCACCGCCGTCGGCGACTACCAGCACATGGGCATTCTCCCGGCCGCCATGCGCAACTTCCTGGCGCTGCTCGGCTGGAGCCCGGGCGGCGACCGCGAGATCATGACGCTCGACGAGATGATCGCGCTCTTCTCCTTCGAGGGCATCCAGAAAAAGCCCGCCATCTTCGACATGACCAAGCTCGAGTGGATGAACGGCCAGTATCTCTCGGCCAGCTCCGCCGAGCAGCTGTACCCGCTCGTCGCTCCCCAGCTCGAAGCGCTCGGGCTGAACGGCAACCGCGAGGCGGTGCTCAAGGCGATCGCCGCCGTGAAAACGCGCTCGCGTACCACTCTCGACGTGGGAAGACAGGTGGCCGTGCGCCTCGACGCACGCTTCTTGGTGCTCGACGAGAAGGCGCAGAAAGAGATCGCGAAGGATCCAGCCGGTTACAAGGCGTCTCTCACTGCGAGCCTCGTCGCGCTGCGCGACACCGAGTGGACTCCGGAGGCGCTCGAGCAGCGGCTGCGCGGTCTGGCTGACGAAAAGGGCGTCCCCGCCGGGAAGATCTTCCAGCCGATCCGCATCGCGCTCACGGGCGGCACGGTGTCGGAGCCCGTGAACGAGCTGCTGTACGTAGTAGGGAAAGCGGCGGCGCTCGAGCGACTGCGGGACGCCGTGACCTCGATGAACCCCGGGGCACCGCCCCGGGGTTAGCCGCTCCGGGGACCACCCGTCTTGCGCGGCTGACCCCGGGCCGGCGGCCCGGGGTCCACTAGTCAGGGAACTCCGCTGACCGTATCCGCCTTGACCCTCGTCGTGTCCCCCCGCTGCCGCTGCTGCGCTTCCCGCTCCGCCGCCTTGCGGGCCCGCAGCTCCCGCACGTACTGGCGAAACAGTTGGAGCGATTCGGTGCGGCGCGCGGCCTGCATCAGATCGGCCCGCATCTCGTCGAGCTGACGCGCACGCATCTGCTCGCCGTAGTTCCCCTGCGGCAGTGAGATCGGCAACAGCGCCAGGGCCGCGGTCGGGATCTTGATCCCGGCGATGTGAATGAACTGCGAGTCGATGCCGAACACCTTCCCCGCCACGTCGGTCGTCCACACCGGCGTGCGGCGGGCGCGCTGCTCCTGATCAATGATCACGTTGAGCGAATCCATCATCGAGTGCAACCGGCGCACCACGCCCGTATCGCGCTGCTCGTGCGACTCGTACAACGCGCCCGCCACCTCCGCCGGCAGCGCGGGACGCGGGTTCACCCACAGGCGGCCGTCGCCCACCTGGGGCGGCGTGACGATGTGCGGACCCACGCTGGCGGGGTTCGCGGCCAGCATGCTGTCGGGCCTGCCCACCGGCGCGGGCTCGGGCGGCGTGGTGTCCGGAATCCTGGCATCCGGCAGGGGCCGCCCCAGGCCCCCGCTCGGCCCCACGCCGCGGCGCGTGCCCCCGAACGGCGGCAGCTCGTGCGCCAGCGGCATGTCGGGCGGAATGATGGTGATCAGCCCCTGCCGCCCGTCGATACGCCACGACGCCGTCACCAGCCAGATCACGACCGCCACGTGAATCGCGCCACTCCCGATCCACGTGAACCGCCGTAGGCGGGACGGAACCGCACGGGGCTCAAACAGCGGCGAGCACCTTTCCCAGCCGCTCCGCCGCTTCGATCAGCCGCGGCGTGTCGACCGTGAGCGCCAGTCGGAAAAACCCCTCGCCCCCTGCCCCGAACCCGCTGCCGGGGAGCGTCACCACGCCCGCGTCCTCGAGCGCCCGGCGCGCGAACGCCGCCGACGCCACTCCCTCGGGCAGCGGCACCCACACGTACATCGTGGCCCCCGGCGTCTCGGGCTCGAACCCGTGCGCGCGCAGCACGGGGAGCAGCGCGTCGCGCCGCTCCTGAAACCGTGCCACGTACCCCTGCGCCAGCTCCTCCGCCTGCGGCAGCACCGCCGCACCCGCCGCCTGCACCGCGAGGAACGCGCCCGTGTCCACGTAGTTCTTCACCCGCGCCAGCGCGGCGATGAGCTCCGGCCGCGCCACCGCCCACGCCAGGCGCCAGCCGGTCATGCAGAAGGTCTTCGACAGCGAGTGGAACTCGACGGCGACTTCGCGCGCGCCCGCGATTTCGAAGATGCTCGGCGCCACGTAGCCATCGAACGTGATCTCGCAGTAGGGATTGTCGTACGCGATCACGATCCCATGACGGCGGCAAAACTCCACGGTGCGTGCCAGGTAGTCGCGCGGCGCGACGGCGGCGGTCGGGTTGTTGGGATAGTTGAGGTAGACGAGCTTCGTGCGGCGCACCACGTCGGAGGGTAGGTCCGACAGCTCCAGCAAGAACCCCGTCTCGGGAATGAGCGGATAGCGGTACGGCTCCGCGCCCGCGAGCACCGTCCCGCCTTCGTACACGGCGTACCCGGGCTCGGGTACTACGCCCACGTCGCCCGGGTCGAGCAGCGCCATGGCGAGATGGGCGATGCCCTCTTTCGAGCCGATGAGCGGATGCAGCTCGCTGAACGGATCGAAGCGCGCGCCGAAGCGGCGTCGCAGATAGGCGGCGGCGGCTTCACGGAACGCGGGCAGGCCGAGTTGGAACGGGTAGCGGCTCATCGCGGGGTCGCGCACCGCGCGCGCCAAGGTGTCGATCGCCACCGCCGGCGGGGCGAAGTCGGCGTCACCGGCACCGAGATCGATCACATCCACGCCCCGCTCGAGCAACCGGCGCTTGATGGCCGGGATCTCGGCCATCGGATAGCTGGGCAGCGCGGCGAGTCGCTTGCTGAGCTTGGTCACGCCCCGTCCTCCTCTACCGGAATCTACGCTCGGCGTTCGCCGCCCGTTACCGCCCTCCGCTGCCTTCCCCCGCCCTTCACCGCCCTCCCCCGCCCTCCACCGCCCTCGCTTCCACCCCGATCCCGTGCCGGGCAAAGAACTCCTCGCAGGCGCCGCGCACGTCCGCCCAATGCCCCACCACCCGGGTGGCCCGGGGCAGTCCGTCGAGGATCAACGCCCCGTACCGCTTGGTGATCACCCGCCGGTCGAGCAGCACCACGGCCCCCACATCGGCCCGGCTGCGGATCAGGCGCCCGAACCCCTGCTTGAGCTTGAGCGCGGCATTGGGCACCAGGTAATGTGCGAACCCGTTCAGGCCCCCGGCCTCGATGCGCTCGAGCCGTGCGGCGGTGAGCGGCTCCGTGGGCACCTTGAAGGGGAGCTTGGCGAGGACGAGCACGCGCAGCGCCCGCCCCGGTACGTCCACGCCTTCCCAGAATGAATCGGTGCCGAGCAGGATCGCCGAGCCCGCGTCGCGGAAGCGCCGCAGCAGCTGGTCCCGCTGCCCGTCGCCCTGCACGAGCAGCGGCCAGCGGCCGCCCAGCTCGCCGCGCACCGCGTCCGCCGCGCGTCGCAGCGCCCCGTGGCTCGTGAACAGCACGAACATGCCGCCGTCCGCCGCGTGGGCCAGCTCCACCACCACGCGCGCGACCGCCGCGTCGTGCCCCGCTTCGTCGTCGCGCGGCTCCGGGACGTCGGTGGGAATGCCGAACACACACTGCGCCGCGAAATCGAACGGAGAGGCGTGGATCTCGCGCACCTTGAGGCGACTGGGCGGGAGATCGAGCCCGAGCCGCGCCTCCAGGTAGCTGAAGTCGCCGCCCGCGGCGAGCGTGGCGCTCGTGAGCACCACGGTCTCGACCCGGTCGAACAAGTTGTCCTTGAGAATCGGCGCGAGATCGAGCGGCACGGCGGCGAGCGAGACGTTCACCACCTTGCGCCCGCGGCGCTCGAGCCAGCGCACCGCGGCGGGGCCTCCCGGCGGCGGCCGCAGCGCCGCGATGAGCCCCGCCGCCACCTGTTGGAGTCGTCGGGCCACGCCGCGCAGCTCACCCAGGAGCTGAGCCCGCCGCTCCGACGGATCGTCCAGGGTCAGGCGGTCGGCGATCGTCTCCACGCCGTCGCACAGCCGCGAGAACGCGAGCAGCAGGTTGTCGAGCCCCACGTCCAGGCCCTGCGGCCACACGGCGTCGCCGGGAAACGCGTCGCCGAGGCGGAGCACCGGACTCGCTCCCGCGCCCGGCTCGTGGTCGAGCCGGCGCGCGAGCAGGGTGAACACCGTCTCCGCGGCGCGGCGCGCCGCGGCGAGGGCGTCGACGAGACTCTGCTGCACCAGGTCGCGGCTCGCCGCGGAGAGAAGGTCCTCGCGCCCGAACAGCACCGAGCGCAGCGTCGGGAGCAATCCGCGGCCGTTTTTCTCGAGCCGCCCCAGCAGCCGATCGACGCCGAGCCGGCTCACCTGGGCGCCCAGGTGCATCGCCGCGACGTCTTCCAGATGGTGCGCCTCGTCGAGCACGAGCCGGCGGTACGGCGGCAGGACGGCCGCCTCCTGCCAGTTGTCGGACACCATGCGCACCGCGAGATCGGATGCGAGCAGGTGATGGTTCACGACGACCACGTCGGCTTCCGCCGCCCGCCGGCGCGCCTGGAACACGAAGCAGCGGTCGAAGTGCGGGCACTTGAGGCGGGTGCACAGGTCCGACTCCGCCGCGATCGCGTCCCACACCTCGCCACTCGGCTGGTCGGGGAGATCGGCGAGCGAGCCGTCGCCGGAGCGCGCCGCCCACGCCGCCAGCGCCTCGAGCTCGGCGCGGCGCTCGTCCTCGAACAGCGACGTCGCCTGCTCGCGCGCCTGCTCGAGGCGCGCGAGGCACACGTAGTTCCGCCACCCTTTGAGCAGCGCGAACGTGGGGGTGTGCTCCCCGGTCCCGAGCGCGCGGGCGAGGATCGGCAGGTCCTTGCCGACCAGCTGCTCCTGGAGGTTGATGGTGTTGGTCGAGACGACGGTGCGCTCGCCGTTCTCGCGCGCCCACACCAGCGCCGGAACGAGATACGCGAACGATTTCCCGACGCCGGTGCCGGCCTCGAGCATCCCCACGCCGCCGTCGTTGTACAGATCGGCGATGTAGGCGGCCATGTCGCGCTGGCTGGGCCGGTCCTCGAAGCTGCCGAGCCCGCGCGCCACCGGCCCGCTGGGAGAGAGCAGCCCCGCTACGTCGATCGCATCGATGCGGGTGGTGGCCCGCGCGCGGGGGCATTCCACGACGACATAGCAGTCGCTGACCGCGTTGTCGACGATGGCGAACCCGACGCCGCCGTCGTGCAGCCGCGCCGCGACGCTGAGATCCGCTCCCGAGGGCTCGAGCACACCGCTCGGGTGGTTGTGCACCAGCAGCTCTCCCCGCAGTGCGATCCCCGGCAGGGCGAGCACGGCGTCCACGGTGCCGCGCGCCACGACGCGCGCCTCGATGATCAGCCCATTGGCATCGGGGCGCGCCACGAACGAGACCTCGCGCCCATGGGCCGCCGCGATCTCGGCGCGCAGCAGGTCGCGCACCGCAGGCGCGAGCCGCTCCACGCTCACGTCTTGAGCTCGCGCTTCTTGGCCGCGGGAAAGAGCACGTTGTTGAGGATGAGCCGGTAGCCGGGCGAATGGGGGTGCAGCGACAGGTCCGTCGGCGGATCGCCGATCTGGTGCTGCTGATCCTCCGGGTCGTGCCCGCCGAAGAACGTCCAGGTGCCCTTGCCGTGGTCGCCGTTGATGTACTTGACCCAGGGCGCACCCTCTTCGTCCGCGAGCACCGTGTCGCTCGGCTTGAGACGGTCGCGCAGGAACGACGTCGTGAGGCCGTAGAAGTCGGGGATCACCTGGCGATGGTTCTGGACGAGGATCGTCGGGACGGGGTCGATCTTGGCGCTGAAGTTGAACAGCTTGAAGGCGCCGAGCGGCTGGCGTCGCCCGGCGGCGTTGACCTGGTGCCCGTCGATGTCGGAAAAGCTCGCGACCTGGGGACTGGGCTCGAGCCGCGCGCCGCTGAACGCCAGGGCCTGCGACCAGTCCAGCTTGCGGTCTGCGTCGGGGTCCATCGGGGTGCCGTCGGCGAACGCCGCCGCGATGTCGACGCGCGCGGCGGCGAGCGCCAGGTCCAGGGTCTCGGTGGCCGTGCACATCGCGAACAGAAAGCCGCCGTTGGAGACGTAGTCGCGGATCTTCCGGGCCGCAGCCTTTTTCAGGTCCGGGACGGTGCCGAAGCCGAGCCGCTTCGCCGCGTCGGCATTGAACCGCACCATCTCGGCCAACCACGGGGTGCCAGCGTAGATCAGGTAGAACTTGGAGAACTGCCCCGTGAAGTCCTCGTGGTGCAGGTGCAGCCAGTCGTACCGCGCCAGCTTCCCCGAGAGCACCTCGAAGTCCCACACGGTGTCGAACGCGATCCCGGCGTACTGCAGGGCCATGGTGACGGCGTCGTCCCACGGGGGCGCGTTGGGAGGCACGTACACGGCCACCCGCGGCGCCTTTTCGAGCGGCACCGCGTCCATGTTGCGCGCCTCGATCTCCCCCCGGATGGCGGTGACCTGAGCCTCGTCCACCGGCTGGACGCTCACCCCCGCGAGCGCCGCGTCGCGCCGGATGGCGGCCCCGTCGGGCATGAGAAACGAGCCGCCGCGGTAGTTCAAGAGCCACTCCGCCTTGATCCCCGCCTGCACGACCCGATACGTGACGCCGTAGGCCTTGAGGTGATCGGTCTGGGCATCGTCCATGGG
>WNGM01000544.1_pt1 | contig 36832 bp, 33 predicted proteins | sample 5400571 | NCBI WGS metagenome assembly WNGM01 (sample SAMN13153378, study PRJNA577476) | soil metagenome | isolation source: 100 cm soil or saprolite under Garry oak tree replicate 2 | place: USA:California | collected 2016-06-15 | reverse complement strand
CCTCCTGCCGGACCACCCTCGCTCTCGCGCTGATGGCCCAGATTGCCGGGGGCGAAACTGATAAGCGCGTTTTTCTTTTTTGGGGCCGGTCAACTTATGACGACCGAACCCCCGACGTCAGTTCAGAGAGTGTTGCGCTCCCGCCTATTTGAGGGAAGCATCATGCCCCAGTCTCAACGCCTGTCATCCGTCATTCCATTCGTTGCAATTGAGCGCCGTGAGCCTCGCCTCCGAACCCGCTGCTGCCTTGATCCTTAGAGGCGGCGATCGAGAGGCAGCCGACCACCATCAGCGTGATTGGGAGGATTCGTCTCACGCCATGCTCGATGATCGGGAGGGTCCGTCTCACGCCATGCTCAAGGTTTGGGAATGCCACTCGGATAGTGGAGCATTTTGGCGCTTTCGTCGAGCCAACATCCGCGTGCATGACCCGTTCGGCCACTGCGCGTCATCGGGTCGTGCATCAGGACCAGCTGACAGGTCTTGAAGACAAGATCTTGGGTTATTTCGCCATCTCACGCGCGCGTGCCCGGTCAGCGGAGCTGCGGGCTCGAGAGCAAGTGCGGGCGCGATGCGGGATCGCATCAATCGATCGGGTTGTATGAGGAACGCCTGGGCTCCTGCGAGAACTCACTTCCAACTGAAGGAAGGTGCGGGCTCAGGTCGGCCGCGATGCAGAATAAGCGTAGATCCTGCCGAACGCCCTTGAGCTTCGAGATTTTCGACTCGACCTTCAGCGGCTCGAGCAGGGTCCGTACGCCCTCGGCCTCGTAGATATCGTCCGAAAGGTAGATCAAGTTTCCCCGAAGCGCTCCTCCGGCACAAAGAACTTGAAGCAAGCGAACATCAAAGCGAAGCCCGTCCTCGCCAGGTTCGACCAAGCTCTCTCAAGGTTGAAGCTCTGCTGATCGACGCACCACTGCTGGAAACAATCAGGCAAACCGAAATGGATCTGATGGTAGAAATACTACACCTCTCTACTTTCAGCAGATGCTCAGGAGCCTCGCGAAGAATTCGCAGGGCTTGAAGGTAGCGAACTCCGTCCGCATCGATTTGCGGTTGATGCAGAAATGCAAAACGCGCTTGCCGTTCAAATCATCCTAGACGATGCGCGGGACTGACTTCAATCTCGTCACCGTTAGCGAAGGGACGACCATTGTCGCCGTGGCGCAGCGTTCACATTGATGAATTCGGAGTGAACCCGACATTCACTGACAGTTCAGAGCGTGGGGTCATAATTTGGAGGCTGGGCCGGGTGGCATGCGATAGAGGAGTGACACTATGGTTCGCAAATTCATCATCGCAATCGCGGCAACTGCCGCGTTAGGTGCTGCCCTCAGCCCGACGGGGGCGTTGGCTGCCCGCTGGGGTGGAGGTCACGGGGGCGGCTTCGCGACGCCGCATTTCTCGCAGGGTTGGGGTCGAGGCGACATTCGCGCCGATCGTCGGGACCTGCGAGCGGATCGCTTCGACATTAGACGCGATCGTCGGGATCTCTTCCGGGACCGGCGGGATGTGCGCGGCGATCGCTTCGACCTGCGACGCGACGAAGCCGATCTGCGTCGCGATCGGAGGTTCGGCAATTCCGCCGACATCGCGCGGGATCGCGCCGACATCCGCCGCGACAGTGCAGACCTTCGCCGGGACCGGAGGGATATCTTTCGCGACCGGGCCGACATTCGGGCCGATCAGTTCGACATCCGCCGTGACCGTCGGGATTTGTTCAGGGACCGCCGCGGCTTCTAACCAAGTAGGGTGAGCTGCTGTCTTGGTTCACTAGGCCCAACCGTTTCCGACCCCGTTGGGCCTTGTTCGTTGGGCCAGAACCCCGGTGCTCCTTAACGTATTATATTAGCGTCCAGAGGAGGACTTCCCATGAAATCCGTATTCACCATCATCGCAGCGGGCTTGCTTGCCTGCTCGTTTGCCACGTCTGCGGGCGCAGCCGCCAAGACAAAAGACCCGGGGATGGCCCAGCGTCAGGCTGAGTGCCAGGCGCAGGCCAACAAGAAATACTCGGCCGTCCACTTTCTTAAGCGGCGCGCGTTCGTGAAAAACTGCATGAGTCAAAAAACGTAACGACTGTCTTGCCGACCATGGAAAAGGTGACCTCCCCGATTTGTCCTCGAGGCGCTCACCGAAACGCTGACAAGCGCTCCTCGCAAGAGCGCGGCTTGTCGCGAGGCTACTTCTTTATCAGCCCGGTCAGATCAGGGCCTCGTGGGGCGCGGGCATGATGGCGGAGGGCGTGATTCAATCCGACCGAAATCCGCATTGGTTCGTACATTCGGCCATGCCTGGCTCAGATTCCGCTCTGTCACGAAATTTCGTCCAGCATATCTTCTTCGCCCATAACGGCAAGTTTGGTCTCGTACGGCACTACTCGTGGCGAACCCCGCTTTGTTCCAAGAAGTGCGTCGATCGCTTCAGAGCTCGTCGCGAAAGCGACCGCAATTGGGTGGGCTGGCTCCAAACCGCCTTCGACCAGCTGCCAGAGGACCGCGCGAGGGCTTTATGACGGTCCAGATCTCACAACGAGGCAAGGAATATCTGGAGACAGCACGAACTTTGCTACGCGCTGCCCAAACCATGACCGACCGAGCGATTGCGGGTCAGCTTAACGCCCTTGCCGACGACTACCAACGGCGAGCTGAGAAAGCTTCACATGATAATGCGGCCAAAGCACTCGCTCGATCGGCCGCTAGCCCAACAGTTATTTGTGTGCGCCGACGAAGTGATCGAGTGAGACCGAATGGGAGGCATTTGATGTCAATTCGTTCTATGCGGGCCAGCCGTTCGGCCGCGATCATAGGCGCCGGCGGCAACTTGAACACAAAGTATCTCGAACGTCTGTCTTTCAGGGGTGACAAACTAGAAGGCCACATATCCGTTAGCGGCTCCAACGGCGACCCAGCCGTCCGGCGCCGTATGTTACTCGAAAGACTTGACCTGGAATTGCGCGACGGCGGAGCACCTGAAACACCCTCCAACCGTGGACTTGGCTCGAACAATGTCCTGTTCATGGCGTGTGAACTGCTGCTTCTAGGTTCGGAAGCAGATGGCTTTCCATTGCTTCTTATTGAGGAACCAGAAGCGCATCTGCACCCGCAGAGGCAGCTCCGACTCATTCAGTTCCTTCAAGAGAAGGCAAACGACCAGCGAGCCGATGCGCAGAAGATCCAGATTATTATTACCACACACAGCCCGAACCTCGCTTCAGCGATCAAGCTAGACAATCTTGTGCTCTTGCAAGGACGCAAGGCGTTTCCGCTGGCCTTCGGACATACCGGACTGGAGAAATCTGACTACGGGTTTCTCTCGCGCTTTCTTGACGTGACGAAGGCCAACTTATTCTTCGCCCGAGGTTTACTGATCGTGGAAGGTGCCATCCCAGGCGCGCGGGCGCAAAGCCGAGCAGGCCCTGCGGCAGGAAGATGATCATGACGATGAAGATCACGCCGAGCGGGATGAGATAGGGGAACTGATCGCCGAAAATGCGCGACAGCAGCTCGCGAAGGAGTTGGAAGAAGCCGGCGCCGACGATGGGGCCGACCAGCGTGCCGATTCCGCCCATGACGTTGAAGATGACGGTGTCGCCCGAAGTGGTGAAGAATACGAATTCCGCCGCGGCGAACTGGTTCTGCACGGCGTAGAGCACGCCGGCAAGCCCAGCGAACAGGCCGGACAGCATCACCGCCACGATCTTGTAGCGCTCGACCGGATAGCCGATCGCCCGCGTGCGCGCCTCGTTCTCGCGGATCGACTGCAGCACCATGCCGAAGGGCGACTGCATGATGCGGCGCAGAAGCACATAGGAGCCGGCGACCACCGACAGCACGAACCAGTGCAGCGTCGCGGTTGAGAAACGCGTGTCATAAAGGAACGGGATCGTGAAATGCGGGCGCGAGAAGATCAGCCCGTTCTCGCCGCCGGTCACCTCGGTCCAGGTGAAGATTATCACATAGAAGATCTGCGAGAAGATCAGCGTAGTGATGGCGAAGTAGATGTCCCGCAGGCGCGTAGAGAAATAGGCAACGAACAGCGCCGCGCCCGCCGCCCCGCCGAGCCCGAACAGAATGGCGAGCCACAGATTGGGCGGGCTGACGATCAAGAGCGCCGCCGCCGCGCCATACATGCCGAGTCCGAAGAAGGCCGAATGCCCGAAGGAGACCATGCCGGTATAGCCGATAAGGATATCGGACGACATCGCAAGCAGGCCCCAGATCAGGATTTCGGTGAGGAAGCGCCGCCAATATTCGGGCAGCACCAGCGGCGCGACAATCAGCAGCGCCATGACCACGCAGAAGCCGATCCAGAAAACGGCGGTGTGGCTCAATTTCGTTTTGAGCGGCATCGATTTGCTGAGTGGGGCGGTTGTCATTTGGGCGTCGGAACGAAGAGGCCGGTCGGCCGGAACAGGAGCGTGAGGATCAGCACCACGAAGGAGACGATCACCGCTTGCGAGGGATCGACCCAGATCGCCGCATAGGCTTCAAGCAGGCTGATCAAGATCGCCGCCGCGATCGAGCCACCGAGATTGCCCATACCGCCGACTACCACGACGATGAAGGCCTTGAGCACCCAGTCGAGGCCCATGGTGTGGTTGACGCCGACCAGCGGGGCAAACAGTACGCCGCTCGCCGCCGCCATCGCCGCGCCGATCGCGAACACCGCGGTGTGCACCATCGGAACCGGGATGCCCATGGCCTGCGCCATCACGCGGTCCTGCGTGGTGGCACGGATCCAGACGCCGTATTTGCCGTATTTGAGGAACAGCCAGAAGCCGCCGATGATCGCCGCCGACAATACCGCGATCAGAATGCGGTACCAGGGATAGGTGAGATAGAACAGGTTGAAGTGACTGGTGATCGGCTCGCCGATCTTGCGCGCCACCGGGCCGAATTGCCACAATGCGTAGTTCTGCAGGATCAACGATATGCCGAAGGTGACGAGAATCGTGTTGAGCGGATCGCGCCCGAGCAGCGGACGCAAAGTGAGGATCTGCATGGCCGCGCCGAGGAGTGCGACGATCAAGGCGGACAGCACGAGCGCCATCCAGAAGCTCCCCGTCGCGGTCAAGACCAGCACGCCGACATAGGCGCCGAGCATGAACAATTCGCCATGCGCGAAGTTGACCACGTCCATGATGCCGAAGATGAGCGTCAGACCCGAGGCGACCAGCGCTAAGATCATGCCGCTGACCACGCCGTTCACCGTCTGGATGATCAGCAAGTCGACCGGAATGCTCTGGAAGAAATGCGCGACCGCGTCCATCCCTAGACCCCCAGATACTGCTTGATGACCGGATCGTCGACCTTGATCTCGGACGCCACGCAATGGTGGCGCACGAGGCCCTTCTCCATGATGTAGACGCGCTCGCTCGCCTCGAGCGTCAGCGGCACGTTCTGCTCGACCAGCAGGATGGCGACGCCCTCGCGATGCAGCACGTCGATGATCTGGCGGATTTGCGACACCATCCGCGGCATCAGCCCTTCGGTCGGCTCGTCGAGCAGGATGATCTTGGGCTCCAGCATCATGGCGCGCGCGATCGCCAGCATCTGCTGCTCGCCACCCGAAAGCGTGCCGCCGGCCTGGTTGCGCCGCTCGGCGAGCACGGGGAAGTAGGTGAACACCGTGTCGAGCAGCGCCGCCTTCCGCTCTTCGGTGACGCCGTTGCGGTCGAGCCCGGTGCGCAGGTTCTCCATCACCGTGAGCAGGCGGAAGATGCGCCGGTCCTCCGGCACATAGCCGATGCCGAGGCGGGCAAGCTTGTGCGCGGGCAAGCCGGTGATGGCATTGCCGTCGAGCAGCACACTGCCGTGGCTCGGTTGCACCAGGCCCATGATGGTCTTGAGCGTGGTTGACTTGCCGACGCCGTTGCGGCCGAGCAGGCCCACCACTTCGCCCGGCTGCACGTGGAGCGTGACGCCGTGCAGGATGTGGCTCTTGCCGTAATAGGTGTGCACATCCTCGACCAGGACGATCGGCTCGGTGCGGGGCACGGTCTCGCTCATGTCTTGAGATAGACCTCCTGCACCTTGGGATTGCGCTGGATCTCCTCCGGCGTGCCGTCGGCGAGGATTTCGCCGTAATGGAGCACGGTGATGCGATGGCACAGCTCCATCACCACCTGCATGTCGTGCTCGACGATCAGGATCGTCAAATTCTTGGCGATGCGGCGCACGAGCTGCATGGTGTCATGCGTCTCCGCTGCACTCATGCCGGCGGTCGGCTCGTCGAGACACAGCAAGGTCGGCTCGGTCGCAAGCGCAATGCCGATCTCCAGATTGCGCTGTTCGCCGTGGGACAGATTGGCGGCAAGCTGGTCCGCCTTATCGAGCAAGCCCACCGATTGAAGCGCAGCCTCCGCCTTCTCGTTGATGTCGGGAAAGGCGGAGTGATGCGAGATCATGTTCCAGGCATGCCGGCGCGACTGCGCGGCGATGCGCACATTTTCCAGCGCTGAGGCGTTGGGCATGATGTTGGTGATCTGATAGGAGCGCGCGATGCCCTTCTGCGAGATGGCGTTGGAGGGCAGCCCGGTGATGTCCTCGCCGTTGAACAGGATGCGGCCGGAGGTGGGCTTGAGCACGCCAGTCAAGCAATTGAAGAAGGTGCTCTTGCCGGCCCCGTTCGGACCGATGATGGCGCACACCTCGTCGCGCTTAACCTCGAAATTGACCTGGGAAAGCGCGGCCAGGCCGCCGAATCGGACGGTCAACAGTTCGGTCTTGAGTACAGGAACCGACGCCGCTGCCCGGCCATTCGCCGGGGAGCGCACGTCGTTGACCGCTTCCACGCTCACTTACGCAGCCGGGAACTTGCAGGCCGGAGGAACGATCGTCTTTTCCTTCGGCACCATTTCGAGCAGATGGAACTGACCGCCATTGACGGTATAGAGGAACTCGTTGAGGAAGGCCTGGTGATCGGCCTTGCGCAGCGTCTTGTCCCCCTGCGGGAAGTCGTCGCTGAGCTTCATCTCGAGCCCTTGCAACGCCTCGATCAGCTTCATCGTGTCCTCGCGCGTCGCGAAACTCGACATCTCCATGCCGTGCTTGAGCGCGTTCATGGCCTCGTAGTTTGACTGCACGTAACGGTCGGGCAGCGGGCCGGACCGATCGATCTCGGCCAGCCGCTTCTTGGCCTCGTCGAAGAAGCGGTGGTGATAGGGCGTATCCAGCGCGCCCTGGAAGATCGGGATGTAGCGGTTGATGGCGACGAAGCCGTCGATCTTGTTGCCGAGCGCAGGCAGATTGACGGATTCGCAGATGGCGCCGTCACCGGCCCATTTGTACTTCTTGGTGAGGCCGAGATCATAGGCCTGGTTGCCGATGGTCACGCCGTCCTTGCCGAAGAAGATGCCGAACAATCCGTCGAAGTTGCCGGAAATCTTCGACAGGAACGGCGTCATGTCGGCGGTACCGAGCGGGATGCCGGTCGTGCCGACGACCTCGCCGCCGTTCTTCTTGATCTCGTCCGCGTAAGCGTCGCGCGTCGACTGGCCCCACGAATAGTCAGCATAAGCGATGTGCCACTTCTTGCCCATCTTGGCGAGCATCGGGCCGAAGGCTACCGCCTGCGCCGGAGCGTAGTCGTGGACACGGAAGCTGTAGCGGTTACACTTGGAGGTGGTGAGCGTGGTGTCGAGGCACACGCTGATCATGTTGACGATCTTGGCTTCTTCCCAGACCGGCATGCAAGCAAGACAGATATTGGAAAGGAAGCCGCCGACATGGACCTCGATATTGTCCTCTTCCACCATCTTCTGCGTCTTGCGGCGGGCAACGTCGGGCTTGGACTCGTCGTCCGCAATCACCAACTCGATCGGCCGGCCCATGATGCCGCCCATGTGGTTGATGCGGTCGACCGCCATCTGCAGGCCGACCAGCGCGGTCTTGCCGCCGGCGGCGCCAGCGCCGGACAAGGGCTGCTCGGAGCCGATCTTGTACGGCTTGGCGGCGCCGAAGGCGGCGCGCCAGGGCGCCGGCACCAGCATCATCGCGCCGATTGCCCCGCCGCCCCAACCGACGATGCGACGACGCGTGACCTTGCCGCGGTACCAGATGTCCTGCGCCCATTCTTCGTCTTTCCACTTCTCGGTCATAATCCGTTCCTCCCATGCGTTCCGATCAGGTCGGTCGATAAAATTACGCCCGCGCTATTGTGCGGGCGGCAATGCGGAAGAGCCAAGTGTGCAGTCGGTCAGTCGATGTCGTCATCCGCACGTGCCGTGCAATGCAAAGCACAGCTGCGGACCTTGGAACTCCATGCACGCAGGCGGCATGAGCCAGCATCGACCATCCTCCCTCTTGCGGCCCTTGGCGGGCTCTTGCTGAGTAATCTGCTCTCTTTAGCAAACGCGATCTAGGGCAAGTTTCAACCCATAGACGTACTCACTTGGTCGAATATGTTGCTCACGAAATGAGCAAGCGCCGCTCGCGCAACCGGCGGCGGATGCTCGACTTGCCGCGCGCGATTTGCCCGGATCGGAGCCCGCCCATGAACGTCACCGCCCTTCGCCGCGACGATGCTGCCGGCAGCGGGCACGAAGCGCGGCTCGCGATACGGGGGCGGCCATCGCGGGCCGACCGCGAGGCTCGCGCCCGGCTTTGTGCAGAGTAATCTCGCCATCCTTCCTGCCCCGCTGGCGAGCGATTTTTGCGGTTCTGCCAGTTCAATCCGAAGCCTTGTCCGCTGATCGGCACCTCGGCCAAGGGCGATCGGCGCGTGCCGGAACTCGGCGAGGACCTCGACATTCGCTTCGATCTGCCGCGCTATGGCATGTGGCGGAACTGCGACCTGGTGGCGGAATCGGAGGACGTGCGCGACCTCTGGCGCGACGATCTGGTGAGTTTCGTCATCGGCTGCTGGTTTTCATTCGAAGAAGCGCTGATGGCGGAGGGCATCGAACTGCGTCACATCGCGCGCGGCGGCAACGTGACGATGTACTGCACCTCGATCGCTGCCCACGCGGCAGGCCCGTTCCATGGGCCGATGGTGGTATCGATGCGGCCGCTGAGACCGGCCGATGCGATCCGCGCGGTGCAGATCACCACGCGCTTTCCCGCCGTGCACGGCGCGCCAGTGCACATCGGCAAGCCGGAACTGATCGGCATTGCCGACCTGATGAAGCCAGATTACAGCAACGCGGTGCCGATCAACGACGACGAGCTGCCGGTATTTTGGGCCTGCGGCGTGACGCCGCAATCGTTGATTGCGACGGTGAGGCCGGAGTTCTGCATCACGGGTTACCCCGGCAGCATGCCGGTGAACGGACCGAAAGAATTCCGAAATTCGCGATTATGTGATCCGTCAGGCTGAGGCGGCCGCGCGCAGCGCGGCCCTCGAAGGGCGACGGCCCGGGCCGTTCATCTTTCAAGGCTCGCTTCGCTCGCACCTCAGAACGACGGAGAGAGGTTACGCCGCATCGCGCGCGGTCTTGTCGAGCAAACCGGCCTCGATCAGCCCCTGACGAATGCGCATGATCTCCGAGCGCTCGATCTTCACCAACGGCGGGCGCACCACTGCGCGCGGCAATTTGCCGAGCAGCACCAGCGCTTCTTTCATGCGGTTGTGCATGTCGACGAAGGGATCGGCGTAGAACACCCGCATCAGCGGCTCGATGCGGTCGTTGAGCCGCTTGGCCTCGGCGAGGTCGTTGCCCTGCACCGCGCGGAACAGGCGCGCCTGCAAATCGGCAATCACGCTGCCGGAACCTGACAGCAATCCATTGCAGCCGAGCACCAGCGAGGAGAACAGCCAGGCGCTGTGCGTGGTGAGCACATTCACCCGCCGCGGCAGATTCTGCAGCGTGCGCAGGTGCCACTCGTGATGCGGCACGTTGCCGATCCAGTCCTTGATGGCGCGGACGGTCGGCACCTCCTCGCACAGCTTCAGCAGCGTGTCCTTCGGATAGCCTTGGCCGGTCGCGAGCGGATACTGGAACACGATTAGCGGCAGGTCGGTCGCGTCGGCGATGCGCTTGAAATGCGCGAGCGCCATTTGCGGCGATTGGCCAAGGGTGAACGGCGCCGGCGGGAACACCAAGAGCGCGGACGCGCCGCCTTGCGTCGCCATGCGCGCAAGGCGCGCCGCCTCTAGGCTGCCGTCGGCCCAGATGCCGTTGATCAGCGGCAGCTTTGCCCCGATCTCGTCCTGCGCGATGTCGAGCACGCGGCGCTGCTCCTCGAAACTGCAGGAGCCGACCTCGGTCGAGTGCGCGTTGACGGTGATGGCCGAGAGGCCTTCGACGGAGGCCACGTCTCGAAGGTGCTTGCGGAAGCTAGCCTCGTCGATGGCGAGATCGTTATCAAATGGCAGCAGCACCGCCGGGATCACGCCGTGCGGGACATAGTTCACATGCCGGGGCATGGCTCGCCTCCGATTCCTCCGTCATTCCGGGGCGCGAGCAGAACGAGCGAACCCGGAATCCAGAAACAGGCACCGAATTTGTATCTGGATTTCGGGTCCGGCGCTACCTGCCGTCCCGGAATGACGGCAAAATTGCACCGCCGCCTTCGCCCCCGGCTCGGGCTCGCTCGCGTAGCCGAATGCCGCCGATAGCCGGTCGGCAGCGGCGCGCACGAGGCGCGCGCTTCTGCAGCGTCTCTGCCTCGCAGTGGCTGCCGGCGTTGTCGGGCATTGCTCCAAACGTCGAGCCGCAATGATTGGCATTAAATCAGCAGCAGGCCGAAGCCGAAAGTTGATTTGCGCAAGCCGCTTTCACGATCGCTGTTCTTAGACTGGCGAGCTTCCGACCGACATCATGAGTTTCCAAGCAATCTGCACTTGGCGACGATTTTCGGCCAGGCTCCACGCATTTCGCTGCTGGCCGATCTGCCTGGCGCCGATACCGTAGCTGTCAATGGGAGGGCGGGGCAGGGCCGCCTGCGATCACCACCGGGATTCGCTCGATCTGCGCATTCATCGCGTCACCGTTGACGATAATCTCGACCATAACGTTGTACTGGCTGGGCGGCAGCTTGCTGTCAAACTCGATCTGGAACGTCAGGTCCTCCCGCGGACGAGCAGCGCCCGTCAGCACGACCCGACCGTCAGCATTCAGCACCACGTAGCGGCATTCGGGGGCAGCGCGCTTGAGGAGGACGGCGTCAACCGACTGCATCGGTCGGCGCAGGATGCGGTAATCGCGCATCACCTTCACGAGAATTTCAATGTCGGCGGAGAGGCGCAGTCCGCCGTTGTCGTGCTCGACTTTGGTGACGTAGCCCCGGCGCGGAACGGCGTAGGCGTCGTAGGAACCCACTCCCAACGGGTAGCTGAGATCCCGGAACGCCTGGAGCGTTGCGCTGTCGGCGAACCAGCTCTTCAGCTGATAAGGACCGTTGGTCACCAGAAAATGCCCGTGGTCTCGGTAGAACGCCGCCATCGCTGCCCAGCGCTTGCGCGCCTCCTCGGCGCTTACCTGCGATCGCAGGATTTCGGGACGAAACCCCTCCTGTTCGAATTGATCGGTGAGCGCCGCGAGCCGCCCCTTCAATGTATCGGAACGCACGAGATCGAGCCATTCGACGCCGCGGCGCGCGGCCTCGACTTGCGAGAATGCCGCCCAGTCGCGGCTGACCGCCTCTTCCATCAGCACGAGCAAATGCCAGGGTAGCGTACTCCACGGCGGTGCGAAGACCGCGTCCTGCTCGGGATCCTCCGGCGGAATGTTGGCGTAGACGTCGACCACGACCAACTCGCGGATGAAATTGACGTCGCCGATCCGAAACGACTTCGACGCCGTATCGACTCCCGCGACCCGCACGCCCGCGAGTCGCCGCCGCAGCGGGGCGGTAGCCGCCGCGATTACGGGGTCGTAATGTGAATCCGCTTCGCCGGGGACGGCCCAGCGATAGGCGAACATATAGGCATAGAGCAGGTCCGCGAAGGTGGCGCGCGTCCCGTCATGAAATGCAGAGCCGAGCACGCGGTAAGTCAATTTCAAGGTGGCGGATCGGCCCGCCCGAACCGGCTGCAACCGGCCGGTCCCAGGCTCGGGAATGAGCGCGTCTTCGGGGATGGTCAGGGGCTCCGGTACCGTTACGATCGGTTGCGCGGGCACGCGGCGCTCGACGATCGGCTCGGCGAGAATCGTCAAACTTACGAATGTGTAGACCACCATCAGCGCGGTCAACGGCACCTGCGAGCGCAGCGCGGCGCTGCGCGTTTCAAGGATCTGGTGTGCCCTCACATCGGCGAGATAGACGGCGGCGATATGGCCAAGCACGATCGACGTCACCGCGGCATACCAGGCAAACCGCGCGCCGACGACTGCGATGTCGACGCGGTATCCCGCGGTGCCAAAGAGATTCCAGCCATATCCGAATGGATCGGATGCGAGCGGCACAATGTATTGTCCCTGGGTCAGCAGGTAAACGAGGTAATGCGCGAGGTGATAGGCGATGGCGATCGGGACCAGAGTGAAGGCAAAGTTCCGCGCTATTGCCCAAGGCGAGTGGAAGGCTGCCACGATGCTCATGATGGCGCTTACGACCACATAGGCGCCGAAGAACAAAGCCCAGAACGCAACGAGACCGATAGTCCTGACGATGATGGAATCAACTTCCCCAAGACCGGGCAGCACACCGAGGAGTTGGCGCTCGACCTCCGCCCATTCCGGCGTGCTCAGCAACCCGTCATAGAGAACACTCGACAACACGAGAAGGACGAAAGCGACCATCGAGGTGGAGGCCTGCTCGTTGGCGAGGAGGCCCGCTCCGAAGGGCCTTAGCGCCAATCCATATTCGCCGGAGCGATCGTGGATGCTCGCTTCGGTCGGCGCAAAGCGAGCAAATACGCCGAAGAACACGCTGAAGACCTCGCCATGTCTGACCCAGGCCTCGCTGCCGAACGCGGCCATGCCGGTCCAGGTGACCAGCGAATAGAATAGAGCCAACGAAGCGATGTTGGCTGGCACCGCGGGGCTCGGAAACACGAGCTCCGTCCAGGAAACGGCAAGCAGCAATGCGAATGCCGGCCACACTGCGAGCGCCTCGGGATACGGCCAGCGCAAGCCCAAACCGCGGCCGCCGCCGGTTCGGTAGAGCCGATCGGCCCAGTCGAAAAGGGCACGCCATGGATTGATCAATACCCACAGGTCTCCGAAGAAAGCCGAGAACACCGCGAGCCCCACCCACCAGACGATCCACACAAGTGTCGGCGCGATGTTCTGATACGGGTTCTGGCTTCCGTAAAATCCGGCGATGACGGTCAAGACCAACAGGCCGATCGAGAAGAGCTTGAGAAGGGTCCCAAGAGCGCGCGTGATCTGCCGGCCCAGCGGGCGTGCCAGGAGATCGATGCGCGGGTAGCCGCCCGCGCCTGGCACATGGCGGGCGAAAAGTCCGACGATGACGAACGACAGAACGACGGCCGCGGCCGTGCCGAACAAATAGAGCGACAGCGGCAGCGGCAGGTCGTAGCGCTGGCCGAAGCCATGGGCATGTGCCGGGACAGCAAGCGAGCAAACACTAGCCACGGCGGCGGCGAAGGTGAAAGCCGGGCGTTTCGCATGGCCGAACCATACGGCTTCGTCGCTTTCAGGCCCGCCATGGAGCGGGGAGGCAATGCGAGCCTGGGTCATCAAAGACATCCGAACATATGCTCACCGTGAGGACGCTGCTTCACGCTCAACGCCGCGCGGTCTAGCGCGGATAAACCTCGATAATCACCAGTGGTTCATCCTCGTGCGTGTGAGCGTCAGGGCGCGCCCCTTGCGCGTGGACGTGAACCGGAAATCGCCCCGTTGCGTAAGCTGTGAATGCGAGATCGGTAGTGGTGCCCGGTTCGACGTGTTTCTCGATATCATAGCCGTGCAGATGCAGAGTCAACGGCTGATCCGTGCTCCATCGCAGCCTTGCAACGTCGCCCTGTTTGACGCGGATGAGCCGCATGGTGTCAGGAATGTGACCATGCGCGACTTTGAGGTCGAAGGTAAGCTCCGCGGCGAGGGTGCCGAAGAACACGCTGCTCGCTGCGATCAGCGAGAACGCCCATACAAACGTGGCAAGCACGAAGCGGACGTTAAACATTGGCTTCCCTCGCCTTTCACCGACCGGAATTAGGCTTAACGTCCGAGAGCCGATTGAGCATCCAGCCCGAATCATAGGGTGCGGGCACCAGGGCCGGATCGCCTACCGCCGACCAAAGCAGCCGCCCAAAGCCGTCGCTAAATCCGGCGATCGGGTTCCAGGCTGCGTTCGGCGCTTTGTCGATCCCCAGCCTGAGCCAACCGTTCCACGGGAAATTCTTGAGCTTCACCGTGCGTATGAACATAGGCGAATTGAGACCCTCAATGGAATCGAATCCGATATTCTCGATGCCATCGGTGAATTCGACGCTGAGATACTCCCGCTTGATGGTGTATCCGACGATGAGCTTGCGACAACTGCTGGTGAGCGTGGTCACGAGGTCGCGTTGCAAGTTTATCCGCTCGATCGCATCGCGATAATCGCTCGCCTTGAGCCGCCCCGCCATGGCGTCGGCGCGAGCCCTGGTATCGCCATCCTCGATCGCATCAGCCAGGATGCGCTCGGCATGAAACCACCCGGCCTTCATCCACGGAGGCCCGAGCCAACCGTTGACCGAGGTCATTGATGAGGCGACGAGGTCCGCCGCGCCGACCTCCTCGACCGCGACATCCCATTCCGGACCCTGCGCAATCCATTCGGGACGAATGAGATGTTGAAACGCGCCGCCGGCCTTGACCTTGAAATTTCCGGGCGCCGCCGATGTCCGGTCGCGCGCACGCAGAAAGCGCGCCTTCGCGGTCTCGGCTAGATCGGCGTAATAGAGATAATCGCCGTGAAAAGGCGTGATCGGATAGGGATGAAATACAAAGCCTTGCTTTCCAGCGATGTCGCCGACGATCGTCTCGACGGTTGCGCATTTGGACGCGGCGTCTGTGGGCGCGGCAGGATTGCGCAGCACGATGACGAAACTGCCGAGCGACTCCACCGCGCGGATCGAGGCCGGCACATCGCCGGAAAAGGGCGGCTGCGGACCGAGATAGGCCTGAATCTTGTTTTCGAGCAGCAATGGAGCCGCGCGCTCAGGCGGTATGGTCTCGATGGCGATCTCGTGCGGATAATAGGACGGGTACATTGGCAGCTCGTGGCCGCCGCGTGCCACGGTTGCGATCGCCAATGTCGCCGCTAGGGCAGCGAGCAGGCTCAGCGGCTTCACCATGGGACGCAGCCTGGAAGAATCGGACACGGCCATCACCCGCGCAGCGTGCGCATCACCTGGTCATCGGCGAGCGCCTGCTGCGGCTTGCCATGGAAGACGATCTCGCCACGATCGACCACGTAGAGCCGATCGGCCATCGTGGCCGCACTCAAGAGATTCGATTCGGCGATCAGCAGCGAGATGCCCATTGCCTTGATAGCCATGACCGCCTCGTGGAAACGCTTCACGACGGCAGGCGCGAGCCCTTCGAAAGCCTCGTCGAGGATCAAGAGATAGGGGGCGAGCGCCATAGCCCTGGCGATCGCGACCATTTTCCTCTGGCCGCCACTCAAATTCTGCCCCTGTCTGTCGACAAGCTGGCGCACCTCAGGAAATACGGTGAACGCTCGCGCTTCGGTATCGCCATCGCCTGCGGCGCTGCGCTCCGTTTTCTGTGCGAGCCAACGGCTGATCATCAGGTTCTCGGCGACCGTCAGCTCGGGAAAAATGCCGGAGTCCTCCGGCGCATAGCCGATGCCCCGCTTGGCGCGCCGATGTGGCGGCAACGAGGTGATCTCCTCGTCGCGAAAGCGGATCTGGCCGGAACGGACGGGGAGCAGGCCGGTGACGCTCTCGATGATGGTCGTGCGTCCGGCCCCGTTGCGTCCGACCAGGGCGACGACCTCGTCGGTATCAACGCTGATTGACACGCCGCGCAGGATGTGGGCGGGGCCCCGATAGGTGTTGATGTCCTTGACCTCTAGCAGCACAGTTTTCTCGCCTCAACTCGCCAGCGGCGCGCCAAGCAGAATGCTGGCGACGTCCTTGTTCGCGCGGATCTCGTCGGGCGTGCCATCGGCGAGGAAGGAGCCCTCATGCATCATCACGATGCGATCCGAGTAGCGAAACACCACGTCCATGTCGTGCTCGATGACGACCGCGGTCACCATTCCTCTGCGCACCACCGACGACACGGTATCCATGATCTGCGCCTTCTCGTGGGTGCTCACGCCGCTGGTCGGCTCGTCGAGAAACAGCAGCCGGGGACGCAGCGCGTAGGCGACCGCCACGTCGAGCAGCTTGCGCTCGCCCTGCGCGAGGCCCCCCGCCGGAACCTCGATCTTGTTCGTCAAGCCGAACTCGCCCAGCACTTCGATCGTCTCGCGGCGCACATCATAGTCGTGGTCGGCCAAGGCCGCCATCTGCACGGCCTTGCCGTCACGCGAGAAGATCGACAGTGCGACGTTGTCGAAAACCGAAAGTCCGTCGAACAGGTTGACGATCTGGAAGCTGCGGACAATTCCCGCCTTGATGCGGTCGGTCACCGTAGTAAAGGTGATGTCGCGATCCTCGAACAGGATTTGACCACTGTCCGGCTGCAGATGTGCGCTGATCAGATTGACGAGCGTGGTCTTGCCCGCGCCGTTCGATCCCACCAGGGACAGGAATTCACCCTTGTTCACCACGAAATTGACGCCGTCGCAGGCGCGGGTCTCGCCAAACTGCTTCCTCAGGTTAACTGTCTTGAGAAGGGGCATGTCAGGATCTCCCCTTCCTCAGTCTCAGCCCGAGCGTCGACAGCCCCCCGACGATGCCTGTTGGCAGCACCAGCACGAGAGTGACCAGAACCACGCCAAGCAGAAGTTGCCAATATTCGGTCGTGGCCACCGCGTAGGTCTTCAAATAAGTGAACACGATGCCGCCGACGATCGGGCCGGTAAAGTTGCGGAAGCCGCCGAGCAGCGCAGAGAACACGATCTCGCCCGAGAAGGTCCAGTAGAGGACGTCGGGTGTCGTTAAGCCGTTGAGCGGCACCCAGAGAATGCCGGCGAGCCCGGTGAAAGTTCCGGAAACGAGAAAGGATATCCAGCGGAACCGGCGGATCCTCAAGCCGAGAAAGCGCGCGCGGACCTCGTTATCTCGTATGGCCTGAAGCGCTTTGCCGAACGGCGAGTGCACGACCACCCACATCAGGACGACGCATACGACGAAGATGGCCAGTACGTAGTAGTAATAGGACGTGATGAATTGCTGGAAGCCGCGGGGGCCCGAGAAATTGAGCAAGCCCAGCAACAAAGCCGGACGGGGTACCCGCAGACCGTCGCTGCCGCCGGTCACCCAATACAACTTTAGCGCCAGGCTGTAGACCACCTGCGAAATCGCCAGCGTAAGAATGCCGAAGAAGATTCGGGTATGCCGGACGCAGACATAACCGAACAGCGCCGACGCAATCGCGACGACCGGAATCCCGATCAGGATATAGAACTCCATGGAATGCGGTCCGAGACGCTGCACCACGAAGGCGACGGTGTAGGCGCCGAGGCCGAAATAGGCGGAATGACCGAACGACAACAGGCCTGTGTAGCCGAGCAGCAGATTGAACCCGAGCGCAGCGATCGCCGCGATCAGCCCGTAGGTCACGAGCTGGATCTGATACGTCTCGACGAAGGTCGGCAGCAAGATCAACAGGAGCAGGACTGGCGCCATCGCGGCTGCGAGCCTTGGCAACGAACGATCGCGCGGCGCGTTTGGATCGGGTTTCATCACGCGGTTCCAAACAGTCCGGTCGGCCGCACCAGCAGCACCAGGGCGGCGATGAGGTACAGCACCGCCAACTCGAGCTCCGGGAAGAACTGAATTCCTGCGGTCCGCACGAAGCTCACGACCAGGGCCCCGACCAGAGCCCCCTTGAGGCTGCCTAGCCCGCCGATCACCACGACCACGAAGGCGATGACCAGCGCATCAATCCCCATGCCAAGCACGGCCGCCTGGGTCGGAACCACGATGGCTCCGCCGAGACCCGCCATGAAGCAGCCGATCCCGAACGCCATCACATAGACGAGGCCCACATTGAGGCCGAGCGCCGAAGCCATGCGCCGATCTTGGGACGTCGCTCGCAACATGACGCCGAACTTGGTGTGATAGATTGCCACCCAGAGGGCCAAGGCCGCCACCACGCCGATCCCGATCACCACCAGATTGTAGGCAGGATAGAGCAGGCCGCCGATATGGATGATCGGCAGCGCGTCCATCAGCGCGTCCGCGGAAAGGGGCGTCCCGCCCCAGATGAAACGGATCGAATCCTCGAGGATCTGAATGAGGCCGAAGGTGACGAGCAACTGGTATTCCTCGGCGCGGCGATAGAAGGGTCGAAGCAACAAAGGTTCTATGACGATGCCGATGAGCGCCACCGACAGCGCCCCCAAGGGCAGCAGGAGGAACAGCCAGCCCGGCGGCAGGCCCAGCGCAATCCCCCGGCCGACCAGCCACGCGGTGACGTAGGCGCCAACAGCATAGAGGCTGCCATGCGCGAGATTGATGATCCGCATGACCCCGAAGATCAGGCTGAGACCAGCGGCAATGAGGAAGAGCACCGAGGCATAGAGCAACGAGTTCAGGATTTGAATCGTCAGGAAGGCCACCCGGTGCTCCTCCGCCTTGGCGCTTATGACGCAACCCTGGATCCTGACGCGAGGTCGCCGCAAAGGTCCGGGACGCCCAAGCTTCCTCGAACCGCTGGTTCACGGGTCACGTGACACAGCTTCGCGCAATTATCGCCGGCAAGGGCCCCTCGCGCCCGTTTGCAAGGGCGCGAGGGGATTTCACTGAAGTCACTTCGCCGAGCTCACCCGACCACCTTCGGCCAGGTGGTCTTGATCCAGTTCGCCGCCGCGGTCGACTCGTTGTGGGTCGTGCCGGGCTTCGGCCAGCCGAGCGGTGCGGTGATGTTCCGGATCGGAATGGTGATGATCCGGGCAGGATCCCAGCTCGCGAACTCATAATCGGGAAGGTTCTTGCTGAACCCGGTGACCGCGTCCTTGTAGGCCTGGTGGTCGGGCCGCATGTAGAGATAGCCCGATGGCGCATCTATGCCGAGGCCCTCGAGCTGGCTAATGATCGCTTCGTCCTCGGGCCATCCGCCGGTCAGCTTGTTGGCCCGCTCGATGGCGGATTTCAGTAGGTAGAGCGCCATATACGCGCCCTCCGACTGGAAGTTGGGGTACTCGTTCCAGCGCTTAAAGTAGCGCTGGACGAAGCTCTTGTTCAGCGGCCAGCGGTCGCCGCCCGGATAGGTGAAGTAATAGTTGGAGTGGACCCCGGCGAGCACACCCTCGGGGTGATCCTTGCCGATCGCATGCGGGGCAACGCCAAAGGCGATCGTGCTCGCGACCTTCATCTTGTCAAACAGGCCGTAGCGCAGCGCCTGCTTGTAGAAGGCCACATAGTCGCCGCCCCACACCGAAGCCACCAAAAGGTCGGGCTGCGCCGACATGATCTTGGTGATGTGGGCAGTGAAGTCGGTGGTGAAGAGCTTCGGCCAGCTTTCCGAGACGACCTCGGTTCCAGGCACCAGCCGCTCGAGCGCGAGACTGAAATGCTCGGACGCGTTGCGGCCGTAGGCGTAGTCCGGATGGATATGGGCGATCTTGCGGACATGCGGCCAGGTTTGCGCCACGCCGATGGCGGCCGTGATCCCGTCCGACGACTGGATGTTGGTGATGCGGAAGACGTATTTGGGATTGGGAATCGCCTTGTCGAACAGGAAGTCGGTGCATCCGTCCGTCAGGATCGTCAGCAGTCCGAGCTCCTCGGCAACCGGACCAACCGCCGGGCTGGTCCCGCTGGATATGACGCCGGTGAACATGTCGATCTTGGCGTCGAGCTTCATCCGCCGCACCTCTTTCACACAGGCGTCGGTGCCGGCGGCTTCATCGGAGGTAATGGTCTCAATCTTGCGCTTGCCCAGCAGCCCGCCCTGCGCGTTGATTTCTTCCGCCGCCATGGTGTGACCCTTGATCGACGGTTCGCCCAGCACCGCGCCGGCGCCGGTCAGGAACGTCATATGGCCGGTTCTGAAGGGCGTGTCGGGAACCCGCCCCTTGGCAGGATCTTGCGCGGCCTTCAGCATCTGTGAGCCGCCGACTACCCCGGCGCTGATGAGGCCTGTCCCGCCTATGGTCACGCCCAACGTATTGAGAAAGGCGCGACGATTTACTGAAGGTGTTGTCTTCTCCATGATGGTTCCTCCCTCTGAAGGAAGACCAAAGGCGGATCGTCTCCTTGGCGATCCGCGAATGTTGCAATCTTACTCCTGTTCCCTACCAACTAGAACAGCCAAATCGTCGCGTCCCGGGCAGTGGTGGAGCTTGCTAACGGGATCAGCTTCAGCCCTTCCAGACGCGTATGCCCGTTCTTGCCGACGATGATGTGGTCATGCGCGGAGATGCCGAGTGGGGGGCGATGTCGCTGATGGCATCGACAAACACGTCGATCACGCGAACAGGGTTGCTCTCGTCAATGAAATCATCGAGGCATTCGGGCAATAGCGTCCATTGCCCACGATCCGCCTCTTCAACGAAGCGCCTCATCAATTCCCCCGCAGAATCACGAGAGAATCATAACAGCAGCAAAGCGTTTTCACACAGCCAGGGTCAAATTCGGACCTGACGCCCTTTAATTGCGAGGTCCGCTTTTCCCCCCATTGGCAGACATTCATGCGTCGGAGCGGCTAATCCCCACTGCCTCGCTCGCGGAGCTATGGTTGCTCGCCAACTTTATTCGCGAGGCATCGAGTCAGTTTCGGGAGGAGCAACACTGCTTGCGGCCTCCAGCCTCCGTGGCTGTGTCCTACCGAGGTGGTGTGGTCGAAAGACAAAGAATATCGACAGTGCAGGTGCACTAGAACGGCGCTGGTAACAGCGCCGTTTCTGTTTGGCACGATCATCAATGCCGCGTTCCTTGAGGCCGGCGCGTCGCCGGCCGATCCTGATCAAGATACCGTTATTCGGGCTGTTGAGGACGCCAAGCGTGTCCTTAATATATTTCCGCCGGGGCAGCGTGACGCGGTGCGAACGGTAGGTGGAGTGGCGTAAGGAAACACGGCGGATGAAGCGACTAGCTCTGATCGTCCCGCTGCTCTGCACTCCAGCACTCGCACACGACGCCAGTCGGCCGGAGCTTAACAGTTGGTTCGATCATCTCGCTTCGGGCAAGGGCCTGTGCTGCTCGTTCGCGGACGGCGTGGCATTAGCCGACGTCGATTGGGAATCCCATGAAGGCCATTATCGCGTCCGTCTCGACAACGAATGGATCGACGTCCCCGATGATGCTGTTATCACCGAGCCGAACCGGGCGGGCAGGACGATCGTTTGGCCAATGAAGAGTCCGCTCGGGACCTCGATCCGCTGCTTCATGCCCGGCAGCATGATGTAGGGGGCTGTCCGCTAACAAGGTCGCAGGCGCGATGATATCCATGATGGCCCGCAGCACCGCCTCCAACCAAAGGCCGGATACGTTGCTAAAAGGCCTTACCGCCAGCTCGCCGAAATCTTCTTGCAACGCACGGCCGGACCATACATCAGGGTCAATCGCGTCACATTAGACCGTGGTTCGGCCACTTCCGGTCCTCCCCGAACAACCGACATCTCCAGACCGGCACGGCTTGTCTCAAAGGTGCCACAAACGGACTCGTGCACCGCAGCGGATCGCCCGCCTCGCGCACCGCGTTCAGTCGCGCTTATATTCGTCCTCACAGCCGCGTTTCTGCGGAGTGACTGCTTTTACCAGCCCCGCCGCCTGGCCTCGTAGTGTTTGGCGTGTATGTGATGCCCAATGCGCACCGACGTGCTTTCGGGCGATCGGTTCAGATCGTTTTCCAGACGATTGTCTCTTGATGCGGAGGACGTTCTCACTTTGGTGGGGGAGCAACGACGAACTCCGGGGTGAGCGCTACCCTGGCCTTAACGGAATTTGCGATGAAGCATTGGGCTTCGACGCCTTCCATGGTTTTGCGGGCAGGCTCGAGTTTGGCTTCGCTTTCGTATCCGACCGGGGTCAGGCCTCGGGCGTGAGCGAGCGTGAGGAATGTCAGCATCATGTACGTATTGAGCGAGCCGACGGGCAGCTCTTCGGGCGCCCAGATGTCCGGCCCGCCTCTAAACTCCGGCGGGCCGCCAACGACGATGTTCGGTCTTCCTGCCGCGCCGCGCGTCATCGCGGGCATCTGCTTGGGGTCGGAATCGTTGATCCGTGGAGCATGTGCCTGGGAGCCGCGGCGGGATCGCCGTGCCAAGCTCTCGGGGGATCATCGCATGCTACAATAAGTTTGGCAGGCGACAGAACGATCAGCGGATATTTGTGTTGATTATGCAAACCCCTCATGACGCGCAAGTCGTGTTCGGGCCTGTTCCGCGGCGGTTGGCTGCGCTTCCGCTTACAGTCGCCGACGGCTCGCTTATCGCAGCTGCAACATTTGTTGGAAAGGTAGGTGCTCCGTAACCGGGATGAGGGGCGCGGTCGCGACGGATTCCCGCGCCCAAACGATCGCACCACCCACCATGGGGGTGGGTGAGGAACATAGGGAGATGGCTATGACCAGAAAGCAATGGCTTCTATCGAGCGTTGTCGCGTTCACAACCCTTGTTTCAACCGCTGCCGGCGCCGGATCGATCGAGAACTACAGTCCGGTGACCGCAGCCCGGCTGGAAAATCCGGAGCCGGGCAACTGGCTGATGACGCGCGGCAACTACAAGGGATGGAGCTACAGCTCGCTTGATCAGATCAACACCAGCAACGTGAAGTCGCTGGCGCCGGTGTGGAGCTTCTCCACGGGTGTGGATTCTGGTCACGAAGCGCCGCCGATCGTGAACAACGGAGTGATGTTCATCTCGACGCCGTACAGCCAGGTGATCGCGCTGGATGCGGCCACGGGCGATCTGCTCTGGCGCTACAAGCCCAAGCTTCCCGAAGGGTTCAGCGCCCTGCACAACACAAGCCGTGGCGTGGCGCTATACGGCGACAAGGTCTATGCCGCCGGGCTCGATGCCGTGCTGGTCGCGCTCGACGCCAAGACCGGCAAGGTCGCCTGGCAGGCGAAGGTCGAGGATTGGAAGACTGGCTACTACATGACCATGGCGCCCATGGTCGTGAAGGGCAAGATTCTGGTCGGCGTGGCGGGTGGCGAGTTCGGCGTGCGCGGCTTCGTGCAGGCATTCGATGCCGAGTCCGGCAAATCCGTGTGGAAGACCTACACGGTTCCGGCACCCGGCGAGCCCGGAAGCGACACCTGGCAGAAGCCCGACACTTGGAAGACTGGCGGTGCCTCCACCTGGATGACGGGCAACTATGACGCCGAGTCCAACACGGTCTATTGGGGGACCGGCAACGCCTCACCATGGTTCGGCGATCAGCGGCCGGGAGATAACCTGTACACCTCCTCCACGCTCGCGCTTGATGGCGATACCGGCAAGATAAAGGGCTATTTCCAGTACCATCAGAACGAGTCGTGGGACTGGGATGAGATGAACGCCCCGTTGCTGGTGGACTTCCAGAAGGACGGCGCCACCACCAAGGGCCTGTTGAAGGTGGCGCGCAACGGCTACCTGTACTGGCTCAAGCGCAATCCGGACGGCGGGATCTCCTACATCAACGCCCAGGCCTACGTGCCGCAGAACGTCTTCAAGAGCATCGATCCAAAGACCGGGCGGCCTGAGGTCGACATGGCCCACAAGCCGGCCACGGGCAAGGCGGCCCAGTTCTGCCCCGGCCTGTGGGGCGGCAAGGACTGGCCGTACGAGGCCTATAACCCGAAGACCGGAATGGTCTACATTCCGTCCAACGAGAACCACTGCAACAACCTGGAAGGGAAGGTTGAGGAGCGCGTTCCTGGACAGTGGTGGACGGGCGTTGCCATCCCGGATCTGCACTTCTCGGTCGACACCAAGGCGGGCTTCTACGGCGAGCTCCAGGCCTACGACGTCGACAGCGGCAAACGGGTTTGGCGCAACCTGTATTCGGGCTCGATGATGTGGGGCTCGATACTGGCCACCGCCAGCGGCCTGCTCTTCACGGGAGGCACCAACGACCGTGAGTTCCGCGCCTACGATGCCAAGACCGGCGAGCAGCTTTGGCACTTCAAGACCAACTCCGGGATCATGGCACCGCCTTCGACCTACGAGGTCAACGGCGTGCAGTATGTGGCAGTGCAGTCCGGCTACGGAGTCGACGCGGCCTTCCAGCAGGAGCTGATGAGCCAGTTGGTAGGTTGGCAGAAGGATGTGCCGCAGGGCGGCGTGGTCTGGGTCTTCGCCGTCTCCAAGTGAGTCCATCTTTGTTCGCGACCGGCCGCCAGCAATGGCGGCCGGTTTCTCAGCCGGCTGGATTTCGTTGTAACCTGGTCGGGCCTTTACGCCTTGGATTCTAACGATGCAACATGTTCGAGCAGGATCGATGCTGATCCGCTTCTCTGCCTTTGCACTGTTCGCCGCGTTGGCGACCTCTCCGGCCTCGCTGGGGTTCGAACAGGCGCGGGCCGATGAATCGCCCGCCTACGTGGTCGAGGTGACCGACGTGTCCGCCAAGGTAGGCGACCCGGCCGTTCTGCACGCCACGTTGCGCATTCGCGACGGCTACCGCGTTCTCCAGGGCTACAACAATCGCGTGATCGAGCTCTCGTCGTTTGACGATGGGGTAGTGTTCGAGCGTCGCGTGGTGCGGGGCACCATTCAGGAGGGCGGGCTCGACTTCGCAATCGGCGTGCGGGCCACAAAGCCAGGCAGACACCCGATCAACGGCTACTTCAGGGTCGGCTACATCCATGGCCCCGACGAGCTGGCAATGGTGTCGCTGCGCCTGATCGCGAACGTCAATGGCACCGAATAATGGAAGGAGTGGGCCACATGCCGTGCGATGATTGGCTGTACTGTCGGTGCTACAAGCGTCGAACGATCCTCGGGCTGGCGCTTGCGCCACTGTTAGCCGGTCCCGCGCGCGCGGCGGAGGAGGGCGAGGCTGCCAAGCCGCCGGCGCCGGACGATCGCTTCGTGTTTCTGACCGGTCCGAAGAAGGGACAGGTGGTTCGGGCCGAGGACCTTGCGCTCGGCGGCCCGCAGGTGCAGGCCTATCCGATGGCTCTGGACGGCACGGTGCGCAGCGACAACCGCCTTAATCTGGTGATCCTGGCGAGGTTCAACCCCGCCGCACTGACCGACGAGACGCGGGCGCGCGCCGCAGACGGCGTCGTTGCCTATTCGGCGATCTGCACGCACCAGGGCTGCCCCGTGAACATGTGGTCGAAGGAGCGCAACGGGTTCGTCTGCTCCTGCCACGCCTCCATCTTCGACCCCAGAAACGCCGCCGAGGTGATTGGTGGGCCGGCTCCGCGTCCGCTTGCGGCGCTCGGGCTGAAGCTCAAGGACGGCGTCGTAATGGTCGCTTCGACCTTTTCGGGTCATGTCGGCGTCACGCAAAGCTGATCCGCGCCTCACATTGCGAACCTCCGAGCGCCGACAGCAGGATGAACAGGTTCATTTCGACGATGCCGCGCTAGATGTGCTGGCCCTTCGGCGAGAATTCGCAATTGAAGGTCGAACAGATCCGCTCCGTCTAGAAGGTGTCGACCATCGCCTGGCGACATCGGTCCGGAGCAGCCGGACCGATGTCTCCGAGCATCATCTCACGCCTCGAGTTGCTTGCCGATCGGCAGCGCCCGGATGCGCTTGCCCGTGGCCGCGAAGATGGCGCTGATCAACGCCGGCGCAAAGGGCGGCACGCCCGGCTCGCCGACGCCGCTCGGCGGCGTATCGGCACCCGGAGGCACGATGTGGACGTTGGTAACGAGCGGGGCCTCGTCGATGCGGGCCACAGGGAAATTGTCAAAATTGCCCTGTTGTACCTTGCCGTCCTTGAAGGTGATCTCGCCATGTTTGGCAAGGCTCAAACCCATGATGGCAGCGCCCTCGATCTGAGCCTGAATGCGCTCCGGGTTGACGTATGTTCCGCAATCGATTGCGGTGTCGACCCTCGGCACCGTGAGCTTGCCCTTGTCGTCAACAGACACCTCGACCATGGTCGCGATGTAGCTGACAAAGCTCCGGTGTACGGCAATGCCGAGCCCGTGCCCTTTGGGCACGGACCGTCCCCAGCCGCCTTGTTCCGCGACGAGTTCAACTACCTTGCGAAGTCGGGCGGTATCGATGGGATAGCTGTCGTAGGGCTCGCCGTAGTTCCACAAGTCCTTCACGGAAGAGAGATTAACGATCCGTGGAGAGCCTATGAGCTCCAACAGCATGTCCTTTGGATCGCGGTTGGTGGCATGGGCGATTTCGGCGACCATGGACTGGACCGCGAAGGCGTGCGGAATGTTCGACACCGAACGGAACCAGCCGATGCGGGTGTGCGCGGTCGCTTCCGGGTTCTCGCACTGGATGTTGGCGATTTCGAACGGCATGTCGACAAGTCCCATGCCGAGCTCGAAGGATGCCTCATGCACCGTGCCGGCCGCAAACGTCGAAGCGATGCTCGGGGCGACACTGCGGTGCCGCCACGCAATCACCTTGCCGTTCTTGTCAAGGCCAGCCTCGATGCGTTCCGCGGACACGGTGTGGAGAAAGCCGTTACGAACGTCATCTTCCCGCGTCCATTGCACCTTGATCGGCGCGCCGAGCTCTTTCGAAAGCAGGGCCGCTTCGAGAGCGTAGTCGCACTTCGACTTGCGCCCGAATCCGCCGCCGAGCAGCGTGACGTTGACGGTCACGTTCTCTTCCGGAATGCCGAGTGTTTTCGCGACGTCTTCGCGCGTTCCTCCCGGGCTTTGCAAAGGCGCCCAGATCTCCGCCTTGTCACCCTTGACGTCTGCGACCGCGGTGGGCGGCTCCATGCTGACATGGGCAAGATGCGGTATGTAGTACTCACCCACGATCACCTTGTCGGCGCCCTTCAGGGCGGCGTCGACGTCTCCTTCCTTGCGCACGATCAGCCCCGGCTTGCGCGCGGCCTCCTCGAGCTGGGCCCGATAGACAACCGAATCGTATTTGGCGTTCGGTCCGTCGTCCCAGACGACCTTAAGCGCGTCGCGCCCCTTGATCGCCGCACCGGTGTTGCGCGCAATCACAGCGACCCCACCGAGCGGCTGGAACTTAGAGGGCCACGGCCATCCTTTGACCTCCATGACCTTTTCGACACCTGAAACTTTCATGGCCTCGGCCCCGTCGAAGGACACGAGTTTGCCACCGGTTACCGGCGGCCGGGCTATTACGGCATACTTCGTGCCCGGCAGGCGGACGTCGGCACCGTACTGCGCTTTGCCGACGGTAATGTTGCGGAGGTCTACGATGCTGATCTCGCCTTTGCCGAGATAGCGGAAATCCTTGGGGTCCTTGAGTTTCAGACTTTCGATGTTCGGCACCGACTGCTTCGCTGCATCGGCGGCCAGGTCGCCAAAGCTGATGCGGCGCCCACTCGCAGCGTGGACTACCTCGTGGTTGGCGGCCTTCACCTCGGTGACTGGCACGCCCCAGCGTTTCGCCGCGGCCGCTTCAAGCATCATGCGCGCCGAGGCGCCGATCTGACGCATCGGCATCAAATAGTGCCGCGTGCTGCGCGATCCGTCGGTATCCTGATTGCCATATTTGACTTCGTCGCCATGCGCCTGCTGGACGCGAACGCGCGACCAGTCGGCTTCCATCTCTTCGGCGACGACCAGGGGCAGGCTGGTTCGCACGCCCGTTCCCATCTCGGAGCGGTGGGCGAAGATCGTGACGATTCCGTCCGGTGCGATCGCCACGAAAACGCGCGGGTCGACCACGGTACCGTGCGGCATCTTGTCCGCGCCGGTCTTGTACGCCGCGAAAGCGGGGCGTGACATCACGGGAGCGGTGAGCACGAAACCGCCGGCGATGCCAAGACCCTTCAGAATGCTGCGACGCGAAACGTTCTCGACTTTGACTTTCTCGACCTTGATATGTCGCTCAAAGCCACGGAGTTTGTTGGGGTTGGTCAGGATATTCATGGTCACACCCCCGTCGATGCGAGATTGACGGCGTTTTCGATGCGCTGGTAGGCACCGCAGCGGCAGATGTTGCCGGCCATCGCCTCACGTATCTGGTCACGAGACGGTTTTGGATTTTGGATCAGCAGCGCAGCCGCCTGCATGATCTGACCGGCCTGGCAATAGCCGCATTGTGGGACGTTGAGGTCGCGCCAGGCCTTCTGAACCGGATGATCACCCGTCGGATGGAGCCCTTCGATGGTCGTGACCTCCCGGCCGGCCACGTCGGAAACCGAGGTGATACACGCGCGTACCGCGTCCTTGTCGACATGGACGGTGCAAGCGCCGCAGAGGGCTTGGCCGCAGCCAAACTTGGTGCCCGTCAAGCCCATCTCATCACGGAGAAACCAAAGTAGCGGAAGATCCGGGTCGCCATCCCAGCTCTGCTCTTGGCCATTAATCTTCAACTTGATCATGATCGTCCCTCCGCTCTTCTTAAGCTACTTAGGTCCAATGCGACGCAAACCGGAACATGCTTCCATTTCGTTTGCGTCAACCACTCGACTTCTCACACGATTGAATCGTGTCAGGAAGGCTGACAGACCTCATCGCACGACCTGTTCGGTAGTCTGTTCTTGCGCACGCCTCCTGCTTCTATTCAGTTCTTGGTTGTTGTGCAGGCGGACCTTGATCGCGAAGGGCGCTACGTTATCACAAATTGACCTGGAGCTGACTTCACAGACAGTTGTCTTTGCCTTTTTCTTTTGTCGCGGGGCGACTAGCCGGAGCTATTCAATTTTCCACCAAACAAGGTCCGAGAGTCTGCGGCAGCGGCGAGAAAAAACCACTTGGCGACTTCGGGCTGAGGCAGGTGTCCCTGTCGGAAACCTAATCCGGCTAGCAAGTGAGGCCGAATCGCGCAATGTTTCTGTCGTATAAGAGAAGCTTGCAGCCTGGTCTGGTCGGTGCTGGCCTTATTGTTTCGTTCGTGAGCCTCGTTGGAAGCTGAGATCCTGATCCTTCGTCATCAACTTAACATCCAGCGGCTGCACCTAAGGAAGAGACTGGCCTTCAGTGCGATGGATCGCCTCGTTGGGTGCCAAATACCCCTCAAGGCGCTGGCGATTGTGAGCCCGGAGACTGTCATCCGTTGGCATCGTGCCGGGTTCAGATCGTATTGGCGCTGGAAATCACGACGGCGTCCCGGCCGACCGACACATTGCAACGCGCCCGTTGCAATGGCCTCCCAACACGGATCCGTTTCAATCACCATGGTGCGGATGCCGATCTTGTCGAATAGCGCACGCTGCGGGAACGATAGATAGTCCTCACCACGTTTGGATGCGGGAAAACTGCACGTCCAGTTTGGACGGAGGCCAGCGCAAGAGCAACCGAGCGCGCCTCCTCCGACCCGACCCTTGCGAAGCGACTGAACAGGGGGAGGTAGGTCCCGGCGGAAGTCGTCGCTAGGCGGATATGTTGAGACGGCCCAAGGTATTTCATAAACCTACCTTATAAGGGCAAGCACCTCTTCCGATCTAATTTCTGGCAATCGCTTCTGCTATCTCACTATCCAACCAGTCCGGGCGATCGGAAGGCAGTCTCGAAACCGGCAAGCCAAACCTCCCCGACCAGGCAAACACCATGAAAGTTAGCCCAGAGCTTGTTCGCCATCATGTTCCAACCGGATGGCATCGAGGCTGAAGCGTCCGAAAACGCTGCGCCCTGCGACCAACTGATGCGCGGCGGCGAGCTCCATCGCAAGGTTGCACGATGAAGAAGGTAATCAACTTAGCACCGTCGCGCCGCCACTTTTTGCGGCTAACATCAATGGCTGCGGCGTCAGCCCTGGCTCCAACGGTTTTGTGCGCCGAGCAGCGCGAAGCAGGGGAGGCGGCCGCATCCCAGGCCGCGTCCGCACGCATCGCTACGTTCGAGGAGGTATGGCGGACCGTGCGAGACCGGTTCTACGATCCGCATCTACACGGGCTCGATTGGTCGGCGGTCCGGGAGCGTTACTTGTCAGACGCCACACGGGCGAGCTCCGAAGAGGCGCTGGCCAGCGTCATTAATAGCATGCTCTCCGATCTGCATGCTTCGCATACCCGCTACTACAGACCGCACGAACCAGAGTACTACCAGCTTTCCGGTATCTTTGCTGGTGCGCTATCGCGACGTGGACTGGAACGCGCTTTTCCGGGTGGCCGTATCTCCTATCCCGGCATTGGCGTCCTCTCGCGTGTCGACATGCAGGGCCGCAGCGTGATTACGGGCGTTATAGAAGGTACGCCGGCCCAACAAGCGGGCTTGCTCGCTGGCGATGAGATCGTCTTCGCCGATGGTGCACCGTTTCAGCCGGTACAGTCATTCCGTGGTAAGGTTGGCAAGGAAGTCGTGCTGGGCCTACGTCGCGTCGGTGCGTTTATCCAGATATCGGTTACCCCGGTCGATATTGAGCCCAACAAAATGTTCTTGGACGGCCTGAAGGCCAGTGCCCGCATAATACCGGCCAACGGCCGAAGCATCGGCTATGTTCATGTCTGGTGCTACGCTGGCTCTGTGTATCAGCGGACGCTCGAGCATCTTCTATCGCAAAGTCCGATGAACGATGCCGACGCGCTGATCTGGGACCTGCGCGATGGCTGGGGCGGCGCGATCCCCGAGTATCTTGACTTATTCAACACGCGAGCGCCGACGATGCAGGTCACTGATCGCAATGGCGCCAGCGAATTCGAGAACGTGAAGTGGCGCAAGCCTGTCGCCATGCTTGTCAACGGTGGCACCCGCAGCGGCAAGGAAATACTTGCCTATGGCTTCAAGAAATATCGGCTTGGCGAGGTAATCGGTAGCCGGACGGAGGGCGCTGTCCTCGCTGCGACGGCATTTCTCATTGGCGGCGGCTTACTGTTGCTCGCGGTCGAGGACGTGCGGCTCGACGGCGAGCGGTTGGAAGGCGTTGGCGTCGCACCAACGATCGAGGTCCAAGCTGACCCGGCCTCCGTGGGTCTAGGTGATCCTCAACTCGATCGGGCGATCGCAGTCCTATCCGGGGGCTGATCCCGAATTAGGTAACCCTACGAAGAATGCGCGGACGTAGAGTTAGGAACAGTATTCTAACGAGGCTTCGCCTCAGACCGACGAGGCGTGTGGCAGTTGTGGCTCCGATCGCCGGTTCATTGACGAGCTCTGGTAAGACCAGTCTCAAGGACCGATGATCGGCCTAAACGCCTGCAAGAGGCAAAACCTGCACGACCGGAGCCAGGGGATTGATAGCACAAAGCGTAGCCGAGATCATCAACCGCCATGTGAAGCTCACAGTTGAGGGGATCGATCGGATGTACCTCAACGTCTATGTGCCAGGCCTACAGTACGAACAGGGGATTGTCCGGTTCTTTCGCGAGCATCGTGGTCAGCCGCTGCCCTCGGGAGCCCTGATGAGCCCGATGACGCGGAGGTTCGTGGCGAAGCTGGAGGACTTTGTGGCCCGACACGACATCCCGCTGGTGTCGTTTTGCAAGGGCCAGCGCAAGGACGAGGTGATGGCGGAGCATCTGCGGCACTTTGGGCGTGATGAAGGGATCGTGTTTGTCGGCAAGGCGCAGGAGAAGACCCTGGTGTTCCGCACCGAGCGCCGCCGGAGCCCGACGACGGGTCGGCCTTACCCGTGGATCGTGCGGCGCAGCGCGATGGTGAACAACTATTACATCTACGCCGTGGACCGGGACTTCGGGCCGTTCTTCCTGAAGTTCTGCAGCTACTTTCCCTTCAATGCCAGGCTCTGCCTGAATGGCCATGAATACGCCAAGCGCCAGTTGGCGCAGGAGGGCATCGCCTTCGAGGCGCTCGATAACGGCATCCTGACGTGCGCCGATCCCAAGCGTTTGCAGGCGATCTGTGACGGCCTCTCCGCTGCCAAGATCGATGCTCTGCTGCGCAAATGGTTGCGGCTGTTGCCGCATCCCTTCACCGGGGCGGACCGCAAGGCTGGCTACCGCTATGACATCTCGATCCTGCAGGCCGAGTTCTCGACCACGCAAGTGCTCGATCGACCGCTGCACGGCCGCCTGTTCTTCGAACAGGTGATCCGCGAGAACCTCGATCTCGGTCGCCCGCAGGAAGTCCAGCTGATCTTCAATCGCAAGATCAACCGCAAGACACCGGGACGGTTTCGGACCCGCATCCTGACCCAGAACGTAACACCGTCCTTGAACGTCTAATACAAAAACACCCGGATCAAGCAATACCACAAGGAAAACCGCGCCCTGCGCACCGAAACCACCATCAATAACAGCTACGATTTCGGCATCGGCAGGCGTCTGTTTAATCTGCCGAAGCTGCGCGAAGTCGGTTTTGCGGCCAACCGCCGCCTGCTCGATGTCGAGCATATCAGTCATGATTGCATCTTGGCGGAAGATGCCTTTCAGGGCATCAACGGCCCGGTCGCGGCCGGCCGCCAACGGGCCTCGGGCCTGCGCTTTGCCGATCCGCGCGTCCACGCGCTGCTGCATGCTGTCATCCTGTTCCGCCAGCTCGCACAAGGCTTCCGCTCAAGCGATCTGCGCCAACAGCTCGCGGCTCTGTCCGGCCGCGATCCGGAATCGGTCTCCCAAGGTGCCGTCACCTACCAACTGCGCCGCCTGCGCCTGCACGGCTTGATCGAGCGCCTGCCTAACAGCTTCCGCTATCGCGTCACCCAATTCGGCTTGCGCGCAGCGCTGTTCTTTACCCGCGCCTACAACAGACTGCTGCGTCCGGGATTGGCCGCCGCGCTTCCCAACCTCCGCGCCGCCGATGCAACCCTCAAGCCCGCCTTCGACAAAATCGACGAACAGATCAACGCATGGATCAACCAAGCAAAACTCGCCGCTTGAAACTTGACACATTTAGCCCAAGTGTCGCTCGATAAGCTGAGCTAACGAGGCGTGGTCAATTTCTATCCGCACGCAAGAAAAGTGGCAGGTCGCCGGATTCAGCTTTGGCTGCAACGTCGATATCGGGCTCAGAAATTTGGTATGTCTTACGTTCCACGCGCGCCCATCGCATCGCCTGGCGATAGTCAGGGCAGCGGAGAACCATTTCCGTGCCGTGAACGACAACTACGACATCGCAAATCGGAGCATCCCGATAACTCCGGATCTTGACTTCCGGCGGAGCGTCTATGCCGGTCATCGCAACATCTTTCTTTGCTCGAAAGCAGTCTCTATTTTCCCTTCGCCTTCAGCCCCAGTTCTACTGTTTCTCGCCGGGTGGCGCTGGCTCGGGCAAGGATTCCGTTTGCGTCGCGGGTGTCGCGCCCCTAAGCCCTGACGCTACGCAATCACCAGCCCATAGCTTGGTGCCCTTCACCGTTCCGACGAGTTTGCAGCCCGTTGGCTCTTTCGGCTTTACTAGAACCAGCCGTTTGTTGCCGACCTTCGGTGGCTTATCCCTAGCGAAGGCATTTGCTGAAAAGCAGATCGCAACGAGAATGACCAGAGCCCTGATTGTTATTTCCCCTTCGCCTTCTTTAGGAGGCAAATCCAGAATGACCCAATCTTACCGTTAACAGCGCACCCGCGCCTATGTTCCGGCCGTCCCGTAGGTCGGTTCGCATTATCGGCGCCGCAGAAGACCGCGACTTCCTGATGCACGTGCGTATCGGCATCATGAGAGCGTTGAACCGCCACGTCGAGCGCGTGTTTGACACGTCGGCAAAGAGAAGCATTGGGGACCGCGGAAGCTGGCGCGAGATCGATGACGGCAGCCCGAAAAGCTCGCATCGTGTCGAACATGCCACGCCGTCTGGCGTTATGACCGCTACCTACCATGCAGCAATGTCGACGGAACCCGCTAACGCATTGGACCATCGAGGATTAGGCCGGAGCAACGGCTATATTTGATCCAAGACGGAGCGACCGCATGCGCGCCGCGTTGTTTGTTGTGTTCGTGTCAGTGCTGACCACACCGTCAGAAGCTTCGAAGTCCTGCATGAGCAAGACCGAAGCGCGTCAGCAATTCGGTTCGTACATCTATTGGCATGGCCCGGAACATTGTTGGGACGCGACACCGACGCGTTCCCATGGCGTTCGCTATCGCGCGCATCATCCCGAGCCCGAGCCGACGCCGCCCGCCGTGATCCCGATGCCATCGCCCGATCTGCGCAGATCGGCGAACGCGATGGTCGCGGATGAACGCGAGACCGATCAGATAACGGCGGCACCATGGGTCCAGCGGTGGGTCGATATCTCGCGGGCCGCGCTTCCGAAGCCGATCGTCGCTACCGAGCGTAAATCCGAGCCGATGGTCAAGCCACGCGGCGTGGCGATGGTGATCATAACCATCATACTAACGCTTGCGATTGTCGAAGTTCTGTTCGGCCCGATGATCAGCGAGCGAATGCGCAAGGGGCGTCATCGCGGATTCGCACGATGACCTGTCCGAAGTGAGGGGCAAGACAATGACCGATGAACAGCTCGCAGCCATGCACAGGTTACTGGCCCTATACCATCGCGATCTCGCCAAGGAAGCAGTGCTCGACATCGTGCAACAATATCACGCCGATCTTGCGCAGCGGCTTGCGGATGAGGCCGCACAGATGCCAAGGCGCACTCCGATCCTGGAACGCCTTCATGAACGCGAACAACAAAACATGGAGTATGGCGGCATCGACAAATGACGTGACGCGCATTGGCGTGATGCAGGGATCAACGGTCACGTCAAACGCGTGTTCGACTCATCGCGGGAAGACAAGCCTTGGGGACGGTGGAAGTTGAAGAAGGACGCGCCGCCATAACACTCACGCACGCTTACGAAGAAATGACGCCGGAAAAGCGTCCGCAAGACCCGCATATGAATGGAACTGGCCTGCGCTTCAAAACGTTGGATCATGGTGGTGAATATCCCGATACAATGCCCCAAGCTATCAAACTGACCGATGCTCAAGGCCGCTCCTGCATCTACGTGCCGATCACTCAGAACGGCAAGGTAGTCAATAGCCAAGGGTTTGTGTTCGATCCAGAAGATGAGTGACCATGCGCCGCTGATCGCGGAAGCAGTCAGTGCAACAATACTCCGGGTCACCGACCGAGGCGGATTTGCAGAACGCCGCCCTTCCAAAGTGTGATAACCTTACGACCCATCCCGGAGGGATACCGCCATGATGGACCCGAAATTGACAATTGACGTACCGCCACAGGTCCGAGAGTTCGCGCAGAAGAGCGTAGACCAAGCTGAAAGAGCAATCTCGTCATTCATGGATTCCGCCGCCAAGTCGGTTGGCATGGTCCCGGGTCCTATGACCGATGTAGCAAAGCACGCTCTCGCAATCACAGAGAAGAACCTAAAAGTATCTTTCGAACACGCAAAGCAGTTGATGCAAGCAAAGGATATTGGCGAAGTGATGCGACTCCAATCGGATTTTCTGCGGAATCAGTTTGGCATAGCAACCGAACAACTCAAAAAGACGACGGACGAGGCTGCAGCCGCTCCTAAAGATATTTCGAAGGAAGAGCCCGACCTGATTTAGAGCGCACCGAAGCTGCTCTACGCGCGAAGGCTAATACCCTGGGTATCGGCCTGGGCCATCAGCACTAAAGGCAAACGGACGGAATCGCGATAGGCTCGTTTCGCTTCCGCAGGCGCGCCACGCGCCGACGTGAAGGCTAGGCATCATCATCCAGTGGAAACTAGAACATGTCACATGCTAGGAAGTGAATGTGAACAAGGGATGAGCGAATGAGTGCATCGGCGTGCTAATCGGACAATGACGCTGTCGCAAATCGTGCATCTCCGTGCTCGGTCCCACGAATACACCTTGCGTGGCATGTTGAACCGGACGCTAATTTTGATAACCATCGCCGCCTCATTGCCTACGCATCGATCCTACAACCCGTGTGCGTTGTGCGATGACCCGCACGGCCCCGTTTTTCGCCAGCCCCAACGGGACCGTGCGGTCTTTTCTCCCGGCGCGGATGATCGTCACGAAGCGTGTTGCGCAATAGGCCCTTGATAGCGGAGTGGGGCGATGAAAAAGAAAGATCGGATTAGCGAACGCGAGTATCAGGACCGTCTCGAGAGTTTGCTGAAAAGCGCCTTCAACACGCAACTGCAGCCGCTGAGGAATAGCCGACTACTTGTATGACAAGGACAGTGCCCTGGGTTCACGCGAGGCGCTTCTGCATGTAGTGGCTGATGTTCACAAGGCCGGATCTACCGATATCAGTATCATCGCTCACAGCATGGGCAACTTGATTGCGGTTGACGCGCTATCTAACAGCGCAGCAACAAAATCACCTGTCGCGATCGCACAACTCATAATGGCTGCTCCCGACGTTGATCGCGACATGTTCATTCAAGGAATCCCGAACGTGGCAAAAGTCGCTCGAGGCCTAACACTCTACGCATCAGCGCATGAAAAGGCTCTAGCACTCTCGAAGCGTGTTGCCGGGAACATTCCGCGCGCAGGGGACGTACCCGCGTCCGGGCCGATCGTCGTTGTGCCGGTTTCGACTATGGATGTGAGCGCCGTCGGAGATGAAATGTTTGGGCTCAATCACAACGCATTCGCCACAACACGAAACGTTTTGAATGATTTGAAGATACTTCTTGAAACCGGCGCCCCGCCACCAAGGTTGGCTGAAATTCGTGGCTACCCTGAGCCTCCCGAGAAAGCTACCTATTTCCGTTATGTTCCTTAGCACCAGAGGCGCCGAGACGAATTACGGGACGACTGCGACAAGTGTCGAACAAGACCGGCGATCGCTTCCATATCCGCTCTGCACCAATTCATGGAATTCGCGAATCGTCTTACCAGGTGCAAAGTCGGCGCACGCGACGGTTTGCGGCGGGGATTTGACCCGCATCCTGCTGATCATAGCGTAGAGGGCAACGAGTTCCTGAACGTTTGGCTCGTTGCTC
>WNGM01000356.1_pt1 | contig 36842 bp, 33 predicted proteins | sample 5400571 | NCBI WGS metagenome assembly WNGM01 (sample SAMN13153378, study PRJNA577476) | soil metagenome | isolation source: 100 cm soil or saprolite under Garry oak tree replicate 2 | place: USA:California | collected 2016-06-15 | reverse complement strand
TGGCGGCCCATGCCTGGCCGGCGGATGGGCGGGTGCGGGTGCGGATCGGCGTCCACACCGGGCACGCGGTCCCGTCGGGGGGGATGTACACCGGGCTGGCGGTGCACCGGGCGGCGCGGATCTGCGCCGCCGCGTGTGGTGGGCAGGTGCTGGTCTCCCAGGCCACCCAGTCGATCATCGCCGACGAGGAGGAGAACGACCCCGGGTTCGGCCTGGTCGATCTGGGTGAGCGCCGGCTGAAGGACCTGGACCGGCCGGTCCGGCTGTTCCAGCTGGCCGCCCCCGGCCTGGGTGCCCCGGCCGGGCTGGCCGCGGCATCGCGGGCCAGCGGTGACCCCGGCAGGGCCCCTGCTGCGTCTCCCGCACCGGGGCCGGCACCCCCGGGCACGGCGGCCGGACGGCGTGCGCCCGAGTGGGCCCGGCGGCGTGGCCGCCCGCTGCCGGCCCAGCTGACCAGCTTCATCGGCCGGGAGCGGGAGCTCGGGGAAGTCGCCGGGCTGCTGGAGCGGGATCGGCTGGTCACGTTGGCTGGCCCGGGAGGAGCCGGCAAGACTAGGCTGGCCGTCCTGGTGGCCGACCGCCTCCTCCCGCAGTTCGAAGATGGCGTCTTCTTCGTGCCGCTGGCCCCCGTGCGCGACCCGCAGATGGTTCCCTCGACTATCGCAGGCGTGCTGGGCGTGAAGGAGGGGCCCGACCTTCCGGCCGTTGCGGCCTTGGAGGAGCAGCTACGGGACCGCCGGAGCCTGCTGGTCCTGGACAACTTCGAACACCTTCTGCTGGCCGCATCGGTGGTGAGCCGCCTGCTGGCGGCGGCCCCGCAGGTCAAGGCCCTTGTCACGTCCCGTACCCTGCTGCGCATCTACGGCGAGCGGGAGTATGTCGTGGCCCCGTTGCCCATCCCAGAGCCGCACGAGACCACGGTCGCGGAGGTGGAGAGCTACCCGGCGGTCCAGCTGTTCCTGGATCGGGCGGGCCTGGCCCGGCCCGGGTTCGGCCTGTCGGCCGACAGCGCCACGGCAGTGGCCGAGATCTGCCGGCGCCTGGACGGACTGCCCCTGGCGATCGAGCTGGCCGCGGCGCGCATCCGCGTGCTGTCGCCACGCGAGCTGCTCGGGCGCCTTGGCCGCCGCCTGGCGCTGGAGGGAGCCGCCCGCGACCTGCCCGAGCGGCAGCGGACGCTGCGCGCCACGATCGACTGGAGCCACCAGCTGCTCGACATTGAGGAGGCCCGGCTCTTCGCCCACCTGTCGGTCTTCGCCGGCGGGTGGACGCGCCAGGCGGCGGAGCAGGTCTGTGGCGAGGGTCTCAGGGTGCAGGTGCTTGATGGCCTGGAGTCCCTGGTGGAGCACAGCCTGGTGCAGCGGGTGACGTTGGGCGACGATGAGCTCCGTTTCGACATGCTGGAGACGATCCGCGAGTATGCGCGGGAGCGGCTGGACGCGTCCGGCGCGACCGCTGCCCTCGCCCGCCGCCACGCCCGCTGTTTCCTGGAGCTGACCCAGGCCGCCGAGCCTCATCTCACCGGGCCGCAGGCCGACCGCTGGCTGGAGACCCTGCGCGTGGAGACCGACAACCTCCGCAGCGCCCTTCGCCGGGCAACAGACCGGGGCGACGCGCCCAGCGTGGAGATCGGGCTGCGGATGGCCGCCTCCCTATGGCGGTTCTGGCAGCAGACCGGCGCGCTGCGCGAGGCACGCCAATGGCTGGAGGACCTGCTGGCGCGCGCAACGGACGCGAGCACCCGGTCCGCCAGAGCAAAAGCCCTGATCGCGGCGGGCAGCATCGCCTACTGGCAGACCGACCTCGGGCGGGCACGCGAGCTCTACCAGCAGGCGGTGAAGCTGTACAGGGCGCTCGGCGACCGGCGAGGCATGGCCGATGCCCTGAGCAACCTCGCGCCTGTCCCGATGATGACCGGCGACCTGCCACTTGCCCGGCGGCTCGTCGCCCAGGCCCGAGATCTGTGGCAGGGGCTGGGGGATGACTGGCAGGCGGCGCTGGCGACGCAGACGCTTGGCATGTCCTTCCTACTCGAAGGCGGCTACGAGCAGGCGCTGGCCTACTTCGAGCAGTTCATGCCCGTCGTCCGCGCGCGCGGCGACCGTTTCTGGCTCATCGGCGGCCTGACGAGCACGGCCCAGGCGCAGCACTTCCTGGGCCGCTTCCAGCCAGCCCGCAACAACTTCGGCGAGGCGCTTCGGCTGGCGCTGGAGGCAAACGATTTGGCGTCGGTGACCGTCGCCCTCGGCCCGCTGTCCAACCTGGAGGGCGCGGCCGGCGACCACGACCGGGCGGTGCGGCTGTGGGCCGCCTGCGAAGCGATCAAGCAGCGGATCGGTGGGGGCGCCCCGGCCGAGGTCATGCGAGTGAGCGACCCATGCGCGGCTGCGACCCTGGCGATCGGTGAGGATGCCGTGAGGTCTGCCTGGGCCGAGGGGTGGGCCATGAGCCCCGAAGAAGCCGTCCGCTACGCAACCCGCGAACCCGCTGCCAGTCGAACTCGTATCGAGCTGTAGTCGCAGGAACTTCCAGCACCTGGTTGCCGGCGCCAACATCGGGTGCCGGTAAGCCCCTCCTGATCCACGGAGTCGGCAGAGCCACCGGCAGTCTGCTGGTCGCAGTGGAACGACGCTCAGAATTGGATCATCTGCGCGCTCCCACCTGCGCGACCGAGGCGGTCACCAACTGCTCGTAATCGGCGGTAGGGCGCAATCACGGCCGTGCTGAGGCCGTGCTGTCTCTCACGCTCCGCAATCGGCAGTCGATTCGGGTGAAGGGCCGCTGCCGACTGGCAGGGCAGGTGTTAGTGGGCCTCGTACTGGCTCATGACCTTGGTGCTGATCCGGCCGCGTTCGGAGACTGCCAGGCCCGCATCCCGGGCCCAGGCCCGGACGGCCGCGCGATCGACGCGCCCGCCAGCGGCCGGCTGAGGCGCGCGCCGACGCCGGATGACCTTCCGGCCGGCCGCGAGGTACGGGGCGACTGCGGCTGCCAGCCGGGTCTTGTTCGCTGCCGCGAGGTCGATCTCGTAGCTCACCCCGTCGAGGCCGAAGGAGACGGACTCGGCGTACGGCGAGCCGCCGAGATCGTCCGTGGTCACCACCGACACCTTCCTGGCCATGACATCGATCATGCGAGGTGCTCCAGCTCCCGCGCAACCCGACACTCCGTGAAAGACCTGCTGAAAGGGGAGCGAGGCTCGTCCGGCAGTGCGTACGCTACGGGCGTCAGCCCACCCGATCACCGCTGCCCGGTAGGTAGGTCAAGTCCTGACTGACGACATGACTCGCGCAATCCCACGCACCGGAAGGCTCGTTATGAGCGGCGCTGCCGTCCTCAGGCTGGCCGGTCTGTACCGCGCATAACTGGTCATTCGGGAGCGCTCGCGAGTCGCTGCCACCGGCTCGAGTCGACCGCACATGCCGATTGACAGCACGCATCCATGGCGGATGATGCGCATCTGTGCAGACTCATGCTGGTTGGGCGATCGACGCTGTGGTGTCGCTGGGTGCACTCTCCTCCTTGGGGTTCGGGCAGTGGGGCATATAGTGCTCGCGCCGGCCGCCGGGTTGGGGCTGCGAGCCCGCGCTGGATGCGGGTTCGCCCGTGGATCATCCGTTTCGGCGTCGTGAGCACGGCACGCGATCGATCCAGCCGACGGGACCGCAAAGCCGTGCTCACCCGGCCGTAGGGCTGCGGCCGGTTGGTGCTGAATCGGGTCATTGCGTATCAACCTGCGGCGGCCTACCATTATTTGCTAAAGGAACAGTCAAATTTAGGTGCGGGCTGCGCGATGAGCGCGGACCACCCAGGCAGATGAGTTGCCGCGCGGAAGTGCCTGGCTATTGACGCGCACGGTCACTTTTTAGGGTCCAGTTCAGTCAAGGGGGAATCATGGAATCGGCCGCAGACTTTATTTTCGAGCCGCTGCCGCCAGTCGAAGAACCGGCGGCGCCGGCCGCAACCGGAGAACCAGCTGCGTTCGCCGCGGCGGCGGCGGATCCGCTAGGCCCGCTCGCCGGGCTCGCCGGGAAGTGGACCGGCCACGGCTTCAATGTCATCTGGCGGCCCCACCCGCTCCAGCCGAGCGGGCAGGACCGCTTCCTCGAGCTCAACGTGACCAGTGAGCAGCTCGACTTCGGCCCGGCACTTGTGAAGATACCCAACCGTGGCCTGCTGCAGCCCAACATCAGCCTCGCCGGCCTGAACTACCTGCAGCAGATCTCCGATGCAAACCTGAGCGCACCGCAGCACTTCGAGCCAGGCCTGTGGGTCACAGTCCCGAAGACCGGCGATCCCCAGGAGCCCCGCACCGTGGCGCGCCTGGCGTCCATCCCGCACGGCACCACGATCCTGGTCCAGGGCACCGCCCACCCCTCGGACGGCGCCCCCTCCATCCCGGATGTCAGCATCAAGCCCTTCACGATCGGCCACCCGGCCCAGACGATCGACTTCCCGGAGCAGACCCTAAGCACACCCAGCCAGTTCCGGACTAGCGGCACCGGGCTAACTGGCATTACTCAGCAAATGGTCAACAACCCCAATAGCGTCCTCCGCGCGGCGCCCTCACCGCAGATCACCACCACGACCACGCTGCACGTGTCATCCCGCGACGCCTCGCTTCCGGGCGGCGGAACCGCCAACATCGCCTTCTTGACAGGCGGCACCGATGGCCCGAACGCGGTCGCCGCGCGCGTCACCGCCACATTCTGGCTGGAGACACTCCAGGGAGACACGCACCCCCGGCGGCTGCAGTACTCACAGCTCGTGCTGCTGAACTTCAACGGCCTCAGCTGGCCCCACATCACAGTCGCCACGCTCCATAAGCAGGGCTGACACCCAACCCCGCCGATCCTGGAGATCGACCCCACGATTCTTGCAGGATTACCTCAGCGGCGAACAGGCCGCAGCAGCTGCATCATCATGGGCTCATCCACCGCACAGGAACGTCCCCAATTGCCGCTGATCGTGACTCTGAAAACGGCGGTTGCTGGTGGCGCAGCGAGATCTTGTCAGACTCGGCAGGGAAGCTTTCTCTGGCTGAGATCGGGCTTGTGGAATGTAGCAGCGCTCCCGTTCCCTGACGAGGCGTAGCCGCCCTAGCCGGCCGCGCGGTCACGGAACGACTGCATCATAGTGGCGACAGGAAGAGGGTCTGGCGGAAAACTCGCCGATGGGCACTTCGTGATGCAGCAGCATAGTGAGGCGCGCCCCGCCAGCAGCCGTAGCCATAGGCATGGTGGCCACACTTTCGTGACCGGGCTCCCGCACCCTCGACGGCGCTGCCGGAGGCAGCCCAGAATAGCCCGCTGCTACGGTTGCCTTGGTCCAGCCGCTCCACCCACGCGGCCAGCCTTGATCCTTCCCGGCCGCCAGTCATCGTCGTGTGGCGCTGGCCAGGTATTGCTCGGCCACGGTGGCCGGGATCCGGCCGCGGTCGCTGACCGCGATGCCGTGAGCCTTGGCCCAGGCGCGGATGTCGCCGCTGTGCTGCCGGCTGGACGTGGTCCGGGCAGCCCGCCGGGAAAGTCCCCGGCTGGCCTTGCGGGCGTGCTCGATGAACGGCGTGACCTGCTTGCGGAAGCGCCGGGCATTCTTGGAGCTCAAATAGATTTCATAGTCGGCGCCGTCGATCCCGAACCGCACCGTCTCATCTGCTGCCCCGCCGTCGAGGTCATCTTCCAGCGTGACAGTTACCTTCTGAGCCATCTCCACCTCCGATGCCCGGCCCGTGTCCGGCGTGCATTCTCCGGTCATTGTCACCTACACCAGCGGTAATGCAGCGCACCACACGCCAGGTCCATGCCATATCGGCGTGACCGCCGACTTCACGGCCGAGCCGCGAGTTACGCAAGCTCGAGGAACAGCTGATATCCCAGCTGACCGGCACCGGCCAGGCTGGCGGACGTCACCGCGTGCCGACCACCCCGACGTCTGCCGGTCACGGCGCGAGGCCGGGCGGCGACAGCCAGGACCCGCCGCCCTGGCATCCGCGCCTCCGCTGCTCCCAGTCAGGTAACCGGGCGGCATCTTGGCCGCAGCGCTCGTCACACCAATTCTGCCGGAAGTGAGGAATCAGGAGGAACGGCGACCATGTCGGTCTCGCTCATCGCGAGCACACGGTCGGCTCGATATGCGCGTCAGCGGGTGCTCGGCGCCGGGCCAGCGATTGGCGCCCATAATGGTAATTCTGTCCGTCCGGACCTACGGCCGGAAGATCAGCGCCCGCCCGAACTGCCTGGCGCTGGGGTAGCGCCGTCCGCCATCGACCACGATGTTGGCGCCGGTGATCCAGGACGCCCGGCGGGAGAGCAGGAAGGCGACTACATTGGCGACTTCCTCGGGGGCGGCCGAGTTACGGATGGAGCGCTGTGGCCGGCACCCCCGCCGGGCGCTGCCGGGATCAGGCGCCATTCCCGCGCGCATGATCAGGGTTACACTGCCGGCTTGACGAGATCGTTTCTCCGCACCTTCGCCCAGCTCTAGGCCGTGGACGGTGGCCGACCGAGAAGTAGATGACGCCCTCGCGCACAGCTTCCTGGGAAAGCTGCCGCGGGAGGTGGTCTTTAGGTTGCGGTCTGAGGGGGAACGCGCCGATTATCCTGCGGGCACGACGGTCTACCGGGCCGGGTCGGCCCCGAGGGCGGCGCTGGTGGTGCAGGGCCTGATCCGCGTGTACATGACGTCGCTGGAGGGCCGGCAGGTCACGGTCCGGTACGCCCGGCCCGGTGATGTGCTGGGGATCGCGGTGCTGGTGGGCGGGCCGGCCAATGTCGGCGTCCAGGCCGTGGCGCCGTCGAGCCTGTTCCGGATCAGCTCCCGGGCGCTGACTGCCGCGGCCCGGCGTGATGCCCGGGTGGCGTGGGCTGTGGCGGAGGAGCTGAACCGCAGGCTGTATGACACCTTGCAGCAGACGGCGGTCAACGCGTTCGGGTCGGTGAAGCAGCGGGTGGCCGGGCATCTGCTTGATCTGGCCTCCGCGCAGCAGCAGCCGCGCGGCCTGCTGGTGGCCCGCGTGTCGCAGCAGGATCTGGCGGACGCGGTCGGGTCGGTCCGCGAGGTGGTGGCCCGGGTGCTGCGTGATTTCCGTGTCGCAGGAATGGTGGCCACCTCTTCGGACAGCGTCGTGATTCTCGACGCGGCCCGGCTACACGGCGAATCCGGGGAACCGGCCGACTTGTGACTTTAGTCACCGGGCCGGCGACTGACGTCACTGACACGCCTGGCGCGCGGCGGCACCCTGGTTGCGTCAGGCCCGGCTCACCGGGCTAACCCACGGAAAGGAGCCTCAGGCGATGAGCGCTTCGATCGCAGTTTCTCGCACCGAGACCGGGTCAGCGGATGCGGTGAAGGCGGTGTCGGTCATCAGCACCGGGACCGTGCAGATCCGCCCGGAACACCCGTACGGCACGAAGAAGCCTATGTACTGGTGGCTGCTGACCTCCCGCCAGTGGACGCCGCCGCGGCCGATCAACGCCTACGTCATCGAGCACGCCAGCGGGCTGATCCTGTTCGACACCGGGCAAGACCGCGCCTCGGTCACCGACGACACATACTTCCCCGGCGGCGTCACCGGGTTCCTCTACGACCGGCTCGCCCGGTTCGAGATCGGCGAGGACGAGACGCTCACCGCCGGGCTCGCCACGCTCGGGTACGCCCCGGCCGACGTCGACACCGCGATCCTGTCGCACCTGCACCAGGATCACATCGGCGGCCTCCCGGAGCTGACCGGCGCTGACCTGCTCGTCTCCGCCACCGAATGGGCCGAGCTGTCCAAGCCCGCCCCCGGGCCGCGCGGCTTCCTGCGCAGCCACATCCAGCTCCCCGGCCTGAACTGGCATCAGATCAGCCTGGAGCCAGCATCCGATCCGGCTATTACGCCGTTCACTGAGTCGCTGGACGTGATGGGCGACGGCTCGCTGGTGCTGCTGGCCACTCCCGGTCACACCGCAGGCTCGCTGTCGCTGCTGATCCGCCGCGGCACCAGGCCGCCGCTGCTGCTGGCCGGGGACCTCACCTACGGCGCCGAGATCCTGCAGCGCGGCCAGATCCCAGGAGTGGGGAACCGGCGCCGTATGGTCGAGACCACCGGCAAGGTCCTGGCCCTGAAGAAGCAAATGCCCGGCCTGGTCATCCTGCCCGCCCACGACCCGACAGCCGCCCGGCGCCTGCTGGAGAGCTGAGAAAGGAGAAGGACGATGGAGACATTCGAGAACGCCGTCACGATCCAGCGGCCCGCTGCGCAGGTCTTCGCCTACCTCGCGGACTTCGAGAACGTCCCGGCGTGGAACTACGCGATCGAGAAGACCAGCAAATCCTCGCCGGGACCGGTCGGAGCGGGGACCACCTACCGGCAGCTGCGATCCGTCCCCAGAAGGAGCGAGGAGGGCTTCGAGGTCACCGTCTTCGAGCCGGTCACCCGGCTGGCCGTCGAGGGACAGATCGGTCCCTTCCACGCAAGCACCAGTTACTTGCTGGAAGCGATAGCTGGCGCGACGAGGCTCACCAACAACGTGGCGCTTGAACCCTCCCATGTCGTCCTCAGGCCGATCGCCTTGCTGGCTGTCCCGAAAGTCAAGGCGGCCGTGGCGCAGAACCTGATCAAGCTGAAGCAGGTCCTGGAAGCCGATGGGCCAGCGTGAGGACATCGGCAGGATGCCGCCTGGCCAGCGGGGATGGCAAGGACGTGCCCGTCCGCCGGCACCGGCATGCCCCTGACGCCGGTCGGCCACCCGCTTACTTCGTGCTGCTGCCAGGGCGCCGCGTCCTCGCCGGAGACCGCCGGCACCGCCCGATCCGCTGGCCGGCGATCCGAGCCCAGCCAGCCATATCGACCCATCGAACGATCAAGGAGACTGGGATCGCTTCGCCGTGCTGCGCGGACGATGATAACGGCGTCGGGGCGACGGCCATGCCGATCGTGCGCTCGTCGCGGCGCGGATTGCGGGCATCGAGCAGATCGGGCCCGGGCGCTACGACGCTGACCTGGAGATTCTCACGGCAGCCGCGCGTCAGCGCCTGGCCGTGACGCAGGAAGACCACGGCCCCGGCCTCGAAGGCAACCCCCGGCGACGTCCGCCAGGCGCTTGAAGCCACGCACCGCCGCGTCAGTGCGCACGGATGAAATCTTCAAGCGGAACCGCGGATTGTGGCTGGCTTTTTCTGCTGCCGATGGGCGACGAGGATCTGGTAGGCGCGCTCGGCCTGCTGGGCTGCCTGCCATTTCCTGGTCGCGGATTTGCTTGCTGCTGTGGGCCGCGGCGGGCATGCTTCGGGTGCCGCGCCGGGGTGGCGCTCCGGCGGGTGAGCTCGAGCTTGTCCGAGTGGCCCAATCTCCATGCGACGAGCCCGCCGCTCCATCCAGAGTCAGGACACGGCCGACGCGAGCTCCAGACCCGGCCAACAAGGACACCGAACCGGACGTTACGCACGGCCTCCACACTGAATACCTATCGAGCGAGTAGGCATTCCTATTCGGCGTTCTGTATCGTATTGTGCACGTATCGTATAGGCACTGTGGCTACACTGCGTTACGTATGGCCGTGCCCGCTGCATGACGGGAGCCAGGATGCTGGTCAGCAACGCGGCCTTCTGCAGCGCCGGGGATGCGTCGTGGCGGCTGCCAAGGGTCCGGCAGATTCAGCTAGTGACGATCTGGCCAGGGAACCCGTCGTCGAGCAGATGCCGTCGCGCTAGACGATGACGCCGTTCACGATGACTAGGCCCACTCCAGGTCCACTCCCGTCGCCGGCACCTGAGGAGCGTCGTAGGTCGCGGGCGAGCTGCCGTACGTCCATGCGGATCACCAGCCCGCCGCCGAGAAGATCATCTTCACTGAGGACCTGAGCTGGCTGCCGGGCAACCTGCCACCGAAGATAGATTACTTCGCTAACCGGAGAGCCCGCGACCTTGAGCTGTGGCTCTCGAGGGGAAGTGAGCGCCATGCCTGAATCAGCCGTCGTCGTGCTGGTGTCCCCGCAGGACTTTCCCTGCTGCCCGCACAAGTGTGCCGACCCGGACCTGAGCATGTTCCTCCGGCCTCGAAGAGCGTGAGTTGGGCGCCGGGGTGCGGGCGTTCCCGGCGGGCGAAGATGCGTATCGCCTTCGGCCAGGTGGCGAGCTGGTCACGGCGGCCGCCGCGCAGGATCGCCGTGAGCTCGGTGACCTGGGCTTCCGAGATCCAGCACCGGCGGTGCCCGCAGTCCCGATCCAGGCAGGCGGCATCAGCGCGCCACTCGCTGACCTCGCCCCTTTTCGAGCCACGCCACAGCAGGACCCGGCGGCCACTCGTTATCAAGCCAGACCGTCTAATGCGGTCGGCAGAGCCGTGGCGAGCCATCCCGTCAGGTCCCTGAACATTTCAGCGAAACACCAGTAGCGCCTGCAACACCACAATCGGGGCCGATATCGTCTGCATCACGTTCGGTGACTGGCGGTCGGAAGCTGACCGCGGCGCGACGAGGTCGCGAGCAAGAGGTGCTATCGAGGCCGTTGACCCGGCCTTCTTTGATCATGCCGAATATGTGCGTAAACTCGCCCACATCACGGAGTTAGCGCAGGTCACGCGTGTTTGGTGCGAGGTCTGTAAAACCGTCGGCTCAGCCTACGTTGGTTCGAACCCAACACCTGCCACCACGTCGTGAAACGCCTCCTGACCAGTGTGAACACCGTCCGCTGGCAGGGTCGGTAGTGTCCGGCCGTGTACGGGTCTGAGCGGGCGGCTACGGCTGGCTGTTCCCATTAGCGTTCCCACGGCTCACCCGACAGCGCTGCTGGGGGATATTAGGCGAGAGCGATTCCCTGGCGAGCGAAAGTGCTCATGGTTGACTGCATGTCATGTAGCTGCTGGGTAACGTCGAGACCGAAGTAGCCTCCCCATGCGGTGACCCAGGCGCATGCAGATCATGACGGTCAGGGCAGCCGTGCCTGCGGTGGCTCCTTCTCCGATGAGCTGACCATCCTGGGTTCTCGTGGCGCTCCGTTCCAGCATCCATGGCCGGCTGTGCGCTGCTCCGGAGCCGAGCCGGTACGGCGAGGGTGCTCCTGCGGGCATCAGCTTGGTGACCTCGTGGGTGAGATTCAGGCCGACGTGAGCCTCAGCGTTCTCGAGCCTGACTCGCAGGGGTCGTTGCCTCGCGTCGACGTCGATCGCGAAGCCGCCGGCCATGAGTTCGGCGAGCTTGAACTGATGATGCGCGTCGACATCCGCGGCGTGCTCGGCTCCGATGGTCGACGCTGCCGTGCGGGCGGGTCGGCTGTCCTCGATCCACAGCGCCGCGATCCCGCACAGCCGCATCTGGGTGCTGGCCGCTGGATCGAGCAGATGACACATCCATACGGTCGACTCCTGGACGGCGCGGCAGAGCGTCAGCGGCGACCAGACAGGGGCCGGATCGCGGTTCATGTCATTGGCGAGCGATCGCGTGTGGTCAGCGGCATGGGCCAGGAACAGGCCGACGGTTCGATTAATGTCGCGTGCAACCGTCCGCGGACCTCACCAGATTCCGCCGGAGCAGCGGCAATCGCTTCCAGATCCCGGCCGAAGGCCCCGGCCGGCTGGCGCGGCCGGCGCGTTCTGCGAGGTCGCCGAACTCCCGGGCGCGCCAGTGTGGCTGCGCGCCACGCCCACGACGAGTTCACGGGGACCGGTCAGGCGCATCAGACGCATCAGGGGCATCAGGGGTAGCCAATCGTCTCACCTGGTGCGAGGCTAGGAGGGACATGCTATCGGGGGTAAGCACGATGACTACACAGCAGACGCGACAGATAGACCCGTTCATCCACATCGTCATCGGGGTCGTCGCCTCGCTGGCGCTAGCAGCGTTCGCGGCCTGGGTGACCTACCTGGCGTACCAGGCTGCCAGCGCCAGCCAACGGCAGCTAGAAGTGCAGCCGACAGCGTGATCCTGGTCATCGCGCTCGTCACCATAGGCACTCGGGGGATCAATGACAAGCACTCCACCTGAACCGAATGGGCCGACTGAGGCACAGCAGTACGAGCATCCAGGGGAGCAGCCGCAGGAGCAGCAGCCGCCCGCGTACAGGTATCCGCCGTCACCGCCCGGCTATCCGCCACCCGGCTACCCGGCGCAAGGCTGGCCGACCGGCTACCCGGCCCCGCCGCCAAGGAAGCGGCACCGGATCTTCCTGTGGATGTTCCTGGCCATCCAGGCTCTGTTCATCGTGTGGCTCATCGTCGGCGGGCTGAACGCCGCCAACACCGCCAGCACGGGACTCCCGCATGAAATCGCGCGGCAGTGCGCCCACGGTGCCTGGCACGGCCTGTACAACTCCTACGCTGACTGCGCGAGGCAGGTCCGCAGCCTGCACAACGCAGCGAACGGCATCGGCAACACCATCGGAGCGGGCCTGGTCGTCGGCATCTGGGTGGCGGTGGACTTCATCCTGGGCCTGAGCTACCTCATCTACCGGATGGCCACGAGGGACCGGACCCCGCCCATGTACTGCCCGCCGGCGCAGTACCCGCGCTAGCACTCCCCTGGGTGCGGTGGGCCCGATCGGCTGGCTGCTCACGGTCATGGTCATGCTGCCTGGGGCAAGCTGTCCAGGCGGGCTAAGGCGAGGCCTGGCCGAGAGAACAGGGCATCGCGGTGAGCGAGCGCTCGCGAATCCCGACGACAGTGCTGGAGCAATACCAAGCCGCTGTCAAGCCACGCTGAAGTAGACGCGCAATCACGCCGCGTAAAAGCATGCGCGGCCATGTCTCGCGCCGACCGCCGAGTATTTGCGGCTCTCCGCGCTCGGGCATCAGCGGCGCGGCGAGCACAGATCAGCCACTTCAGAGCGGTCTCACCCCCGCCGCTCCGGGCATCCTCGCACCTGGATGAGTCCGCCCCTGGCCTACTCCTCGCCGGATTACGTCGACGTAGCCGGCCAGCGCGTTGCCCGCGCTGGCCGCTGGTGCCCGCGGTTCCTCGGCACGCCCGATTGCTTGGTCGGCGAGCACGGCGACGGCGATCCGGCATGCGCACCACCCCTTTTCGGTGACTTTGACGCCACGGATTCGGTCGTGGGGGTGCGCAGTCGGCAGACGGTGACCTCCAGCTGGTGCAGCGCAACGTGTACTCCCTTCCCTGACCCTGGACCTCTGGACCGTGCGGCAGGATGTCGCAACCGTGCAAAGGGCAACGTGCATAGGGCACGTGCAAAGACTGAGCAACGACGGCCCTCCCCGCCGTCTGGTATCTCCATGTCGCGATCGGGAGCGCTTGGCACACTTCCGGCAGGCGATCACGACGACCAAGCGGCTACGATCGCGGCGGGGCAGTCCGCGCTGTCGGCCATCGTGATCTGCCCAGCGGCGGCCATCGGGCACATGGCGCGCGTGGCGCGCAGCAACGTCCCGCGACGGCGAGGCAGCAGCTCCGGGAGTCCGTGCATGCCCGCTTCCGCTGCCCTCCCGCTCGCTCGCGACCTCGCGGCGAAGCAGGACCGCACCGGGATCGCCGACCAGGGCGTCGCGAGCCGCTCGTCTCCTCGAACGCGCGGCATTCGGGGCAGCCCGGGATTGTGAGCAGCGCAGCGCGCCCTTTTCTGGTTTCCGGCCCGGCGCCGATTCCACTTCCCGCGGACGCCCAGCATGCGCTCTCCGGCGGGCACGGGCCGAAATGGTCGTATGCGGCCACGGGCGCCGCCGTGGCGCCCGGCACGAGCCGTGACTCAGGCGCTGGCGCTGTCGCGCTCGGCCCGCCTGGCCCGCGCCTCCGCGAGGCTCGCGCGCAGCGCGTCCGCCAGCCCGGCGGGACGGCCTGCCACTTCCTGTCCCCCGGTCGGCCAGACAATCTCGCGGCGCCCGGCCTTCGCCATGACCAGCTCCTCCAGCGCATCGCGGTAGCCGTCACGGTAGAGACCGGGCTCGAAGTCCGCGGTCATCGCGCCGATCAGGGATGCGGCTATCCTGAGCTCACTCGACGCTACGTCGATGTCCTCGTTGAGGAAGGCGAACTCGGGTACGCGCACCTCATCGGGGCAGAGCAGGGTCTCAATCACGAGGACGCCGTTCCGTGCTCGCAGGACCGCGAGTCTCTGACGGTGCCGGAGCGCGACATGCGCGACGGCGACGTTGCGGGAGCGCGCCAGCGCCTCCCGTAGCAGGACATAGGACCGCGCGCCTGCGGGCTCCGGCTCTATGTAGTAGCTCTTGGCCCGCATGACCGGGTCGACCTGGTGGGCCGGGGCGAAATGCAGGATCTCGATCCGGTGGGCGGTGGCCAGCGGTAGGTCGGCCAGGTCCTCGTCGGTCAGCACCACCATGCCGCCGGTTGGCAGCTCGTGCCCCCTGGCGACCTCCGCGTCGGGTACCTCTGCCCCGCAGGCGGAGCAGACCCGGCGCAGCGTGATGCGGCCGCCATCGCCCTTGTGCACCTGGCGGAACGCGACCTCGCGCTGCCCGGTCGCTGCGTGCAGCTTCACCGGGATGTTGACCATGCCGAAACAGATCGCGCCCGTCCACATGCTCCGCATAGCGCCTCTCCCTCTCCGGCGAACATGAGACCGAGACATCGAATGTTTGTCCTGGTTCTGCTCGGCAGGCCTTTTGCGATTACCCGTCATCCGGGATGAGCTGGCGCCTGCTGGCCGTCCAGCGGTCGCAGTAGGGGCAGTGTCTTGTCGGGAGGTCGCCGCTGCGGGTCACGATGCCCTCGTGGGCCCGGTAGGTCAGCATCCCGCAAGGCGGGCGCAGTCCGCTGATCAGGCATGAGATCTCGGTCGCTGCGAGCGAGGCGACGACGCCGTCGATCGTGACGACCGATGCCCCGCTGCCGCGCAGCGCGGCCGCGCCCGAGCCGTGGCTCGCGGCTCCGGCTCGGGATTCGCGCGGGCTCACGGCCTGGTCTGCGGTGTCGCGCCGGGCGAACTCGCCGCGGCAGAAAAGACAGCCGGCTGCGGCGCCGGCGACGACGACGCGCCCGCCGTACACCACGTCGCCGCCGGCGCGCCTGACGCCGCTGACCGCGTCGACGTAGGGCACTCCCGCGATCGAGCACAGCTCGGTGAGGATGAACCGCACGGTGTCCGTATCCTCTTCGAGCCCCGCGATGACAGCGGTCGCCGAACCCACGGCCGCTCCGGCGCCGAGCAGCACATCCGGCACGCGTTCGGCGACGATACGCGTGTCGGCGGCTGGCTGGATGCTGCGGATGAGCCGTGCCGCGACGTGGGCCCTCGGGATGCCGACGTCATCACCGGTAGCGCCGATGAGGCGGTTCAGGTTGCTGGTGCCGACCGTATCGCCGTCCAGGAGCGTGTATCGCCGGACGCCGAGGTACGCCAACTGCTGCGCGACGTGAGAGCCGAGGCCGCCGAGCCCGATCAGGACGACGCTCGCTTCCCCGAGCCGTTGCTGTCCCGCTGCACCGAACAGCGCGATCTGGCGGGAGTACCGCTCGCTCAGGTCGGCTTCTTCCTCGCCCTGCGGCGTGTGGTTGCAACCGCCGGCGTGGGCGGGCCGGCTTTCCGCGGGCGAGTCGAGGTGCCCGCGGGCGGCGCGATAGGTGGCTGTGCCGGCGGCCTGCTGATATGGGCCCGCCGCGGCTATGGGCGCCGTTGCAGGTTCGCTGCGGGTCTGGAATTCCAGCGCGGGGAGCGCGGCCGCGCTGCGTGTGTTCACGCGATGCCCTGCGTGAAGCGGATCTTGCGGGCGAACCCGGCGCCTGGCTTGAGCGTGACGGACTTGGCTGTGTCGGGTGTGGTCTCGGTGCTGGTGTCAAGGTCGACCTCGACCACGGCCTGGCTCACGTCCCAGCCGGCGAGCGCGCGGATTTGCGCGACGGTGATCGTGGGCGAGTGCCACTCGTGCTCGGCCCCCTCGGTAATCACGTCGTAGGTCATACCAGGCCGGGGCGGCAAGTCAGCCCGGGTACCCATCTGGCAGATGTCATGCGAGGGTTCCATGACGCTCTCTCTGGTCGCGCGGCCGGCGGGACTGGCCTGCCTTCGGTGAGGTACAACGGCGGACCGGTCGTGGTTGTCCGCACTCTGATCCGTCTCGGGCCGGTCATTTCTGCCTGCGGCCTCAGCTCTCCCCGGCCTCAGGAGAACGCCGGGTGGCACCGTGCAGCGACGGATGCCTCATCCTGGTCGGTGGGGTCGCGCACGACAGCGCCGGTCACCGGCGTGGCAGGGCTAGTCCGGCCGGGTCCGGGCTCGTTCTGGCACGGCTCGCACGCGGACTCTTCCGGCGGATTGATCCGATCCGCGCTAACCCGCAGGTCTCGGTTGCCAGATCCGAGTTTCCGGCCTATTGCCTGCGCGGCGCCTGAGCTAGCTGCAGCGGATCAGCCGTCTGAGCCAGCGCGCACGTAGACGAGCCGTGCCTGCTCCGGCATGCGCCTGGTGATGCGGCGGACGAGAGGCTCCTCGTAGGTCGTGACCAGGATCTGCCGGACCCCGCTGGTCGATGGCGTCACCGCCAGCAGCGACGCGACCTGGCGCCGCGTGTCCGGGTCCAAGTGCTCGAGCGGCTCGTCGATCCAGCAGAAGCCGGCATGCGTCGCCGCATCGAGCGCGAGAAGGTGCAGCAAGAGCCGCGCGGTCATCTTCTCGCCGGTGCTGAACGACCGGAGCGGGAGTGTCTGCCCGTTGACGTCTCGTGATAGGGCGCCCTCGCCGCTGAGCGTGATCGTGCCGCGGTCGGCGAACAGCCGCTTCCACCTGCTGCTGATCTCGCGTGTCAGCGGCGCGATCGTCCCGTCCAGCAGCGTCGTGGTCGCCGACTCGAGGGCATCGATGGCTGCGGCGGCGAGCGCGTGGCTGCCGAACTCCGTCTCCAGGTCATCGCGAGCCTGCTGGCGGGATTCTGCGTCCTCGATCGCCGCGGCGGCGGCGATCGCCGCGGATCGGCGCTCGATGAGCAGCGTCATCGCCGCGTCAGCGGCACGCGCCAGTTTTGCGTGCCGCGCGGCGATGTGCTTGGCGGTGCCCGGCGGGCGCGCCGGCGGCGCTGTTGAAGCTGCTAGCCCTGCCGCACGCCTGCGGAAGCTGCGGACTGCGGTGAGGGCGGCGGCGGCTGCTGTCTCGTCCAGGTGCTCGAGCTGAGCAGTGAGAAGGGCGACCTCGCGGTCGTGCTCTGATCGTGCCGCGGCCCTCTCGTCAGGCGACAGGGGCCTTCGGCAGACCGGGCACTGGCCGGCCGAGGTGCCGAGTTCCTCCAGTGCGGTGCGGATACCGGCCGCCCGGCCCTCGAGCAGGCCGCGCTGCCGCCGGATGTCGTCCAGCTGCTGTGTCGTCGCGGCCTCGATCCGGTCAAGGATGCCGGCCGCGCCGCCGGCACCGGCCGGCACGCCGAACCGGGAGGAGATCTCCTCGCTGAGGGCGGCGAGCTGCCCGAGCCGCTCCTGGTCGCGCATGTGCCAGGCGTCATGCGCTTCCGCGTCGCGCATGGCCTGCGCGGCAGCGCGGAGGGCATCAACGCTGGCCTGGTGCGCTTGCCCGGCTTGTTCGGCGAGCCGGGCGGCCTGGTCATGCCGGGCGCGCAGCTGCGACAGCTCCCGCGCGGATGCACCGGAGACCTGCTTGATCTGGCTGATGCGGTCAGCGGTGACCCTCTGCCGGGTCTTCAGTTCGGCGAGTGCCTCCTGGAGGCCGTCGATGCCGAACAGGCGGCACAGATGCTCCCGCAGCCTCAAGGCGGCCGCGTCGGCGTCTGGCTGGTCCCCTCCCCGGAGCATGGTCAGCCGGGCGAGGAATGCCGGGTCTGCCCCGAACGCGTCCCGGATCGCCGAGGTGATCTGAACTCCGGGAATCTCATGCCCGTCGATGGCCGCGGACACCGGCGGCGCGGCGTTCCTGCCGAGCCGCCTCGGGAGCTGGCGGGTGATCGCCAGTGTCCGCCCGTCGGGCAGGACGACCTCGACGGATGCGGACGCCGACACGGTGCCCAGCCTGATGGCCTCCGTCGGCCGGCCGCCGGCGTCGCCGTACAGTGCCCAGGCCGCGCCCTCGATGAGCGACGACTTCCCGATGCCGTTGCGCGCGACGATGAACGTCGTTCCGGGCCCCAGATCTAGCGTCACGCGCTCATATGCGCGCCAGTTCGTCAGGGCGAGCCGCCGGATCATGGGCGTGACCCGCCCAGCAGGCCGGTTACCCCGTCAGCCGGAGATGCACCTGCGGCGACTGACTCGATCAGGGTGCGGATGCCGGCGACGGCGCTGTCGTCCAGGGCCGTGTAGGCTGCCTTCTTCGCTGGTGTCCGGGCACGCCGGCCCTCGGCGATTGCCCTGTCGACGGCGGCCTGCGAAACCGCCGCCACTAGTGCCGCCAGGTCGAGGGCATCGCGGTCGAACTGCAATCGGCCTGTCTGCTCCCAGCGGGTCACCCGCGAATCGAGGTGCTTGAGCAGCGCGTCCGCGAGCGGTAGCGGCTGGAAGTTGACGCGAGGTTCCGAGAGCCGTCCCGAGGGCGCCTCGACGGCGCGGCCGGCGAACTCGGGCGTGATGACCACAGCGGTCCAGTCCTCATCCGAGACGGCGACAGCGACATCATCGGCGTCCTGGTAGGTCATCAGCAGCCCGCCGCATGCGCGGGCAAGCTCCGGTGCGCTGAGAACCCTGTCCGGCTCGGGACCGGTGAGAACCGCGACGAGGATGGCGGCATCCAGATCCCGGACCAGCGCTGCGATGAGCAGCTCATGAGCAGGACCGACAGCCATGTGGCCGTCGAGAAGACTGATCTCAACGCCGGGGCGATGCCATGTCAGCACGTTGAGCGCATCGGCGAGCCTGTCGACGTCGACCCCGCCATCGCGGGAGCCCGGCACGTCGGCGGCGCGGAGAGCGCCGGCGGACAGGCCGGCCAGAAGGCCGGCGACGAGCTGCCGGTACGCCAGCCGCTGGTCGTCGTCTCTGCTTGCCGGCGAGCCTGTCAGCAGGCCGGGAGGCGGCGGGCGGCCGTCACTGCGCGCCAGGAGGAGCTGGGTGATCTGATCACCCACCGGGAGGGCAGCGACCTGCTGCAGAAAGGCGCTGAGGTCCACGTACCCCTCGACCGCGGTCATCAAGGCGAGATCGAGGCCAAGCGGCGATTCGCCGGCCGGGACGATGAGCGTGTACTCGTCCGCCTGCTCTATGTCGAGGCTGACGGGGATAACCGTGGCTGACTCACCGGAGAGGCGGCGCACCCAGACCAGCATTGCCTCGTCGGTGCCGACCCGCCAGATATGCCCAGCGGCAGGGACGCCCGCTCCCGGCGGCACGGCGAGCGCATGACGCAGATCCTCAGGGATTGCCTGAGCAGCGGCGGCCAAGCGAGCGGTTACTGAGCCATCCGCCTCCGCCACTCTGGCATGGCGGAGCCTCGTCTCCCACACCGTGCATGCCAGGCAGCTGTCCAGGTGCGCGGCGACGCCTGCGGCGCCCGGGGATTTGAACTGGCCCCGGGCGAATGAGAGCAGAGCCGACTCCGTGGGGTGTCTCATCCGGCGCACCTCTATCCCGTATCTCATCGCTGTTCAGTAAACGCGGTACCGTGCCCGGCTGTCCGCTCGCGCATCCACTCGGCGGCGAGCGCACGAAGCTCGTTCACGACGATTTCCGGCCCGCCGTCGCCAGCGAGCTCTCCGGCGAGGCGCACGGCGAGACGCTGCCTGAGGGTGCCGGCCTGGCTGCGTCCGACACCGAGTACCTCACCGAGGTCCCGGACGGGCTTCTCCCATGTCGCGATGAGTATCCGCTCGCGATCGGAAAGCCGGTCAAATAGATAGGCGCTGTGGAGCCGGCCCAGGACCTGGTCCTCGGTCTGGGCGTCCGCGCTGCGGTCCGGCAGCCGCTCCAGCACGTCCAGCTCTACGGTCAGCGGAATGCGGCGAGAGTCAAGCCGGGCCGAAAGGGCCAGGGAAATCTGTGCTGCGGTGAGGGAGCCGTGAGCTGCCATGAGGACCCGGCGGATAAGCCGCTCAAAGGTGTCGAAGTCCGCCTGCGGCGCGCGGCGGCGTTCGCTCTCCCACCTAGGCACGGTCAGCTCCGGCTCCTCGGCGGCTGCCCTCGCCAGCGCGGGCGGGCGGGCCGCGCTCGGCGTGGCCGGGCCGCCGCGAAGGTGCCATCGAGATGGGCCGGCCGCACTCTCCTGGAAGAGGTCGCTTCGGTCGAGGACGTCGCCGACTCGGCGTATCAGAGCGCCGGCGTCAGTGCGGCGGCTGCGATCTCGGTGGAAGTTCAGCACCGCGGCGTGGAGCAGCCGTTCCAAGCTGCCGTTGTCCGTCGCGCGGACCGCCAGGTCGGTGATCCGCTTACGGCCGCGCTCACCGTCCAGGAAGTCGTGCGCCACGTCCATCGCCGCGTCCGGGTCCCACCGGGCATGACCATCCGGCGGCGGGAAGTTCCGGGCGATCGCCACCGTCTGCACGGCGCGATACAGCATCCGGGCACACTGGGGTCCGAACCGCCCGGCTGACACAAGCTCGTCGTAGGCGCCAGTCACCAGAACCGCTCAGCCAGCGACGTCCTGTCAGCGCCCCAGAGGATCACAGTCCCAGTACATCTCAACCTGCGACCGGCAGAAAAGGCACGGCAAACAGAATCCATCTTGCGCGCCAGCGCCGCGTGATGACGCCTGGCCCGCTGACCTGCGCGCCACCGGCAACCTAAGCCAGCACCTGCCAGCCCGCCAGGGCACACGGCCTTCTGCGGTGGTACGACACTGCAGGCGCGAACGGCTTAGCAGTCGTCCGCTGGCACCTCAGCCACCCGCCCGACGACACGGACCAGGACTTCTCCGCCGATGACGCCGCCATCGCACTCAGATGACCGCTGTCGCCGGGGCTACCGGCGGCAATGCCGAAGGGCATCAGCAACGCCCGGCCCTCATGCCAGGCGAAACGCCGCACAGCTCGCCGGACCACAGAATTACCGTTCGCGTGCGGCACCGACGGCGACGCTGGATACCCAGACCTCCGCGCAGATCGGCGGTTCTAGGCGGCGCTGCGCAGCTACACGTTCGCTGACTGGGCGCCTAGCATGAGCATGGAACCCCGGGACATTGTCGTGGACCACGCGAGCGGATGCCCGGAACAGTCAGTGTCGCAGGCCCGACTGCAGGGTGGAGCCGGGGTGATCGCCGCAGGCAGGCTACTGCGGCAGGATGGCAGGCAGCCGATGACTAGCCGGAGCGTACACGGGCGGGAGCCGGAGCCGCTCGACGAGATCCTGGACTGCCTCGCGTACACCAAAGCCGTCCACGCGGGGGATGACGAGGGGGCCGTGGCTGCGTTCGATGTGCTGCATTTGCGCCTGGCGGGGCGTGCTGACGCGATGGTGGCGCCGCTGAAGCTGGCCTGCCTGATTCTGGAGGAGGCCGAAAAGCAGGGGTGTGATGTCACAGCCGTGCTGGCGGGTGTGCGTGCGCAGGCCCTTGCCGAGCGCGACCATCGCAGCCGTTGAGCGCCGGGAGCCGTTGCGCCACGGACCGCAGCGAACGGGATGCGTAGCCGACCTGGAAGCGGTGGGAACGTTCGCCCGCCGGGTGACGCTGCCGGACTGTGGCCGTGTCAACCCATCACCCGGTGCGCTGATGAGGGTCCTGACTTCTCCGGGGTTCTGCGGGGCCACGGGTCCGCAGGCAGGAGAATTCTCGTGTGACTGGGCGAATCGTCTACCTTGTGGGTGGTGCTCCGCGAGTTGGGAAGTCCGTGCTGGCGCAGCGCCGGCTCGCCACCGATGGGATCCCATGGCTGCCGACTGATGTCACCCGGACGGTCGTGCGACGCGTGGCTCCCGACGTTGATGCCGCCGATCAGGATCCCGTCGACGCCGTGGCGCTCGGCGAGGCTATGTACCCGCATATCGAGCGAGCGGTGGAGGTGTGCGCCGAGGAAGCCAGCTGGTTCCTGATCGAGGGCTTCGAGCTGGCGCCGTCTTACCCGATGCGGCTGCGGGCGGCCCTGGCCGGTACCGAGATCCGCGCGTGCTTTCTCGGGCATGGCTGTTTCTCGGCCGGGGATCTCGCTGGTTACCGGGGACCGAAGCCGCAGTCCGAGAGCGATTTGTCAGCCGGGGAGCTGCGCGAGTCTGCCAGCTGGATCCGGCACCGGAGCAGGCAGCTACGCCAGCAGCGCGATGCTCTGCGCGTGCCCTATGTCGATGTCGGGGAGGCAGGCTTTGAGGGCGCGATGGCCGCAGCTTGGCGTCTGCTTCTTGGGCGTGGCTGAGGTGCCGGTTGAGCGCGTGCCTCAGGGACGGATCAGCTCGAAGTGCATGCCGTCGGGGGTGAGCCAGCGGCCTCCCCAGGTGAGCCCGTACCGGGCCATGATCGCGACCAACCGTGGGTCCTGGCATGGTCTCGCGCCGAGCGGGTTGGCGGCGACGTTCAGGTCGATGGCGGTGCCCCAGGTGTGGTGCGAGACCGCCGGGCCCGGGTCGCCGGGGATCAGGCTGGGAGCATAACAGCCGCCGTACTCGCGGGGAGCGACTAGGTGAGACAGACCGCGGCGGACAAGCTGGCGCAGCGCCGCCCGCAGCGGGGCGAACATCGCCTTGTTGCAGGTGATCGCGCCGAGCAGGGGCACGCGCTCGGTACGCAGCCGCGCGGCCTGCCAGGCCGGGTCCACACCGAGCCGGTTCCCCGGCAGCCGGCGGGCGGCGAACTCCCCGAAGTAGTCCTTCTCCAGCACCGGCGGCAGCACCGCGTCGCCTTCCCTCAGCCACGCGGCCCGCCCCGGCAGCCGGATCCGCACCGGCGTGCCGGCCGGCACCACCGCCCGGACGCGACGGGCGAGCGCGCGGGCGTCGCTGCCGGGACTGACGGTGAGCAGCAGGTAGCGGGGCACGCGGATGCCGAGGCTCGCCGCCTGGGCGGTCGTGACGAACACCTCGGCGAAGCCGACCGCCGAGTCCGGGACCACCCCGGCGACCCGCAGCCGCCGGGACCCGAACCACAGGGACCCGCCCGCCCCGAGGCGGCGCAGCCGCGCCGAGGTCGTGCCGAGCAGCGCGGTGCCGTCCCCAAGCCGCGCGAAGGCGGCCCGCTGCGCCGGCGCGGCGACCGCTGCGTACGCAGACGGGTCAGCGCCGGTCACGTCCACCGGGACGGCCATTCCCCGCGGCGGCCGGGTCACCGGCCGTCCCCGCGCGGAGAACGACGCGGTCAGCCATGCGGTGCCGTTCACCACCGCGACCATCCGCTGAACGCCGGGCAGCCGCATGACTCGCCGGGCTAGCCCGGCAGGCAGGTGCCGCGGCGTCCACGCCAGCATCGGGCGGCCCGCGCCCCGGGCCGCGGGAGCGGCGGCCGCCGAGGACCGGGCCGGCCGCGTTGCCGCCGTCGGCGCGTGCGGCCCGCCTGTGCACGCCACGACCGCCACCAGCAGGCAGGCTCCGAGAGCAGCTCGTGTCGCCCTCACCTGCCCAGCATCGCGCCGCGCCCGGCGCTCCGCCAGCCGGAAGCGCCCGCGGCTTGCAGGGCGGCGGCTGGACCAGCGCCGATCACGGAGAGCGACCGGTTATGCAATCGATCCCGCGACCAAGGAAAGCTGGATCGCCGATTCTTTGCGCATTGCTCGCGGACGTTGCACTGCCGCAACAGCGCCGAGATCTGCCGAATCTGGACGACCGGGGCACAGCGTCAGCCCGCGCTGAGCGTGGCGGCATCGCAACAGTCGCAGTGAGCACGTTCAGCGGAGACCTGCTGCCCGGCTGCGGAGGCGGCGGCGCGCCGAACCTGCTGGCCTCCAGGCCGCAGACGAGGTTGAGCGCAGCCGGGAACTCGACCCGCACGCTCCCGCCGTCAAGCACGATGAACAGCGTCCGGTAGCCGGCCTCGGCGCCCGAGGTGAGCGCCGGGCACCCGTCGCCGGTAGGACAGCGTGACCCAGCCGCTCTGGCCTGGCCGCAGGTTCGCCGGGCCGGGACCGACGAGGTTGAAGCCGTCGCCCATGGCGATCCTCGTCAGCGTCGTCATGCCGCCGGTCACCCGCGCCCCGGTCACCGCCGTCGGCCCGGCGGACAGCGTGCACGGCCGGTTGCTGCGGTTGGTCAGCCGGACCTGCTGGTACACGATGCCAGCGGCCGGCCCGGCCGGCCAGTACCCGCCCGGCGGGGCGGGTAGGCGGCGGGCGGTTACTGTGAACTTGGTAACCGTAGAAAGATCGTTGGGCACTTCAGTTTCTGCGGTCCAGCCAAAGTCATTCCTGTTAATCCAGAAAGGCAGATGATCGAATGAAACAGTTACCTTGTCGAAGTCGAGTGCGTCATTAGGATCGAACTGAAGTCCGGTGAAAACCATCGGCACGTAATACCGCTGGCGGAAAATCCCCGGGCTCTGAATGCTAGTATTCTGAATTACGCAGCCTTCGAGCGTGACCTCTTTGCCGCCTGCCGCGCCGACTATCCGCCGACCTGGGCCGATCACGTTCATTGTCCGGAGTGCCTGACGCTCTTCGTCAAGAGAGCCGAGTAGGTCTAGGCTGGCGCCCTCGGTTGGCTTGCAGGTCAGGCGCCAACAGCCTGACGGCTCGGTTCTTCAGTAGCTCGGTGGGCCTAGTACTTGAGCAAACCCTTCACCTTCCGTGAGCGCGGCAAGCATCTCGTCCGTGATCGCGCCCGAGTGCCTGCCCGCCCGGACTTCGGCAGCCCACTCATCGCTGGATGTATGCGCAAGGAAGTCGCTTCGCTCCGACCGCCGACTTTGCGCGGCTGACAGCCATAGCGGTCACGCTGGCGGCCGCGTGCAGATCATCTAGTTCGGCATGTTCGACCATTGCCACGGGATCGACCGTTTGGCTTCGGCGGGCCACGCAGACCGTCCGGTGGTGTCAGCCGCTGGTGCTCGACAGCGGCTACCCGCCAGACTGGCGGCGTGGACAAGGGCGACTGGGTCGCGGCGATCGGCCGGTACGCGGAACGTCTGCACGCCCGAGCCGGTCAGGGCCATCATGTCGTGTCGCCGCTCGGGGCATGGATGGTGGTGGCTGTGTGTGCCGGGCTGGCACGTGACGAGCAGGATCGACGCGGGCTGGCCGGGGTCCTGGGCGCCGATCCGGTGTCGGCGGCGACGTTCGCGGCCGGGCTGCTGGCCGACCCGCACCCGCTCGTGGCGGCTGGTGTCGGTGCGTGGGTCCGGCCCGCATACGAGACGACCCGAATCAAGCAGTGGCTGGCGGAACTGCCGCAGGTTGTCGACACCGGCGACATCCCCACCCAGGAGGAAATCGACCGGTGGACTGCCGAGCGCACCCTCGGGCTGATCGAGCGGTTCCCCATTCAGCTCACCCCGGATGTCGTGTGCCTGCTGGCCAGTGCGCTGGCCACGAGAGTGTCCTGGGCGGTGCCGTTCGACGTTATCGACGCCGCCGCGCTCGGCCCGGGCCCGTGGTCGGCCCGGCTACGGCGGGTGCTCCGCCCGCCGCGTGGCGATCCTCGCCACCGCCAGTACCTCGCCGCCACCGACCGGGCCGCCACCGTCGGCGTGCACCTGACTGGCGCCCGCGGCGGCCTGCTGGTGGGGTCGGTGATAGCAGCCGACCAGGCGGTCCCGGCCCGGGATGTCCTCGCCGTCGCAGAGCAGATCGTCGCTGCCGAAGCCAGGCAGCGGGGCAGCGCGGCACGGTTGTCGCTGTTCGACCTGCCCCTTGGTGAGGGGACGGTGTGGTCGATCGGTGAGGAGCAGGTGGATACCGCTGCGCCCGACGGTCTGGAGGAACAAGTCGTCTCCGTGCTACCCGCCTGGTCAGCGCAGACGGACGTTGACCTCCGCGGCGATGAGGCGCTCGGCTTCGCGGCCGCGGCACGAGCCCTCGCCGACGCGCTCGAACTCGCGGAATGGTGGTACGACGCACGTCAGGCGGCGATGGCCCGCTATAGCGCCGTCGGCTTCGAGGCCGCCGCCGTCACCGGCCTCGCTGTTCTCGTGTCAGCCAAGGTGTCACGTTCCGGCCGGCGCCGAGTGGCCACCGTGCGCTTCGCACATCCCTTCGCCGTAGTCGCCGCCGCCTTCGACGACCCCGGGGCTCACGGCGCCAGCGCAGTCCCCGGCGCTTGGCACGGGCTTCCGGTCTTCTCCGCCTGGGTCAGCGAACCCACCGACGCCGAGCCCCTGCCGCCCCGGTAGCGGCCGACCTCACCGAACACTCCACCAGACCCAGTCAGCATGCTCGCCGCAGGCCGCTTGCTGTACCCGGCTGGTGCCTGGCCCGTGTTTCTGCCGGTTCACCGGTCCGGTTCGTGACGTGCTTATCGAGGCTTGTGCCTCACCGACGATCCGGGCCTGGCGGCCATGCGGCTCAAGGACGGCAGCTATGCGGCTGATGCCGCGATCGCGGTCACGGGAAAGGGCGTGAAACGGCGGGCCGGGCTGCTCCCGCCGCACGTCACGGTGTACTTCGCACGATGAGGGTAGCGGAGAGCAGGCGCTTGGCCCGCCGACATCGTCCGCAGCTGGAACAAGGCGGCTGCTCATCGCCAACCGGCCGCCTCGCCGGCGTCGATCACCACCTGCACGGCCTGCGCCTTGAACTGCGGGCTGAATCTCCCACGATGCTCTGGCATCGAACTGATCCTCTCAGCAGAGAATCACCGTCCAAGATGCCGCCGGCTGACCCGCAAGCGCAGTACCCCAGCCATCCGGCCCAGAAACGAACCGCCCCGGCGGGCCGGCTTGGACAGCGCCGGCGGAAAGGCCTTCAGTATCGGGATGACCCGATGCTGCTGCCGGGGCTCAGCCAGCGCTATGGCGCCAGCGGGCGCGTGCGGCCTTGGCCGCCTTGGCTCACGCACCCCTGTCGGCGGCGGCCAGTGGCCGCCCCGCCTGCCGAAGCGGCCGAAGCCGCGGCCGCCCAGGCCGCCGGAACTCATGCCGCCGACCTGGTCGATGGCCCACCTTTCCGCCACGGTGCCGTCAACGCGATCAAGACCGGGTTCGCGATGATTACTCGTGCCAGGCTGCGCCCCCGCCAACCCGCGCTGGACCGATCTGACAACCTGCCATCACCCAGGCCAGCACGGGCCTGGCCGGTGTCCAGGCGCCCGCGCCGGGCCGTTCGCCGAGGAACCCCGCGTTGCAGGCCGAACCGGGACAGCACGCCGGCTGACCGCATCGGCAACGGCGGCCGGCTGAGCCGCCGCAGGTAATACCGTCTCAGCGGCTCGCCCACGAGCATGATGACCGGCGCCACTGCGATCACCGCCAGCGTGACGGCGAAGAAGACCAGCACCCGCGCCGGGACAACGCGTCCGTGCCTGATCCGGTCCGGCCTTACCGTCCCATTGTGCGCCCAATGCGGCCCTCGAGGCCGCCGTGCGGTCATCGGCTCCGGCAAGATATGGGTGGGCAAACCGCAGAATGGCCGGCATGCGCGACAACTATGGCCTCATATCCGCGCACCCTGCCGCCCATATCGGGCGGCCATGTGCGCGTTGACCACGGCCCCATGGGAACACGATGAGTGACGCCCCCTGAGCTAGCGCCAGCGACTGGCAGCACGCCGTATTGCCGATTCTTTGCGTCCTGATCACTGACTCCCCTCTTGCGATCGGACGTTCCGATCGGCCAGTTCGGTTCGGTGCTCGGATATGCGTGAACGCGTACGCGCTTAGGGGATCCAGGCCTGCACGGTTTCGTGTTGGAGCAGGTTCGCCGCCGGCTGGAAACTCACGCACTTCGCGGTGCGTTCGCAGGCGGGCCGGGGTGTGGGTGCGAAGGTCACAAGCCCGCTGTCCTGCAGCGCGATCACGTTGCCTGCCGGGTTGAAGGTCGCGCCGTCCATGCCGTAGCGCAGCGGCCTGGACGGGCGGGGGTTCTGCAGCGTCGCGGCGTAGGTCTTCCAGGTGCCCGGATTGTCGCCGGCGCCGGTCCGGAGCAGCACCAGGCCGTCCGGTCCCCAGGTGAGGCTGAGCGCCTGCGGTGTCTGCGGGGCATAGGTGACCAGCTGAGTGCTGCCGGCCAGTACCACTTCTGCCGGTCGGAACGTGCCCTTGTTCCGGCTCGCTGCCGCGACGCGCGCGGACGCGCCGGCGCCGGTGATCCCATCCGAGCCGATGTAGGCCGGCGGGCCGGCGCCGGGTCGCGCGCGCTGATAGGCGTGGACCAGGACCGGGTCGGTCACCGTGAGGTAGGTGGTTCTGCGGCCGGTCGCGGCGCTGACCAGCTGGAGCGATCTGGTGTCGGGGGCGGCGGTCAGGATCGTCGCGTTGTCCTTCCACGCGAAGCCCGAGTCGGAGATGGGCCCGAGATCGGCTCGCTGGCCGGTTGCCAGGTTGAGCACCCACAGCGTGTCGGTCACGATGGCCGCAGAAACCAGGTCCTGGCGGATGTAAGCCAGCGCGGATCCGTCCGGGGACAGCAGCGCGCCGATCACGGTCAGCTTCTTGTCGTGGCCGGCCAGGGCCAGGCGCTGCCGGGATCCGTTGAGGTTCATCGTGTGGTAAGCAGGGCCGAAACGCGAGTACTTCCAGGCCAGCAACTGCCCGGCCGAGACCCGGGCGCCGTCGAACCGGCCGGGAATCCGGATCGTCCTGCCATCGGGGTAGAGCCATTTCAGAACCCCCGCGTTGGCAACAAGCAGCCGGCCGCCGCCCGGGAAGACCGGCGCGGGCAGGTCCGGGGTCCCGGGTTTCGTAGTCGCCGTTCCCGGCACCTGGTGCCCGGGCTGTGCGTGGCGTGCGGCAAGGAGGGCCGTCGTCGCGGTGACCACCATGACGGCAGCCGCGCCTGCCGCGGCCAGCCGTCGCAGCCGCTGCCGATGTCGCCAGCGCACCGCGATCATCAGGTCGAAAGATGGCTCAGCGCCGTCGACCGAAGCGGCGATGGCGTCCCGGAGCCGGTCCTGCAGATCATTCATGGTTCTCGCCTCTGGTTGAGAGTTCAGACCGCGGGGCCGACGGATCGCCGCTCAGCTCACGGACGGGCCAGCGCCCGGACGCCTGGCTGCGCACCGTCGCTGCGCTGCAGTTAAGCGTTGCGGCGATCTCAGCGTCCGGGACGTCTTCCCAGTACCGCATGACCAGCACAGCCCGCTGCTTCGGCGCGAGCGCCGCCAGCGCGCGCACCAGAACATCGCGGTCGGCGACCTGGCCGGTCCGGTCCGTCGCAGCCAGGCCCGCGGCCGCGTCGAGGGACTGCTCGGCCCTGCGACGTCGAATCCGCCGCCAGTCGATCGCCGCGTTCACCACGATCCGGCGAACATATGGCTCCGCCGACCCGTCCCGGAACAGCTGCCGCCGACGCCGGTAGGCCCGCTCAAGCGCGATCTGGAGCACGTCCTCAGCAGCAGCCTTGTCCCAGCCGGTCAGCACCAGAGCCAGCCGGAACAAATGCGTTGACCGGCCACGCACGAACTCCTCGAAGGCATCATCGACCTTCGAGCCTGGCAACTGCGGGTCCACTGAACCGGCCACTTCTTCCACGCTGAAAACCATCAGGATGTTGCATGCGGCGTCAGCTCCGCAACAACCGCCGGCCCGGCGTCGGCATCTGGGCACAACCGGCCGGGGTGGCCGGGAACTCCTGGACACCGAGCAGCCCGCCGACCGGGTCGCGGGCGGCGGCGACGTGCATGTCCGCGTGGGTGTCCAAGCCGCCGGTGATGGCGCTGGTGTCTGTGCGATGGTCACTGTCATCCCTTCTCAGGTTGACGGACGGCACGCACCGCTGGCAGCCCGGACCTGTGAATCCTGGCCTCTTGCCCCCTCTTGCCCAGGCCAGGCAGATCAGACCGCGCGCAGCGCCGATCTGCCTGGTGGAGCCTGGCGTTCGTCATGTCCCAGCCGCCGATGACGTTCCTCACCGCCTGGGCGGCTAGACCGTGCCCGACCTGAGAATTGTCGTGCGCCGGATACCCGCCGCAGCAAGCACGGACTAGAGATCAGAAGTTTTGGCGCTCAGCTGGTCGCAGCGGCGGATCGTTACAAAGCAGGTCCTGACCGCCGGAGCTTCGACGAAAGATTCGGTCAATTGGAGCCCCTCTTCCATGGGCAGCGTCGTGACGTCATATCAGTCTTATGCGGTCGCTGCGAAGCGCCCGTGGTAAGGCCCGGCTATGCGCAGAACGCCATCTTCTGTGCATCCTGCCATGCGCAGCTGATTCAGGAATCGCCGCGCAGAACGAGCCATATCGGCGGGATGGGCGCGGCTGGTTAGGCGAGTCGGTTACGTCATGCGATCGTCAGGGCGGCGGGCTCGAACGTGCGAACCGGTTGGAGCGCGGTCGGCACCTGCCACCGGGAAGGCTTGGCGGGTGAATCCTGCGGGCTGGCGTTCGGCGTAGAGCTCGCCCAGGGCGGCTGCTGTATCGATCATTTGGCGGCGCAGGTCGGGCGGGCCGAGTACCTCGATGTCTGCGCCGAATCCGAGCAGTGAGGCCTGGGCGAACTCCAGTTTCTCGAACGGCAGCAGCAGCCGGACCCAGCCGGTCTCGTCGGGCGCGGTGTCCCAGTTGACCTCGTGGGCGTGGGCCGGCTCGACGACCCGCCGCAGGCGGCGGGCGCAGCCGGGGCGCGCGCGGACGGCGACTGTCACCACGGGAAGCCCGCGCTCGAATTCCTGCCGCCACGCTGCCCAGAATGCGCTCAGATCGAACCCTGGGGGCCGGCTGAACTGCTGGCCGGTCACGGTGACGTGCTGGAAGCGGTCGGCGCGGTAACCGCGCACGACGTTGTGCTCCGAGGCGATCAGGTACCAGGTTCCGGCCTTCAGCACCAGGCCGAGCGGTTCCAGCCGGCAGCTGCGCGCGCCCGATTTTCCCCGGTAGCGCGCTTCGACGGCCAGATCCCCGAAGACGCCGGTGGCCAGCGCTTCGAGGTGGGGGGTGGGCGGCCGGGCGGTGAACCAGCCGGGGGCGTCGAGGTGGAACCGGCCGGCTGCGGCCAAAGCCCGCTGGCGGAGCGAGGCCGGCAGCGAGGCCGCCAGCTTCAGCCGTGCGGACATCAGGGCCTGGCCGAGCCCTAGCTCGTGCGCCGGGCCGGCTGCCCCGAAGGCGACGAGCGCCTGCGCCTCGTCTCGGTCCAGTCCCGTCAGACGGCTGCGGTAGCCGTCCACCAGCCGGTAGCCGCCGCCCCGGCCACGTTCGGAGTAGACCGGAACGCCCGCGGCCGACAGGGCCCCGAGGTCGCGCTGGATCGTCCGCACCGACACCTCCAGCTCACCAGCCAGCTCGGCCGCGGTCATCTGCCCCCGCGCCTGAAGGAACAGCAGGACCGCAACCAGCCTGCTCGCCCGCACGGCGCGGATAATACCCGACAGCTTCTGTCGGGTTAGCGTTCTACGCTCTCCTCATCGGCAAGGCCGACGGTGCCCACCCGGCAACGAGGAGGCATTTCGGCGCCGACGTCACCGGCAGGCCCCGGTCCTTGACGGTACCGGGCTATGCGGCGAAATGTGCCATGCCGATCCGGCCGGGGATCGGCCAGCGCGGCGGGCAGGAGGTCCCTATGCGTGGTGAGAGTGACCGGGTGGCGCTGGTCACAGGCGCCAGCCGCGGCTGCGGCAAGGGTGTCGCGCTGGTGCTCGGCGAGAACGCCTGGACCGTCTGTCTCACCGGCCGCAGCGTGCGCGGCCAGCCGACCACCCTGGGCCGACCGGGAACCATCGACGACACCGCCGAGCAGGTGACCGCCCGCGGCGGCACCAGCATCGCCATCCAGTGCGACCATACCGACGACAAGCAGGTCATGGGTGTGTTCGATCGGATCAACGCCGAGCAGGGCCGGCTCGACCTGCTGGTCAACAACGCCTGGAGCGGCTACGAGATCTCACCGGACTCCTCCCTGGCGTTCTGGGAGATCGAGTGGCGGCACTGGGATCTGATGTTCAGCGGCGGGCTGCGCGCGGCGGCGTTCGCGTCCTGCCTGGCCGCGCCCATGATGATCGCGGCGGGGCGCGGGCTGATCGTCAACATCACCTGGGTCCTCGACCGCCCGCACGGGCACGCGTTCTACGAGGTCGTCAAGAACGGCACGAACAAGCTGACCGAGCAGATGGCCGACGACCTGCGCCCGCACGGCGTCGCCTGCCTGGCGCTGTCGCCCGGCTTCATGCGCCTTGAGCGGATGAACCTGACCCCAGCCGAGGCGGCGATGACCGAATCGGCCGAGTTCCCCGGGCGCGCCGTCGCCGCCCTCGCCGCCGACAACGACGTGCTGGCCAAGTCCGGGCAGGTGTTCACCACGCCCCGCCTCGCCCGCGAATACGGCATCACCGACATCGACGGGAAGCAGCAATCGGCGTTCTGGGACCGGCACTGGGCCGGTACCTGGTGCTGACCAGCACCCCACCGCAAGGCGCCGGCACCCCGGCCGGCACGCCGGGACCGTCAGGAGGTTCACCTCATGCTGTATGGGATCTCGATCTCGCCGGCCGGCCCGGGCGGCGACCCGGCAGCGATGGCCGAGCTGGCTGTGGAGGCCGAGCAAGCAGGCTGGGACGGCATTTTCCTCGAGGACTACATCGTCTACCAGGGCCAGGCCGGCATGGCTACCTACGACCCGTGGGTGACCATGGCCGCGATGGCAGCCGCCACCAGCCGGGTGTGCCTGGGCGCATCGGTCACCCCGCTGCCGCGCCGGCGCCCGTGGAAGCTCGCCAGCGAGGCTGTCACCCTCGACCACCTCAGCAATGGCCGCCTGATCCTCGGCGTCGGCGCCGGTGACATCCACGATCAGGGCTTCAGCGCCACCGGAGAGCCCCTTGAGCCTGCTACCCGCGCGCAACTGCTGGACGAAGGCCTGCAGATCATGACCCGGCTGTGGACCGGGGAGCCGGTCACCTTTCACGGCCGCCATTTCCGCATCGAACAGCTCAGCCTGTCGCCACCGCCGGTCCAGCAGCCGCGCATCCCGGTCTGGATCGGAGGCGACTGGCAGCTCAGCGGCGTTAAAGCGAGGGTCGCGCGCTGGGACGGCTGCTGCGTGTACAAGGGCTCGCCGGACAAGGAATGGCAAGACATCACCCCGGCCGAGGTGCACGACATCCGGGCCGCCACCGGCCGCCGGCCGGGCTTCGACATAGCTCTCGGCGGGCGCGAGCGGGCCGCGGACTGGGACCGCGAACGGCAGCACATCCGCTCCGTCGCCGACGCCGGGGCCACCTGGTGGAGCGAATGGGTAAAGCCGGGCGACCGGCAGCGAACCATCGACGCGGTGAGAAGGGGCCCGCTGAGAGCCGACTGACATTCCAGCGGTAACAGGATCGTAACTGGTCAGGTATCGGTTTACTCGTCGCGTGCTTGATCACGCGGTGGCGGGCATCCATGGCTGGGCCTCGGTGAGCATGACGAGGGCGTCGTAGAAGGTCAGGCCGTGCTTGGCGGCGGTGGACAGGTATTGCTTCGGATCGCGCAGAACTGCCGGGCTCCGGCCATTGTGCGCAGGCAGCCGGATACTTTCTGCTTCAGCTTTGCCATCCGTATGTCCCGTTCTGTACCGTTGTTGCCGGCCGGTATCCGGAAGTCGGTGGTGAACCGCAGGTAGTCATCCTGCCGGCCGGCCAGCCGCCGGGCCAGGGCGTTGTGCTTCTTCATCAGCTTGCCCTTGCGGGCCGAGGTCTGGCTGGCTCCGATCAGCGCCGCGGAGCGGTAGCGGGTGACCTGGACTGCGAGGGCTGCCGGGTCCACCGCGTCACGGCCGCGCGTGATCGCCTCGGCGACCAGGCGCCGCATCCCGGTAATCGAGTCCGCGGCCTGGGTTGCCCAGCACCACTGGCCATCGGGCACGGAGTCGGCGACGGCCTGGAGTTCCCTGAGCACTGTGGGCACAGCAAAGCTGATGACCAGCATTGGCGTAGCCGTCATATGGCGCCCAGGCGTCGTACACGGCTGTGCCCGCGAACGAGCCGAGCACGCCCATCGCCTCGATCGCCTTGCACCCAGGCAAGCTTGCCGTCCACCCGGAGCCCGGTCTCGTCGAACCCCGCTACCGGGCTGGCGGCGATGTTCTCCCGTACCCGCTCGGTGAACGCGCCCAGCTTGCCGGCGGCGCGGGCAGTGATGGCGCGACCGTGCCGGAGGACAGCGGGACGTCGAACAGCTCGGCCAGCGCCTGCGCGGTCCGCTTCTTGGACAGGAAGTGCCCGATGTACAGGTATATGATGATCGCGGCGATCCGAGGCCCGTACTGGGCCGGGGCCTGTACCAGCTCGGGCGCGGTGGCCCTTATGCGGTGCCCGCAGCCGCATTCCCGCCCGATCAGCTGGTGCTCGGTCACCTCGATCTTCACCGGCGGCAGGTCGAAGACCTGGCGGCGCTCCACGCCGGTCACCGGCCGGCCAGCCAGCCAGCCCGGCCCCGCACCGGCCGCAGCAGGACGGCTCGTGCCGCTGCTCCTTGTCCGGCACCGCGACCTGGGCCAGCGTGGCGCCGTCGTGCCCGTCCTGCCCGCCGGGCTTGCGGCCGGTCTTCCTCCGCAGCGACCGCGGCCGGGGAGGCGGCTTGTCCAGCCCCTCGCTGGACGGCGGCTTCGAGGAGTTCCGCGGCGACTGACGCAGCCGGGCCTCCAGCCCGACGATCCGCGCTTGCGCCCGCTCCAGCTCTGCCCGCGCCTCCGCCAAGGCGGCATGAGCATCAGCCAGCTCGCCGCGCAGCGACGCCACCAGCGCCGCGAGCACGCCATAAGACGGCGGACCTTGATCAGCGGGCACACCAGTTACACAGGATCAACTGACTCAGCAATCAGCATTCGACCTCGCGGGCAGCCCAAACGAGCCGAACACCGCTGAAGCAGCCACACCAATCCCGCCGCAGCCATTGGCTCTGCGATCTGGCCGTGCGGCCTGCATAATGACTGTTCTGTATTCGCGCTTCGTGCCTCCAAGATGGCCCGAGAGAGTGCCAGAACGAGCCGTCGGCGTGCTGTCTGCCGGGATGCCGCCATCACGGTGCGTGGCTCGGCGTGAGGGCCAATTTCCGGGCAACAACGGTCATCGGTCCGGCGCCCGTCCGCCCAGGACCCGACCCGCGACCCGGCCGACGCGGATCTGGCGACGTATCCGGACGGCGACTGCGCATTGCCGGGCACCGCGCCTCCGGGCGAGGCACGTGCGGGCGAGCGGGCGCGGCGCCACTTGCCGGCAGGCGCGGGAAGCAGTCCCACGCGCCGGCCGTGATGATCTCGCCGAGGTAGAGGGTTCCCTGCGGCGGCTCAGGTGCCGGGCGCAGACCAGCTCGATGCTCAGCGCCCGCCCGACCGCTGCGACGGCGGCGAGTCCGGCCACAGCCGCGTTCTTGGCGGCCCGGAAGCACTCCTCCATCGCCCACCTTGCCCCCGCGACCTTGACCACTGGCCGGCCATTGTCGCGGCGCGGGGCGACCAGCACCGGTGGTACGCGCTCGCCGTTGCTGATCGACCGGCGGATCAGCAGGTAATGGCCGGGACCGGCGTCGGCCATCACCCATTCATGGAACGGCTCGCCGTTCGACCCGGGCTCCGCACGACATCCGGTGCCACCCGCGGGCGGGACCTCCGCGGCTCTCGCCGCAAGCGCCGACCCGGTCAAGCGCCCAGACGATTAGTAGGGAGGCGCGGCCCTGGTGCGCCATCGAGCAGGCGAACGTGCTGGTGGCAGGCTCGTACGGACGCTGTCCGCGCGTGTCCGCAGTTTCGGCCGCCCGACCCGGCGTGCGCACGGACATATGACGGACGGGACTGGGCACGATAGCCGGGGTCGGCTAGAAAACCGCAGGTCAGACGGCTCATGGGCGGTCCGGGCCAAGCGGACTGTAAAACCGTCGGCTCAGCCTACGTTGGTTCGAACCCAACACCTGTCACCACCAGCGGAAATGCCCCTGACCAGCACGTATGCCAGTCAGGGCTGTGTGCGCCTTATGCGGCTGGGTGCGGCCGGGGCGGCAGTGTGCGGGTGGCTGTGGCCTATCCGTGTCCCAGGCTTCGGCCGAGGACACAGCTGGGCTGTAAGGGGTCAGGGCCACAGCGTCGTCGGTTTGCCGTCGCCCTGGCCGAGGTATTCGATGCCGCTGTCGATGCCGCGCGTTTGCCGAATTACGCCGTACTAGTAACCGAAAATAAATAACTCAGGTCTTCCGTCGGCGTGTCGCCTGCTTCCGGGTTGGTATGGGCGTTTCATGTGGTTCGGGCCGGACTGTGTAGTTCCAGTCCGGGTGGAAGCCGTGGCGGTCGACCGGCAAGGCTTCGACCTGCCTCTTGGTGTAGAGCAGGCCGGTGGCGTAGTCGCTGGTGTCCAGCTCGGCGGTGACGGTCAGCCCGGTGGATGTGGTGGTGGCCGAGATCAGCTCGACGACGGCCTGGTGGCTGGTCAGCGGCCGGCCGCGCCAGTTGCGGGTGATCTGCGCGAACAGCCGGTGCTCGACCTTGTTCCACTTGGAGGTGCCGGGCGGGTAGTGGCACACGGTGACCTCCAGCCCGGTCTCGGCGGCCAGCCTGGCCAGCTCCACCTTCCAGGCCCGGGCCCGGGCGGCGTTCGAGCCGCCGGAGTCGGCGCAGATCAGCAGCCGCCGCGCGCCGGGATAGCGGGCCGAGCCGTCGGCGCGCCACCAGCGGCGCAGCGTCGCCGCGGCGAACGCGGAGGTGTCGTGGTCGGTGCCGACGCTCACCCACCCGGCGTTCGCGCCCAGGTCGTAGATGCCATACGGGATCGCCTTGCCGATCGCGTCGGACGGGAAGTCGTGGACGTTGACCCGCTCCGGCCGGCCCTGGGGCCGCCATTCGGCTCCGCCGTTGGCGAAGTTGCCGGCCTTCTCCTTCTTCTTGGCGTCGACCGAGACGACCGGCTGGCCGGCGTCCAGGAACTCGCGCGCCCGGCGCGCGATGTAGCGGAACTGGGCGTCTCGGTCCGGGTGCTGCCTGCCCTCGGCGACCTTGGCGTTGCCCTGCAGGCTGTAGCCCTCGGCCTTCAGCAGCCGAGCCGCCGTCGGCGCCGAGCACCGG
>WNGM01000347.1_pt1 | contig 37270 bp, 31 predicted proteins | sample 5400571 | NCBI WGS metagenome assembly WNGM01 (sample SAMN13153378, study PRJNA577476) | soil metagenome | isolation source: 100 cm soil or saprolite under Garry oak tree replicate 2 | place: USA:California | collected 2016-06-15 | reverse complement strand
CCCGACGAGGAGCTGACCGCCCGGCAGCGGCGCATCCTGGCGTTCATCCGCGACTGGGTGCGCGAGCACGGCTACCCGCCGAGCGTCCGGGAGATCGGCGAGGCGGTCGACCTGGTCTCCCCGTCGAGCGTGGCCTACCAGCTCAAGGAGCTGGAGAAAAAGGGCTACCTGCGGCGCGACCCCAACCGCCCGCGTGCGGTGGACGTCCGGCCGCCGAGCGACCTGACCCCCGAGGAGGACGAGGCGCTGCGCGCGGCCCGGCCGACCCCGGCCTACGTTCCGCTGCTCGGCCGCATCGCGGCCGGTGGTCCGATCCTCGCCGAGCAGTCGATCGAGGACGTCTTCCCGCTGCCCCGGGAGCTGGTCGGCGAGGGCAACCTGTTCACCCTGCAGGTCAAAGGCGACTCGATGCTGGAAGCCGCGATCTGCGACGGCGACTGGGTGGTGGTACGCCAGCAGCCGACCGCGAACAACGGCGAGATCGTGGCTGCGATGATCGAGGGCGAGGCAACCGTCAAGACATACCGGCATCGGGACGGTCACATCTGGCTGATGCCGCAAAATCCGGCTTTCGACCCGATTCCCGGCGACGACGCCACGATCCTGGGCCGGGTGGTCGCCGTCCTGCGCCGGATCTGACCGGGGTCGGACCTGACCCTGCCGGACCGAACTAACTACGTCAGGAGCGCGAGGTCCGCCGCGAACCGAACGGGCACTAGCTGTCGAGGATGTCGCCGAACCCCTCGTGCTGGTCGGAGTAGCCGCGCCCGGCGGATTCGCCGTTGTCCCGCGAGCCGCGGCGGGTACCCGGCCGGTGCGAGCGGGCGATCCCCCGGTCGCTCCGGCGTGCCGGGCTCGGTGGAGCGGTACCCGGACCGGACGGCCCCGCACCCGGAGCCGACGGCCCCGCACCCGGCCTCAGCGGCGGAGCCGGGTACCGGTCGTCCGCCTCGGCCGGCGGATACGGCGCGACGGAACCGTACCCGCGGCCCCGGTACCCGCCAGCGGATCCGGGAAGGTCCACGCTGCCCGCGTCCGGCGGGTAGTCCGGCGGGTAGTCAGGACCGTTCCGGTCGCCGTACCGGTCCCGCCGGCCTCCGCCGGGTACCTGGGCCAGCGGCGCGGTCGGCGAGTTCATCGCCGCGGGGTCGTCCTCCGCCAGCGGCTCCCGGCGGGTTCCCCGGGTACCGCCGCCCCGGTTGCGCGCCCGCCGGATACCCACCACGCCACCGATGACCATCAGCAGGCCGAGCACCCCGACGGCACCGACGATGCGCAGCATGTCCTGCAGGTTCAGCCGGCCGAACCAGCTTCGGGTGTCGCCCTTGGCAGCGATCCCCGGAGCGGCCGCCGGCGGTTTGCCGGCCGCGGCCGCCGGCGGGCTGGGCCGGTACTTGAGGATCTGCGCCGTGGCTCCCGCCTGCCGGTCAACGTCGGACACGGTGAGGAGGTTCGCGTTGTCGCGGCTGTAGGCGATCGCCGAGCCCTGCGGTTCGTTGGGCAGCGGCGTGATCTTCGGGGTACCCGTCGTGATCGCGCCCAGCACGTCGCCGTTGGTGACGCTCCACTCGTACGCGTCGGAGAAGGTACGGATCGCGACGTGCTTGCCGTCGTGCGAGTTGGCCGCACCGGTCACCCGGGTCATCCCGATCTTGGACAGCTTGTTCTCGGTGCCGGTGTCCTGCGGCGTGAAGTCGCCGGCATGCTTGAGCAGCACCGGATGACCGTTCGAATCCAGCGGTCCGGACGGGACGTAGATGCCGGCCGGGCCGCGGGGGTTGTCGGTGATGATGATCGGGTTGCCGTCCCCGTTGATCAGGAGCGCCTGCGCGGACTGCGCCCGGTCTGGATAGCTGAACCGGTACAGGGTGGCTCTGCCGTCCGGAGCGAGCTTCCAGACGCCGACGCTGGGGCGGGCAGGGTCGGCGGGGTCGTCCCCGGTGTCCGCGACCCAGTACGTGCCGTCTGCGGCGACCTGGAGATCCTGGGGGTCGCGCGGACCCTTGTCGGCGTTGTACGCGACCGTCTTGCCGGTCCGCCGGCACTCGGCGTCGAGCAGGTACACCTTGACGTTGATGCCGGAGCTGCCCTTGACCGCGACGGCGTACCCGTTGGCGGTGGCGGCCAGCCCGGTGATCCCGCTGAGCTCCTTGTCAACCGTGCACACCGCGGTGCCCGGGCTGGGCGACGGTACCGGTACCGGGGACGGCGCGGCGGCTGCGGGCAACCCCGCGGTTGCCGCGAGGAGAACCGTGCTCAACGCGGCGGTTACCGCCCACGTCCAACGTCGCATGCCGCCCAGTCTCCCAGATCTGGGAGTTTGGTGTCCGGCCGGCTGATGACCTCTGGCTGGTAGCCGCTCCGACAAGCTGCGCGGCTAGAAGTCGCACCCCGGGGGCGACTTCAGCGCGCCGCCGGGGCCTCCGCGACCGCGTACGGGGCGAGCTCCGCGGCCAGCGCCTCGTCGACCCGTACCCGCACGAACGTCCCCCGTTCGCGGTGTTCGGAAGCGAGCATTTCACCCCGCTGGTGTACCCGGGCGACGAGGTCGCCGCGGTCGTACGGCACCAGGGCGGTCACCTCGACCGCCGGCCGGGGCAACCGGGCCCCGATCGCCTCGGCCAGCGCGCCGATGCCGGCGCCGGTACGCGCGGAGCACAGCACGGCATCCGGCCACACGCGCTTGAGCCGCAGCACGGTCTCCTCGTCGGCCGCGTCGATCTTGTTGATCACCAGCAGCTCGGGTACCCGCTCGGCGCCCACCTCGGCGAGTACCTCGCGGACCGCGCGGACCTGCTCCTCCGGGTCGGCGTGTGCGCCGTCCACGACGTGGACCACCAGGTCGGCCTCGGCGACCTCCTCCAGCGTGGAGCGGAACGCCTCGACAAGCTGGTGCGGCAGGTGCCGGACGAACCCCACGGTGTCCGACAGCGTGTAGATCCGGCCGTCGCCCGTACGGGCCCGGCGGGTGGTCGGGTCGAGGGTGGCGAACAGCGCGTTATCGACCAGTACCCCGGCACCGGTGACCCGGTTGAGCAGGCTGGACTTGCCCGCGTTGGTGTACCCGGAGATCGCGACCGCAGGTACCGCGTTGCGCCGCCGACCGGCCCGCTTGGTCGTGCGGACGACGCGCATCGCCTGGATCTCGCGCTTGAGCTTGGAGATCCGGGTACGGATGCGCCGCCGGTCGGTCTCGATCTTGGTTTCACCGGGACCGCGCAGGCCCACGCCACCCCCGGCGCCACCGCCCCGGCCGCTACCGCCGGCCTGCCGGGACAGCGCCTCGCCCCAACCGCGCAGGCGGGGCAGGAAGTACTGCAACTGGGCCAGCTCGACCTGGGCCTTGCCCTCCTTGCTCTTGGCGTGCTGGGCGAAGATGTCCAGGATCAGCGCGGTCCGGTCGATGACCTTGACCTTGGTCTGCTGCTCCAGCGTGCGCAGCTGGCCCGGGGACAGCTCGCCGTCGCAGATCACCGTGTCGGCGCCGGTGTCGAGGACCACGTCGCGCAGCTCGGCCACCTTGCCGCGGCCGATGAACGTGGAGGCGTCCGGCCGGCTACGCCGCTGGATCAGCCCTCCGAGGACCTGCGAACCGGCCGTCTCGGCGAGCGCGGCCAGCTCGGTCAGCGAGTTCTCCGCGTCGGCGACGGTGCCCTCGGTCCACACCCCGACCAGGACCACCCGCTCCAGCCGGAGCTGGCGGTACTCGACCTCGGTGATGTCGGCGAGTTCGGTGGACAGACCGGCGACCCGCCGCAGCGCGTACCGTTCTTCCAGGTCAAGATCAATATCGCCGGACTGCTCCGGCGCAAAATGTTCGTCAGTCATGTTGCTTCGATCGTGACACGGGGCCGGGCCGGGCGCACCACCATTCTGCGCGGGGCGGACAATGGCCCGGCCGACCGACGCCGAAAGGGACAACCGTGGCCAACCGAGCACTGCCCAGCGCGGGGTTCTCGATCACCATCCGGGTCGCCGTACCCGCCGACGCCTCCGCGATCGGCCGGCTGACCACCTGCGTCGGCGAAGCGGGCGCCATCGTGACTGCGCTGGACGTCGTGGACTCCGACCACCTCAGCGTGCTGGTCGACGTCACCTGCGACACCGCCGACGCCGACCACGCCAACCAGGTCGTCGAGGGGCTGCTGGCGCTGCCCGGGGTGGAGGTCCGCAAGGTCTCCGACCGGACCTTCCTGCTCCACCTCGGCGGCAAGATCGAGGTCACCCCGAAGGTCGCGCTGCGCACCCGCGACGAGCTTTCCCGCGCGTACACCCCGGGGGTGGCCCGGGTCTGCCTGGCGATCGCGGAGAACCCCGACGACGCCCGCCGGCTGACCATCAAGCGCAACACGGTCGCGGTGGTGACCGACGGCTCGGCCGTGCTGGGTCTGGGCAACCTCGGCCCGGCCGCGGCGCTGCCGGTGATGGAGGGCAAGGCGGCGCTGTTCAAGCGGTTCGGCGGGGTGGACGCCTGGCCGGTGGTGCTCGACACCCAGGACACCGAGGAGATCATCAAGATCGTAACGGCGATCGCGCCGGGCTACGGCGGGATCAACCTGGAGGACATCGCGGCGCCGCGCTGTTTCGAGATCGAGGCGCGGCTGCGGGCGCGGCTGGACATCCCGGTCTTCCACGACGACCAGCACGGCACCGCGATCGTCGTCCTGGCCGCGCTGACCAACGCGCTGCGCGTGGTGGGCAAGGACCTGGCCGCGGTGCGGGTGGTCGTCTCCGGGGCCGGTGCCGCGGGTACCGCCATCATGAAGCTCCTGCTCCGCCAGAGCGTCGGGGATGTGATCGCCTATGACCGGTACGGCGCCATCCACCGCGGCATGCCCGACCTCACTCCGTCGTGGAGTTGGCTGGCCGACCACACGAACGGCGACAACTACGCCGGCGACCTGCCCGGGGCGCTGCGCGGCGCGGACGTGTTCATCGGCGTCAGCACCTCCAACCTGCTCACCGGCGACGACATCGCCGCGATGGCCAAGAACGCGGTGGTCTTCGCGCTGGCAAACCCGGACCCGGAGATCGACCCGCGGGAGGCGCGGCAGCACGCCGCCGTAGTGGCGACCGGCCGGTCGGACCAGCCGAACCAGATCAACAACGTGCTCGCCTTCCCCGGCGTCTTCCGGGGCATGCTCGACGTGCAGGCGAGGGCGTTCACCGAGGAGATGGCGCTCGCCGCCGCTCACGCGATCGCCGACGTGGTCGGTGTTGACAAGATCAACCCATCGGTGATCGTACCCAGTGTCTTCGACGCCCGTGTCGCGCCGGCCGTGGCCGCGGCGGTCCGGGGTACCGTCCCGGGCCGGCTGGAGCACACCGAAGCCGAGGCTTCCTAGAGAGTCACCTCGCCGGTCGCCACAATCTCGGCCGGCCCGCTCAGGATGCACCGGTCGGCGGCGATCACCACGGTCAGCCGCCCGCCGGGCAGGTCGACCGCGACGGTACCGACCGTGAGCCCCATCTCGCGCACCGCGACGGCGGCCGCCGCGCAGGCACCGGAGCCGCAGGACAGCGTCTCGCCGACCCCGCGCTCGTACACCCGGATGCGGACGTGCCCGTCGAGGTCGGCATGGTCGAGCGGCTCGGCCGGGGCGACGAACTCGACGTTGGCGCCGTCCGGGAACAGCGTCGGGTCGACGCCGGGCGGGACGGTCAGGTCCAGGTCGGCGACATCGTCCACCGCGCAGACCAGGTGCGGGTTGCCGACCGTCACCGAGACGCCGGGAAAGTCCCGGCCGGACCGGTGGTGCCGGGCGCGCGAGGGCGGGCCGAACACCGGGTTCGGCATCTCGACCGTGATCGAGTCCTGGCCGACGAGCGCGAGGACCGGGCCGGTACGGGTGGCGACCGGGAACGCGGCCGCGTCCACCAGCCCGGTGCCCGTGAGATAGCGGGCGAAGACCCGGATCCCGTTGCCGCACATCTCGGCGACCGAGCCGTCGGCGTTGTGGTAGTCCATGAACCACGCTGCTTCGCCGGCCAGGTGTACCGCATCGGGGTGCTTCGCCGATCGCACGACCCGGATGAGGCCGTCGCCACCGATGCCGAAGTGCCGGTCGCACAGCTTGCGGACCAGCTCGGGGGTCACGTCGAGGGCGCCGTCCGGGTCCGGCAGCAGGACGAAGTCGTTGCCGGTACCGTGGCCCTTCGCGAAGCGCATGGGCCCTATTGTGCGCGCCGCAACGCCATGGCGAGCAGGTCGGGTGCCGCGCCGTCCAGCCAGTGGATCCGAGCATCCCGCCGGAACCAGGAGCGCTGGCGGCGGACGAACCGCCGCGTCGCCTGTACCGTGTCCGCCGCCGCCTGCTCTTCCGAGCACTCGCCCGCCAGGTACCGCAGCACCTGCTGGTACCCCAGGGCGCGGCTGGCCGTGCGCCCCTCCCGCAGGCCGGCGGCGGCCAGCCGGCGTACCTCGTCGACCAGCCCCAGGTCCCACATGTGCCGGACCCGCAGCGCGATCCGCTCGTCCAGCGCCGCCGTGTCGAGGTCGACGCCGAGCTGGATGGACGGGTAGTACGGCGCGGGGTCGGGCAGCGTCGCGGCGAACCCGCGACCGGTCAGCTCGACGACCTCCAGCGCGCGGACGATGCGCCGGCCGTTGGAGGGCAGGATGCTCGCCGCCGCGCCCGGGTCGACGGCCGCCAACCGGGTGTGCAGCGGGCCCGGTCCGACCTGTGCCAGCTCGGCTTCCAGCGCCGTCCGCAGGCCCGCGTCGGTACCCGGGAACTCGAAGCGCTCCAGCACCGCCCGCACATACAGGCCGGAACCACCGACGAGCAGCGGTACCCGGCCGCCGGCGCGGATGTCGTCGATCGCCGCCCGCGCCAGGCGCTGGTACTCGGCGACGCTGGCCGGTTCGGTGACGTCCCAGATGTCGAGGACGTGGTGGGGTACCCCGCCGCGTTCGGCGCCGGTGAGCTTCGCGGTACCGATGTCCATGCCCCGGTACAGCTGCATCGAGTCGGCGTTGACCACCTCGCCGCCCAGCTCGCGCGCCAGCGCCAGGCTCAGCGCGGATTTCCCGGCCGCGGTCGGCCCGACGATCGCGACCACGGTCATGCCGGCTCCCAGAACGCGACGGTGTACTGCACTCCATAGGGCGCCGCGTCGTACAGGAGGTCGCCGCGCATCGAGGAAGCGGCTCCGGCGAGCACCTGCCAGGGCGCCCGGCCGGCCACCATCAGTTCGTCCGCGAGGACCGGATCCAGCGCCCGCAACGCGGCCGGATCGGCGGTCGCGAGTGCCTTGGTGACCAGGGCGTCGAACGGCTCGGCGCGCGGGTCGAGGTACCCCGGGGCCTGTGTGGTCCGGCAGGCGGACCCGTCGCCCATCACCAACAGTGCGACGCGACCGGCCCGGGTCAGTTCCGCTCCGATGGCCGCGCACTGCGCCGGCGGCGCCGATCCGGCCACCGTGACCACCTTGGTGGGCTGCGCCTTCCGCAGCAGCCAGACTCCGACCGCGACGCTGAGCGGCAGCCCCGGCGGACCGTCGGGCAGCCCCCAAGGCGAGAAGGACACCCGGTATGGCGGGAAGTATTCGGCATTCCGCTCTGCACCACCGACCACGCAGACGGTGTCCGGCCCGGTCGACAGCAGCCGGGCCACCGCCTCGCCGCACGCCGCACGGAGATCGTCCAGCTCCGCCGCGGCGCCGGCCGCCAGGTCAGGGACGATCAGCGGCGGGTGCGGGCAGATCGCTGCGGCGCGGAGTGGCACGGATCAACCGTATCCGGGCGCCCTCCGCGGACCGCCAGGACACCGTATGGTCACGGTCGGCCCTGGGCGCTCGACGCGGAGGGGGGCCGACCTGTGAGAATGCCGGAAGCACCACACACTGTGCTTTGGCGGAGACGCCCGGGGACGCCCGGATGGCTCCGGAGACGCGAGGATGGGCGCGAAAATGACCAGCGACTGGACGGCCTTTGGTCGGGTGGATGAGGACGGCACCGTTTACGTGAAGACCGCCGCGGGTGAGCGGGTGGTCGGGTCGTGGCAGGCCGGTACCCCCGAGGAGGGTCTGGCCCACTTCGCGCGCCGGTTCGACGGCGTGGTGACCGAGGTCAATCTGATCGAGACCCGCCTGTCCACCGGTGCCGGCGACGCCGCCCACGCGCTGGCCCGGGTCAAGGAGCTGCGGACGGAGCTGGACGAGCCGCACTTCGTCGGGGACATCGACGGGCTCGCCGAACGGCTGGACAAGCTGGCCGCCGCGGCCGAGGCCAAGGTCAGCGAGGTACACGCAGCGCGCAATGCCGCCCGCGCCGAGGCCGTCGCCCGCAAGACCGCGCTGGTCGAGGAGGCCGAGGGCCTCGCCGCCGAGTCCACGAGCTGGAAGGCCGCGGGCGACCGGTTCAAGGAGATCCTCGAGGAGTGGAAGACGATCCGCGGGGTCGACCGCAAGACCGACGGGGAGCTGTGGAAGCGGTACGCCACCGCGCGGGACACGTTCGCCCGGCGCCGTGGTGCGCACTTCGCCACCCTGGACGCGTCCCGCAAGCAGGCGCAGGCGCAGAAGGAGACGCTGGTCGCGGCGGCCGAGGAACTGTCTGGATCCAGCGAGTGGGCCGCGACGGCGGCGCGCCTGAAGGAACTGATGGCGGAGTGGAAGGCGGCGCCCCGGGCCTCCAAGGAAGTGGAGCAGCGGCTGTGGGAACGGTTCCGGGCCGCGCAGGACGCCTTCTTCGCCCGGCGCAGTGAGGTGTTCTCCACCCGCGACACCGAGCAGAAGGCGGCCCTGGAGAAGCGCCAGGACCTGCTGGCCCAGGCCGAGGCGCTGGACGTCGAGAGCGATCCGCGGGCGGCGCAGGCCCGGCTGCGGGAGATCCAGGCGCAGTGGCACGACGCGGGGCGGGTCGGCCGGGACGCGGCCGGCGGCATCGACCGGCGGCTGCGCGCGGTGGAGGAGAAGGTACGCGCGGCGATGGACGTGGCGTGGCGGCGGACCACCCCGTCGGACAACCCGCTGCTGACACAGATGCGCGAACAGGTCGCGGAGGCGGAGGCGCGGCTGGCCCGGGCGCGGGCCGCGGGCGACGCCAAGCGGATCCGCGAGGCCGAGCAGGCGCTGGCCTCGAAGCGACAGTTTCTCCAGTTGGCTGAGCAGACCGGATGAAACACCACATAGAGATCTGGGCGTCCCGCTGCGGTGGGGCGCCCTGATCATTTAGCGGACCGTGGGCATCCCGAGGAGTACCCCGCGGGCCTTCTCGGCGGCGTCGCCGGCCCGCGTGCGGCGGTGGGCCACCAGCGGGCCGTCCGCGTTGAGGTGGTGGGGGGCGGCGTAGGTGACCGTCGCGTGCACGACGTCGCCCGGCCGGACCGGCACGCCGCCGGTCGCGAAGTGCACCAGCCGGCCGTCGCGCGACCGGCCGGACATCCGGCCGGTCGCGCCGTCCTTGCGACCCTCGCCGACCGCGACGAGTACCTCCAGGGTCCGGCCGACGAGCTTGCGGTTCTCCGCCCAGGTGAGGTCCTCCAGCGCCGCCACCAGCCGGTCGTACCGGTCCTGCACGACCTCCTTCGGTACCTGGTGCGGCAGTTCGGCGGCGGGCGTGCCGGGTCGCTTGGAGTACTGGAACGTGAACGCGCCCGCGAAACGGGCTTTCCTGACGACGTTCAGCGTCTCCTCGAAATCCGCCTCGGTCTCGCCGGGGAACCCGACGATGATGTCCGTGGTGATCGCCGCGTCCGGCATGGCCGCCCGGACCCGGTCGATGATCCGGAGGTACCGCTCCTGGCGGTAGCTGCGCCGCATCGCCCTGAGTACCGCGTCCGAGCCGGACTGCAGCGGCATGTGCAACTGGTGGCACACGTTCGGTGTCTCCGCCATCGCGGCGATCACGTCGTCGGTGAAGTCCTTGGGGTGCGGGCTGGTGAACCGTACCCGCTCCAGACCCTCGACCCCGCCGCACGAGCGCAGCAGCTTGCCGAAGGCGTACCGGTCGCCGAACTCGGCGCCGTAGGAGTTGACGTTCTGGCCGAGCAGCGTCACCTCGAGCACGCCGTCGGCGACCAGTGCCTGCACCTCGGCCAGGATCTCGCCGGGCCGGCGGTCCTTCTCCTTGCCGCGCAATGCCGGGACGATGCAGAACGTGCAGGTGTTGTTGCAGCCGACCGAGATGGACACCCAGCCGGCGTACGCGGACTCCCGGTGGGTCGGCAGCGTCGACGGGAAGACCTCCAGCGCCTCCAGGATCTCGACCTGCGCCTGCTCGTTGTGCCGGGCGCGGTCGAGCAGGGCCGGCAGGGAACCGATGTTGTGGGTACCGAAGACGACGTCGACCCACGGTGCCCGCCGGACGATCTCGCCGCGGTCCTTCTGTGCGAGGCACCCCCCGACGGCGATCTGCATGCCCGGGTTGGCCAGCTTGGTAGGGCGCAGGTGACCCAGGTTGCCGTAGAGCCGGTTGTCGGCGTTCTCCCGTACCGCGCAGGTGTTGAACACGACCACATCCGGGGTACCGTCCCCGGCCGCGCGCACATAGCCGGCGTGCTCCAGCAACCCGGAGATCCGTTCGGAATCGTGGGCGTTCATCTGGCAGCCGTAGGTCACGACCTTGAAGCTCTTCGGCACCCCACCAGGGTAGCCGTGGCGGGTACCGTGGCGGCCATGTGCCGCAGCATCAAGACCCTCCGACCGCCGTACCAGGATGTCGTGACCGACGCGGACATGCGCGCCGCGGCCCTGCAGTACGTCCGCAAGGTCTCCGGTTTCCGGGCCCCGGCCCCGCACAACGCCGAAGCGTTCGACGCGGCTGTGGCGGCGGTGACGGCGGCCACCCGGGAGTTGCTGGATACGCTGGTCGTCAGCGGGCGATCTCGGTCACCCGGGACTCCCGGACCACGGTGACCCGGATCTGGCCCGGATAGGTCAGCTCCTCCTCGATCTGCTTGGCCACGTCGCGGGCGAGTACGGCCGCGCCGATGTCGTCGACGTCGTCCGGCTTGACCATCACCCGGATCTCCCGGCCGGCCTGCATCGCGAAGACCTTCTCCACGCCGGGCTTCCCGCCGGCGATCTCCTCGATCCGCTCCAGCCGCTTGACGTAGGCCTCCAGGCTCTCGCGACGGGCTCCCGGCCGGCCGCCGGAGCACGCGTCCGAGGCCTGGGTCAGCACCGCCTCGATGGTCTGCGGGGGTACCTCGTTGTGGTGCGCCTCGATCGCGTGCACCACCTCGTCCGCTTCGCCGTACTTGCGGGCCAGGTCGGCACCGATCAGCGCGTGGCTGCCCTCCACCTCGTGGGTCAGCGCCTTGCCGATGTCGTGCAGGAACGCGCACCGCTTGATCAACGCCGGCTCGAGGCCCAGCTCAGCGGCCATGATCCCGGCGATGTGTGCGGTCTCGATGAGGTGCTTGAGGACGTTCTGGCCGTAACTCGTGCGGTACCGCAGCCGGCCGAGTAGCGCAATGAGCGCGGGGTGCAGGTCGGTGATCCCGACCTCGACGAGGGCGTCCTCGGCCGCCCGCAGGCACAGCCGCTCGACCTCCTGCTTCGCGAGGTCGAAGACCTCCTCGATGCGGTGCGGATGGATCCGCCCGTCGAGGATCAGCTTCTCCAGTGTCAGCCGGCCGATCTCGCGGCGTACCGGATCGAAGCACGACAGCAGCACCGCCTCGGGCGTGTCATCGATGATCAGATTCACTCCGGTCACCGATTCGAACGCCCGGATGTTGCGGCCCTCCCGACCGATGATCCGGCCCTTCATCTCGTCGCTGGGCAGGTGCAGCACGCTGACCACGCTCTCGGCGGTCTGCTCGCTGGCCACCCGCTGGATCGCGTCGACCACGACGTGCCGGGCGCGCTGGTCGGCGGTCATGCGGGCCTCGGCCTCGATGTCCCGGACCAGCAGGGCCGCCTCCCGCTTGGCTTGCGTCTCGATCATCTCGACCAGCTCCAGGCGGGCCGCGTCCGCGGTCAACCCGGCGATCCGCTCCAGCTCACGGCGCCGGTCCTCCTCCAGCTGGGCCAGCGCCAGCTCACGCGAGCCCAGCGCGGTCTCCCGCGCGCCCAGGTCGACCTCCGCGCGACTGATCCGGCGGTCCCGCCCGGCCAGCCGCTCGGCCTCCTCGACCAGCAGCCGCTCCCGCTCGTCGAGGCGCTGCTGGCGGCGCTCGGCGTCAGCGGACTGTTCGCGCGCCGTCGCGGTGAGCATGGCGATCTCCCGCTCGCCGGTCCGGCGGGCGGTCAGCCGGGCCTGCTCAGCGTCCTGCTCGGCCTGCCGGTGGGCGCGCTCCAGGATCGTGTCGGCCTCGCCGTGGGCGGCGGCCAACACCCGCTGCGCCTCGGCCCGGGCCGCGGTCGCTTCGGCCTTCGCGGCGGCCGCCTCGGTACGCGCAGTGGTTGCCAGGACACGGGCCGTGTCGACCGCGGAGGTGGCCTCGTCGGCGGCGTCGCGCAGCGCGGCCAGCGACTGCTCCTGGCGGTCCTGCTCGGCGAGGAACGCGGGATCGGCGGGCACTCTGGTGTGTGCCCGGCGCAACGGCCGAACCGTCTTCAGCACGAGGACAAGCCCGACGGCGACCAGCACAGCAAGGATCACAACCACGCCTACCAGGAGCATGACCAGGGCTGTCACGGCCGCCTCCCTTCCCCGTTCGTCCGGCTTGTCCCGGCGGAGGAGAGGGATCCGATCGTGGGTACGGCTATGCGCACTCGACGTCCTCTCTGACGTCGAGTAACACCCCCTGTTGTCAACACCCTGACGTTGCGTCGACGCTCGGCACGTCCTGCCAGTTAACGTTGCCGTACTGTTATGCGATCTATGTTGTGCACGTAGCCGTGATGGTCGGACGTTCTCCTCTGTAACCCGAGGCTAGGTCGCCGACAGCGGTTCGGTCAAGGACTCATGATCGGGCACAGCGGGTACACAGCGCCACGCTGCGACTACCTCCGGAAACGAGCGGGTGCCTGGGTCGGCCGATACCGTTCCGGCTTCCGGGCCGTCCTTGGGCCAGAATCTTCGGCGCCTGGCCTCGTCGCGAGATCTTGGACTCCTGCACCCCCTGGACGGGGTGAATTCGTCCAAGATCCCGCCATTGGTTTCGCCGGCACCGCTCAGCTTCTGGTCTCGTCCGCTTCGCCGGCGAGGTCGGTCAACGCGTCCGGGTCGATCGCCTCAGCAAAGGCCGCCAGCTCGGTGTCCCGCTCGGCCAGTACAGCCTTGACGACGCTGACCGCGAGACCGGCGGGGTACCCCTTCCGGGCGAGCATGCCGACCAGGCGCCGGAACACGACCTCGGGCGCCGCCTTTCCCAACCCACGCAGCTTCCGCTCGGCCAGCTCCCGGGCGGTGGCCGCCTCGGTGGCCGGGTCCAGCTCCTCCAGCGCCGCGCCAGCCACCTGACCGTCGATGCCGCGCTGGCGCAGTTCCCCGGCCAGCGCCCGGCGGGCCAGGCCCCGACCGTGGTGCCGGCTGGTCACCCAGGCGCGGGCGAACGCCGCGTCGTCGATGAGCCCGACCTCGTCGTACCGGTCGAGTACCTCGGCGGCCACCTCCTGCGGGATCCCTCGGCGCCGCAGGGCGGTGGCCAGCTCGGCGCGGGTACGCGGGCGGACGGCGAGTTCCCGCAGACAGATCTCCCGGGCCAGCTCGGCGGGGTCCTGGGGCTTGTCGCTCTCGCTGTCGGTCACCTCGCGGCGCCGTTCTCCGGCTCGCTGGTAGCGCTCCTCCTCGCCGGTCCACAAGGGCGCTTCGTCATCCACGTCGCCGGACGCGGACCGGCGGACAGGTGCTTTGCGCGGGCGGGGCGGAGCCGCATCCCAGCCCCGCCCTGTCCGCGCGCCGCGTCGCCTACCGGGCACCGTTGTCGCCTACCGTTGTCGCCTGCTGTCAGAAGTCCACCGTGACGATGTCCGGGTTGCCGGCGGCGTCGTTCGCCATCCCGACACCGAGCTTCTCCAGGATCTTCTTCTCGATCTCGACGGCCACGTCCGGGTTTTCCTTGAGGAACTTGCGGGCGTTCTCCTTGCCCTGCCCGAGCTGGTCGCCGTCGTAGGTGTACCAGGCGCCGGACTTGCGGATGATGCTCTGCTCGACGCCGACGTCGATGAGCGAGCCCTCCCGCGAGATCCCCTGCCCGTAGATGATGTCAAATTCCGCTTGTTTGAACGGCGCCGCGCAGTTGTGGACGATCACGTCGTCGGCGACCAGCGTGTGCAGGTCGTCGACTTCGACGTCGAACGTCCGGCAGCGCTTGACCGGGAGCAGATCGCGGACCACGGCGTACCGGATCTGATCGGCCAGCAGCTCCCGGAGGAACGCGTCGTCCAGGGCATCGGCCAGCCGCTGCAGCCGGTCGCGGCGTACCCGGCTCAGCCCGAGCACCTGCCTCATGCCGCCCCGTGGATCGCCGGCCGTGGCATCGATGAGCCGGGCGGCGAGTGTGGGAGTGACACCCCGGTTGCGCAGATGGGCCAGAACCGGCTCGGTGACCTCCGGCGAGAGATAGACAGCTTGCGAGCCCCGCCGACGGCCGGTGGACCTGCCGAGCGCCGCTCGCAACGCCTGACCGCGCGGACCCCACAGGGGAACCGCGTCGGCGAACGCCTCGACGTTGTCGCTACCCGCGACGCGGACCTCGTAGCACTCCCGCTTGCCCTGGACCCGTCGCCCCTTGATGATGCTGGGCCGCTGGCCGGTCGGGTCGTAGCGCCGCACGGAACTGGTGATGCCGTACCGCAACAGGAGCCAGTGGATCTGGTGCGCCAACTGTTCCGATGTCGTGGTGAACCCGACCCGGATCGCGCCGGTCTGCTCGCGGCTGACCCAGCCGTCGGTCTCCAGCAACCCGAACAGAAGGTTCCCGACCACCTCGGCGGACGCCTCGGGGTCGAAGAACTCCGCTGGAATCGTCTTCTCCCAGGCGAGCTTGCCGTGGATTCCGGCGCGACGGCAGAGCTCCAGAACACCGTTGCGCTCACCGGTGCGGTGCGACAGCGAAATCGCCAGCTTGTCGGCGAGCGGGGTCTTCCCGCCCACGTAACCGTCGCCGATCAGGTAGCCGAGCAGCCGAGCGTGGTCGGGAGAGTACGGCTCCTTGTCGCCGAAGCCGAGGAACTCCCGAGGCTGCGCCACCCGATCGCCCTTACGCAGTTCGCCGGCGAGCTTCCAGCCGCGATCGGTGAGGACCTTGTGGTCCGGGGTGGCCCACAGCGTCGATCCGCCCCGCAGGCGTACCCCCAGCACGTCCTGCTCACCCTGGTCGAACCAGGAGACAACGGGGCGCGTCTCCAGTTTGCCGTTCTTCGCCGCGGCTACGACGGAGATGGGCAGGCGCCCATCGACGACCTCCTCGATACGGTGCGAGCGGCCGGTTGTCGGGTCGAATACGACGGTGCCCTCGGCGAGGCACTTGTTCTTCACCACCTTGACCCGGGTGCGGTTGCCGACCGCGTCGGTGCCGTCCTTGAGGCTCTCGATGCGCCGGACGTCCAGCCGGACCGAGGCGTAGAACTTCAACGCCCGACCACCCGTCGTAGTCTCAGGACTACCGAACATGACGCCGATCTTCTCGCGGAGCTGGTTGATGAAGATCGCCGTGGTGCCGGAGTTGTTGAGCGCGCCCGTGATCTTCCGCAGCGCCTGGCTCATCAGCCGCGCCTGCAGGCCCACGTGGCTGTCGCCCATCTCGCCCTCGATCTCGGCGCGCGGGACCAGCGCGGCCACCGAGTCGATCACGATGACGTCCAGCGCGCCGGACCGGACCAGCATGTCCGCGATCTCCAGCGCCTGCTCGCCGGTGTCGGGCTGGGAGACCAGCAGCGCGTCGGTGTCGACCCCCAGCGCCCGGGCGTAGTCGGCGTCCAGTGCGTGTTCGGCGTCGATGAACGCGGCGATGCCCCCACTCGCCTGCGCGTTTGCGACCGCATGAAGCGCGACGGTGGTGTTGTGCGACAGCACCCCGTTGGCAATGAAGCTGTGGGTCTGGGGCAGCACCACGTCGAACGTCGGCTGAGAGCCGGCGTCCTCGACCGCCGCGACCTCTTCGTATGTGTATGACGCGACGGACAGCGCGGCAAGATGATCCAGGATTGCCCAGCCCGACGGACTCAGCCGATCGCGACGGGCTGCTCCCCACTGGACGATCTTCGCCAGCCTGGTGCGCGAGCACGCCAGATCGAAGTCGGTCCGGAACAGGTCGCCAGCGATCCGATCGAACTCCCGATCGCCGCCGCAGTCGTCCCGCAGGTCGCTGACCAAGCCCTTGAGGTGTGGAACGTTTTCGCACCGCACGTCCCGCGAGCTGACCCGGAAGTTCCGGTCGACCTGAGCCTGCCGCCGGGCCGACCGGAATCCGATCTCCTCAATGAACCGGTGGACCGCGGCGGGGTTGACCGTCACCGTCCAGTAGTTCCGCTGGTAGGTCTCGTTCCACTTCGAGGCCACCGTCGCGGGGATCCCGAACCCGTAGAGCAGTAGTTGAACCTCCCGGGCCAGTTGCTCCGAAGCGGTACCCAGGCCGACCGTCGAGGTCGGGTCGATCCAACCGTCCCCTTCGAAGAGCGCCGAGAGGAAGGTCCGCTGGATTTTGTGACCGCCGGTCCGAACCCGGTATGGCACCGTCTTGCCGTGCGCCGTCACGTAGTCCAGCCCGTACTCCTCTGCCAGCCGCCGGCGCAGCGCGCCGACGTGGACAGCGAAGTCCTTGTTGTCGTAGTTACGTACCTCGACGCCGAACAGCTGCTCCATGAGCCGGCAGAACTCGCCGCTGACTTCGGGATCCCAGTTGGTGAACCGCACCGAGTGCTCGTACGACAGCGAGCCTTCGGCAACGAGATAGCCGATGAGGACCGCCTCGTCCTCGGACAGGCCGTCGCCGGCGGCGGCCTCCACCGCGCCGAACGTCGCCGACACGAGGAAGTCGCCCGGCTTGATCCGGCCGACGGTGCGCCAGGCGATGAAGCCGCGCTCGGTCACCACCCGCAGAGGATGGTTCTTGGTCGCGGTGACCGTCCGCCCGGAGCGCAGGGTCAGCTTCACCACCGGCTTGCGGTTGTTGTGGGTCAGCGCGGCGACTGTCTCCAGGTGCCGCCGCTCGTTCACCATCCGGACGCCGTGCTCGACGACGTTGGTGATCCGGCTCGTGCAGCTCGCCGGCTGGTCACAGCGCGCGAACAGCTCGGCCACCGTCTCCAGGCCGCGGTCGGTCCAGACATACGTGTCGGCCGTTACACACTTCCCGCTAGCTTCAGGTCCGTATATCTCCACCACGCGGCCGCGCGGCAACCCGCCGACGCCCAGCGCGACGTCCAGGGCGATCGAGCCGGTCGGGATCACCGCCATCGGGACGACCGGCCGCTCACCCAGGCGCATGACGGAACCCTTGCCGAACTGCTTGTCTATCTGCGCGAGGGCGAGGTTGAGTGCCTTCTCGCGGTCAGGCCCTGCTGCCATTGCCACCCCTACGTTTGCCGTCTTCGCTGCCTTCGCGGAGGAACTCTTGGTCACGCGGACACGCTAGGCGCTGGGTCCGACAGAAAACAGCCGACGGGCCGCGCCTGTGGACAGTGCCCAGCCCTGTGGACGATACCCGTACAGGTGTACGACGCAAGAACGACACGCGGGGTCAGCGCAGTGTCTTCGGTACCCGGTCGGGATAGGCGGCGGCGACCGCACGCCAGACCGTGACGGTCTCCTCACCGGCAGCGAGAGCCTGCTGGATCGTCCGGCCGCCCAGTTGAGGAATCACCTGGTCAGCGGCCACGCTCGCCGCGTACCGGGGGCCGAACACCTGCTCCAGCCGTGCCCAGAAGTCGGTCAGCCGCACGCCCTACTCCTTCCTGTCCGCCCACAACGGTACGATCCGTTCGTGCCACACGTGCCGCTGAATGACTGGCTTGAGCAGTTGGGCTCGTCGGCGCCGACCCCGGGTGGTGGGGCTGCCGCGGCGCTCGCTGCGGCGACCGGCGCGGCGCTGATCGAGATGGTGGTCAACCTGACCGTCGGCAAGAGGGCGTATGCGGAGCACGAGCCGCACGTCCAGCCGATCGGCGAGCAGGCCCGCGCGCTGCGGCAACGGGCGCTGGAGCTGATCGACGCCGACGCGACCGCGTTCGACCGGGTGATGGCGGCCTACGGGCTGCCGCGGCAGAGCGACGAGGAGAAGGCCGGCCGCACCGCCGCGATCCAGGCGGCGACCGCGGACGCGGCCCGGCCACCGCTGGAGATCGCCGAGGTCGCGGCGCGGATCATCGAGCTGGCCGCGGCGCTGCCCGGCCGGTCCAACCGCAACGTGCTGTCCGACGTCGGGGTGGCCGCGTCGCTGGCCGGGTCCGCGCTGGAGTCGGCCGCGATCAACGTCGAGGTCAATCTCGGAGCGCTGCACGACGCGGGGGTACGGGACGGGCTGCGCAAGGAGCTGTCCGCCCACCTGATCGCGCGCGAGCTGGGCCGCGAGGTGGTCGGCAACGTGCTGCACGGGGTCACCGGCTGATGCTCATCGACGGGAGGAAGCTCGCGGCCGAGCTGGGCGCCGAACTGACCGGCCGGGTTGCCGCGCTGGGCGCGGCGCCGGGGCTGGCGATCGTGGTGGCGACCGCGGACGCGAGCACGGCGTGGTACGTGCGGTCGCTGCTGCGCACCGCCGAGAAGCTGGGCATCGCGGCGCGCCGGATCGACCTGCCGACCGATGCCGACGCGCAGACGATCCGCACCGCGCTCGCGGACGCGGCGAACACACCCGGTACCGCCGGGGTGATCTGCCAGACCCCGCTGCCCGGCGGGCTGAAGCTGCCGGACGTCGGGATGGCGATCCCGACCGACGTGGACGTCGACGGGGCCAGCCCGGTGTCCCTCGGGCTGCTCGCGTCCGGTTCAGCCGACGCGTTCCCACCGGCGACGGCGGCGGCGGTACTGCGCATCCTCGACCACGAGGGCATCGACCTGGTGGGCCGGCGGGCGGTGGTGATCGGCCGCTCGAACGTGGTCGGCAAGCCGGCCGCGCTGATGCTGCTGGCCCGGCACGCGACCGTGACGGTGTGCCACTCGCGTACCCCCGACCTGGCGGCCGTCGCCCGCGAGGCGGACGTGCTCGTCGCGGCGGTGGGCCGGCCGGAGCTCGTCACGGCAGACTTCGTCAAGCCGGGCGCGATCGTCATCGACGTGGGTACCAATGCCACGCCCGACGGCGGGCTCGTCGGCGACGTGGCGACAGGAGCGGTGGAGCAGGTCGCCGCGGCAGTGACGCCGGTACCCGGCGGGGTCGGCCCGGTCACCACGATGGTCCTCATGAGCCACGTGGTGACGGCGGCCGAGGGCCACTAGCCGAGGGCCGAAGCCGCCACGCGAAGGTCCGCAACGAGCCCTTCGTACGCCGTCTCACGGTCGTCCGCGCGCAGGATCGCCGACGGGTGCAGGGTCGCCAGGACCTGACCGGAGCCGCCCGCCTGGGCGAAGTCCTCGGGGTGGTAGGCCGACTCCGGCCAGGGCAGCAGTACCCCCCGCTGTTTGGTGACCCGGAACGACGGCCCGAGCAGGGCCTGTGCGGCGGTGGCCCCGAGGGCGACCACCACCCGCGGCGCCACCTGGGCGAACTCGGCGAGCAACCACGGTCGGCAGGCCATGATCTCCATCCGGTCCGGGGTCTGGTGGATGCGTCGCTTGCCCATCCGGCGGAACTTGAAGTGCTTGACCGCGTTGGTGATGTAGATGTCGTCCGGCGAAATGCCGGCGTCGCCGACGGCACGCCGGAGCAGTACCCCGGCCGGGCCGACGAACGGTTCACCGCGCTGGTCCTCGACGTCGCCCGGCTGCTCACCGACCATCACCACCCGGGCGTCGGCGATGCCCCGGCTGAACACCGTCTGGGTGGCGTTCTCCCACAGGTGGCAGCCCTTGCAGGTGGCCGCCGCCGCGCGGAGTTGGTCCAGGTCGGCACCGTCGGGCACAAAGGGTGCTGCGGACTCACTGATGCCCTCGCTGCGCTCGGTCATACCGACTTTCTACCCCGTCTCTCATGCAGCGGAACCATGCCCCGTAACAACCCAGCAATATGACCGAAACCACACATCGAGAAACTTCTCTCAGTCCTAACAGCCGGGGCCGGCCGCCGCGGCCAGCCGCGTCGGACCCGCGCTCCCGAGCGAAGGGAAGACGACGTGATCCCCTATCCCGATTGGCTCAACCCGGGTGACAACGCCTGGCAGCTGGTCGCCGCGACCCTTGTCGGACTGATGAGCATCCCCGGCCTCGCCTTACTCTACGGAGGGCTGGTCCAGCGCAAGTGGGTCGTCAACACCATGCTCATGGCGTTCACCGGCTTCTCCCTCGTCCTCGTCGTGTGGGTGCTCTGGGGCTTCAACATGGGCTTCGGCAAACCGCTGACCCCGTCGTGGCCGGGCATCCTCTCCTCCTGGGTCGGCAAGCCGGCAACGGTGCTGGGCCACAACGCCGAGGAGGGCCAGGCACACATCCCGCTGGTCAGCGACGCCGGGCTGATGCCGGCGTTCCGGTTCCCGCACTCGTCGCTGGTGTACTTCCAGTTCGTCTTCGCCGCGATCACCCCGCTGCTGTTCCTCGGCTCGGTGCTCGGGCGGATGAGCTTCAAGGCCTGGCTGCTGTTCATCCCGCTGTGGTCGTCGATCGTCTACTCGGTCAACGCGTTCCTGCTCTGGGGCGGCGGCTGGTGGGCCGCGAAGGGCGCGCTGGACTACTCCGGCGGGTACGTCATCCACCTGGCCGCCGGTACCTCCGGTTTCGTGGCGGCTGCGGTCATCGGGCCACGGCTGGCCCGGGACCGCGCCAAGGCGGTACCGAACAACCTGCCGGCGGTCGCGGTCGGCCTGGGCCTGCTGTGGCTGGGCTGGAACGGCTTCAACGGCGGCGACATGTACTTCGGCGGGATGCAGGCCTCGGCCGGCGTCATCAACACCAACCTCGCCACCGCCGTGGCGCTGCTGACCTGGGTCATCTGGGACATGTTCGCCGGGCCGCAGCGCAAGCCGACGTTCCTCGGCGCGGTCAACGGCGCGATCACCGGCCTGGTCGCGATCACCCCGGCAGCCGGCTTCGTCAACGGCCTCGGCGCGATCCTGATCGGCGCGATCGCCTCCTCGATCGTCTGGCTGTCCTGGAACAAGCTGGCCAAGCTGTCGCTGTTCAAGCGGGTCGACGACGCGATGGGCGTGTTCCACACCCACGGCGTCGCGGGGTTGACCGGCGGCCTGCTGGTCGGCTTCTTCGCCGACCCGAACATGGCCGTCTACCTCAACAAGGACGGCAGCACGGCGTTCAGCACGGCCGGCTGGCTCTGGGGGCACCATCCCAAGCAGATCCTGTGGCAGGCCGGCGCCGCGATCACGATCATCGTGTGGGACGGCGTGATGACCTTCGTGATCCTCAAGGTGCTCGGCCTGTTCGTCAAGCTGCGCCTGCCCGACCCGGTACTGGAGACCGGCGACCTCGCGGTGCACGACGAGGAGGCGTACCCCTCCGACGAGCTGGTCTCGGTCCGTGCCACTACGGCACCGGCGCCCGCCCCGGTCAGCAAGCCGGCGGCCGAACCGGTACCCGACTGACCACACACCCCCTGGATGGCCGGCAATGATGCTGATCACCGCGGTCGTCGTGCCATCCAGGGTGGGCGTGGTCCGGCACGCGCTCGGCCTGTTCGGGGTACGCGGCCTGAGCATGTCCCGCGTCTTCGGTGCGGCGGACGGCGCACCGGTCGAGGTGTACCGGGCCGCCCGCCGGACCGCGTCGCTGGCGCCGCGGGTACGGCTGGATGTGCTCAGCCCCAACGACGACATGCGCGACCTGGTTGGATGCGATTTAAGCCGACAGGCCGCGCGAAGACGTGGCGCTGACCGCGGCCGCCAGAGCGTCGGCGAGCGGCTCGATGCCGGAGCGGGTCAGCGGCGCCACGGTGACCCGTATCCCCGGCGGGCTTGCGATGCGGTACAGGGCGCCGGGCGAGACTGCGTACCCGGCGTCGCGCAGCCGGGCGACGGCGAGCGTCTCGTCGGGTACGGGTACCCAGACGTTGATCCCGGTCCGGCAGGAGACGGCCAGGCCCCGGGCGGCCAGCGCCGCGACCAGGCCGGAGCGCCGGACGGTGTAGGCGTCGCGCGCGCGCGACACCCGGCGGGCCACCGTCTCGTCCTGCCACATCGCCAGTACCAGCCGCTGGAGGATCGTGGAAACCCAGCCGGCGCCCGCGCGCATCCGGCCCTCGACCCGCGCGACCGTCGCCTCGTCCCCGGCGAGCACGGCCATGCGCAGGTCCGGGCCGTAGGGCTTGGACGCCGACCGGAGGAACGCCCACCGGTCGGTCGCGCCGGCCAGGGCGTGCAACGGCACCGGGGACAGTTCGGCGGCGTGGTCGTCCTCGATGACGAGCACGTCCCGGTACCCCCGGAGGAGCTGCCGGAGGCCGGTGGCGCGCGCCGCGGTCACGGCCGCGCCGGTCGGGTTGTGCGCGCGGGTGGTCACCACGACGGCGCTGACGCCGGCGGCCAGCGCCGCGCGCAACCCGGCCACCGTCGGGCCGTCACCGTCCACCGGCACCGGCACCGGCGTGAGCCCTTGCGCCGCAACCAGATCGAGCAGGTTGGCCCAGCCGGGATCCTCGACCGCCACCCGGTCGCCGGGCCGCAGGTGCGCGGCGAGCAGGCGGTCGATGCCGTCGAGCGCGCCGCCGGTCACGGTCAGCGCGGGCACCCGCAGGCCGTCGGCCCGTAGGCGCGCGGTCGCGGCCGCGGCCAACTCGGGCAGTGTGCCGGCCCGGTGGTAGCCGACCGGCGCCCGGTGGGTGAGGGCCGGCAGGTGGGGCAACAGGCGCGGGTCCGGCTCGCCAGCCGACAGATCAACAACCCCCGGGGGTACCGGCGGCCGCCGGCCCATCCGCGTCGGCGCAACGGGTGGCCGGGGCCGGATCCGGGTGCCGTTGCGACCGGCCGTGTCGACGATCCCGCGCTGCCGCAGTGCGCGGTAGGCGGCCGCGACCGTGGCCGGGCTGACGTTCAGCGTCGCCGCAAGGTCGCGCACCGGGGGCAGCGGATGTCCGGCGGTCAACACGCCCTGGCGTACCCCGCGCTCCACCGAGGCGGAAATGGCGGCGGCGGTGTTCCCGGTAACCTGATAACGTACTGGCACAGTCTGGAGATTGTACTAGAACAAAGGAGTCGCCGTGTACCCCGTCACCGCGCGGACCACTCCGCACCGCCTCGCCGACCGGGTCACCTACGAGCGCGCGGTCGCGCACGCGATCCTGGACGAGGCGTACATCTGCCATCTCGGCTTCACCACGCCGGACGGGCCGCGGGTACTGCCGACGATGTTCGCCCGGATCGGCGACGTCCTCTACGTACACGGCTCGACCGGCAGCGGTCCGATGCTCGCGCTGCGCGGCGGCGGGCCGGTGTGTGTCACCGTGACGCTGCTGGACGGGTTCGTCCTCGCCCGGTCGCAGTTCCACCACAGCGCCAACTACCGGTCGGTGGTGGCGTACGGAACCGCGACGATCGTGGCGGACGGCGAGCGGCGGCGGGCGATGGATGCGCTCGTGGACAAGGTGGCGCCGGGCCGGTCGGCGGATACCCGCCCGCCGGATGCTCGCGAGTTGGCTGCCACCGCGATCCTGGCGGTACCACTGACCGAGGTGTCGGTCAAGGCCCGGGTCGGCGGGGTGGCCGACGAACCGGAGGACTACGCCCTGCCGTACTGGGCCGGGGTCGTCCCGCTGCGCCTCACGCCCGGGATGCCCGCCCCGGACAGCGGGGTACCGGTCCCGGTGCCGGACTACCTGCGGCCGGAGCGGTCGCGGTGGCTGGAACCAGCCGTGCTGCGCGGCCGGCACCTGGTACTGGAACCGTTGGACGTGTGCCACGCTTCTGCGCTGTTCTCCGCCCTCGATGATTTCGAGGTGCATCAATACATCCCGCGGCCCCGGCCGACCTCGCCCTCCGATATGGCCGGGGCGATCGCGGCGATGCTGCGGGAGCATGCGGCCGGGTTGCGGGTGCCGTGGGTACAGCGGGACGCGGCGACCGGCGACGTCGTCGGTACCACGTCCTACTGCCCACCTGACGAGGCGAACCGGTCGGTGCACATCGGCTCCACCCAGCTCGGCCGGAAGTGGTGGCGGACCGGCATCAACACCGAGGCGAAGCTGCTGCTGATGACGCGGGCGTTCGAGGACCTGGGCGCGGTACGGGTCGAGTGGCAGACCGACCTGCTGAACCTGCGCTCGCAGGCGGCGATCGAGCGGCTGGGTGCCACCCGGGAGGGCGTGCTGCGGCGGCACAAGCGGCGCGGCGACGGTACCTGGCGGGACTCGGTGTTCTACGGCATGACCGACGCGGAGTGGCCGGCGGCCAAGGCTCGCCTTACCGCCCGGCTAGCCCGTTCCGGTATGCGTACTTGACCGCTTGCGCCCGGTCGCGTACCCCGGTCTTCGCGAACAGCGGGTTGATGTGCGACTTGACCGTGGCCTCGCTGACGTAGAGCCGGCGGCAGCGCTGCGGACCGCCTGCGCGATCTGGGTCCGGCCGGCGACCGCGCCGACGTGGGCGCCGCGCAACTGGATCAGGCCGTAGATGGTGATGCCGAGCGGCAGGACGAACGAGTTCGCCTGTACCGGCTGGCCGGTGAAGCGGCGGACGATCATGAATACGACGAGGCCGGCGATGACCAGGATCTGGAAGATGTTCATGCCTCATGACGCTAGGGATCGGCGGCCCGGAGGACCGCCGCCCACGGGTGGAGCCCGGGTGGAACCGCGGCCTCCACCCCCTGGTCAGGCGGGTTCCGGGGTCCGGTGCACGAGCAGGTCGGTGCGGCCGAGCCGGCGCAGGATGTCGTTCACGACGCGGATGTCGCCGGACACCGGCCGGTGGCCGCGGCGCCGGATCACGTAGTGCACGGCGGCGCGGACCTGCGCCCGGTCGGCGGCGCTGGCGACGGCGGTCTCGGTCACCAGGCGGCGCAGGACGGCGGCCAGCCGCTCGGCCAGCTCGGCCTCGGACGGGTCGCGGTGCAGGCCGGACAGGTGCCGGTCAAGCTGGCGGATGAGTACCTCCGACTCGCGCCCCTCGGTCATCGGCGACCCACCTCCCGCATCGTGACAGCGACGTCACCTGAAGTGTTCCGGCGAACTTACCCGATACCTCGCAACAAGGGCAAGTTACTTTGTCATACCGTCGCGGCAGTATGGACAGCGTGCTGAACGAGTTCGGAGCCGCGACCCGGGCCTGGTTCCAGGCGGCCTTCGCGGCACCCACCGCCGCCCAGGCCGGCGCGTGGGCGGCGATCGGGGCGGGCCGGCACGCGCTGGTGGTCGCGCCGACCGGTTCCGGTAAGACGCTCGCCGCCTTCCTCTGGGCGCTGGACCGGCTGGCCACCACCGCGGCGCCCCGCGACCCGACCCGGCGCTGCCGGGTGCTCTACGTCAGCCCGCTCAAGGCGCTGGCCGTCGACGTGGAGCGCAACCTGCGCGCTCCGCTCACCGGCATCCGCCAGGCGGCCCACCGCCTGGGCCTGCCGCCGCCGCACATCAACGTCGGGATGCGCACCGGCGACACCCCGGCCGACGAGCGGCGGGCGTTCCTCAAGCACCCGCCGGACATCCTGATCACCACGCCGGAGTCGCTGTTCCTCCTGCTGACCTCGGCGTCCCGGGAGTCGCTGCGGGGCATCGAGACGGTAATCGTCGACGAGGTCCACGCGCTGTGCGCCACCAAGCGCGGCGCGCACCTCGCCCTGTCGCTGGAGCGGCTCGACGCGCTGCTGCCCAAGCCGGCGCAGCGGATCGGGCTGTCCGCGACGGTACGGCCGATCGAGGAGACCGCGCGATTCCTCGGCGGTGCCGCCCCGGTCGAGGTGGTCCAGCCGCCGAGCGCCAAGACGATCGAGGTCAGCGTCGTCGTACCGGTACCGGACATGACCGAGTTGCACGACCAGGAGGACGTGAACAACACGGCGTCGATCTGGCCGGCGGTCGAGGAGCGGGTCCTCGACCTGATCCAGGCCCACCGGTCGACGATCGTGTTCGTCAACGCCCGGCGGGGCGCCGAGCGGCTGTGCGCCCGGCTCAACGAACTGGCCGAGGAACGGGCGGGTGCGGTCGTCGATCCCGGCACGGCACAGCCCGCGCAGATCATGGCGCAGGCGGGGGCCGCGGGCGGGGCGCCGCCGGTGATCGCGCGGGCGCACCATGGTTCGGTGTCCAAGGAGGAACGCAAGAACACCGAGGAACTGCTCAAGTCCGGGCAGCTTCCGGCGGTGGTCGCGACCAGCAGCCTGGAGCTGGGCATCGACATGGGCGCGGTCGACCTGGTCGTGCAGGTGGAGGCGCCGCCGAGCGTGGCGGCCGGGCTGCAACGGGTGGGCCGGGCCGGGCACCAGGTGGGCGCGGTGTCCCGCGGGGTGGTCTTCCCGAAGCACCGGGGCGACCTGGTGTCCTGCGCGGTGGTGGCCGAGCGGATGGTCGACGGCGCCATCGAGGAGCTTCGGTACCCGCGCAACCCGCTGGACGTCCTGGCCCAGCAGATCGTCGCGATGGTCGCGATGGACGCGTGGGCGGTACCCGACCTGGCGACCCTGGTCCGGCGGGCCGCGCCGTTCGCCGGGCTGCCCGCGTCCGCGCTGGACGCGACGCTGGACATGCTGGCCGGGCGGTACCCGTCGACCGCCTTCGCCGAGCTGCGTCCCCGGGTGACCTGGGACCGTGACCGCGACCTGCTCACCGCCCGGCCCGGAGCGCAACGGCTCGCGGTCACCAGCGGCGGCACGATCCCCGACCGGGGCCTGTTCGGCGTCTTCCTCGCCGGAGCGGAGCGGGCCGCCCGGGTCGGCGAGCTGGACGAGGAGATGGTGTACGAGTCCCGGGTCGGCGACGTGTTCCTGCTCGGCTCCACCTCGTGGCGCATCGAGGACATCACCCCCGACCGGGTACTGGTCTCCCCCGCTCCCGGCGCACCGGCCCGGATGCCGTTCTGGAAGGGCGACGCGCTGGGCCGGCCGGTCGAGCTGGGCCGGGCGATCGGGGCCCGGCTGCGTGCCCTGGTCAAGGCGCCGCCCGAGGCCGCCCGGGCCGGCCTCACCGCCGCCGGGCTGGACGAGTGGGCGGCCGACAACCTGCTGGCCTACCTGCACGAGCAGCGGGAGGCGACCCGGGCGCTGCCGGACGACCGCACCGTGCTGGTCGAGCGGTTCCGCGACGAGCTGGGCGACTGGCGGCTCGCAGTGCACTCCGTACTCGGTGCCCGGGTCAACGGGCCGTGGGCGCTCGCGATCGGCCGGCGGATCGCCGAGCGGTACGGGGTGGATGCGCAGGTGATGCCCTCCGACGACGGGATCGTGGTACGGCTGCCGGACATGCTGGGCGACGGCGGTGCCGGCGACCCGCCCGGCGCCGACCTGGTGAGCTTCGAGCCGGAGGAGATCTCCGCACTGGTCGAGGAGACCGTCGGTACCTCGGCGCTGTTCGCCGCGCGGTTCCGCGAGTGTGCCGCCCGCGCGCTGCTGCTGCCGCGGCGCAACCCGGGCAAGCGCAGCCCGCTGTGGCAGCAACGGCAACGCTCGGCCCAGTTGCTCGACGTCGCGCGGGAGTACGCCGACTTCCCCATCACCCTGGAGGCGGCGCGGGAATGCCTGCAGGACGTGTTCGACGTCCCCGGGCTGGTCGGGCTGATGCGCGACCTGGCCGGCCGCAAGGTACGGCTGGTCGAGGTGGAGACGCCGCGCCCGTCGCCGTTCGCGCGGTCGCTGTTGTTCGGCTACGTGGGCGCGTTCCTCTACGAGGGCGACGCGCCGCTGGCCGAGCGCCGGGCCGCCGCGCTGGCCCTGGACGCGACGCTGCTGGGCGAGCTGCTCGGCCGGGCCGATCTGCGGGAGCTGCTCGACCCAGCCGTGGTGGCCGAGACCGAGCGGCGGCTGCAGTGGCTGACCGAGGACAAGCAGCCCCGCGACGCCGAGGACGCCGCCGAGCTGCTGCGCATCCTCGGCGATCTGTCCACTGTGGAGGCTGCCGAGCGCGGGGTACCGGAAGAGTGGCTGATCGAGCTGGAGGCGGCGAAGCGGGCGATCCGGGTACGGGTGGCGGGGCAGGAGCGCTGGCTCGGCATCGAGGACGCCGGGCGGTACCGGGATGCGCTGGGCGTCGCGCTGCCGGTCGGGCTCGCCGCAGCCTTCATGGAACCCGGGCCGGATCCGCTGGCCGACGTCATCGGGCGGTACGCGCGCACGCACGGGCCGTTCGCGGCGGTGACCTGCGCGGCGCGGTTCGGGCTCGGGGTGGCCGTGGTGGAGCAGGCCCTACGCCGGCTCGCCGCGACCGGGCGGGTCAGCGCCGGCGAGTTCACCCCGGCCGGTGCGGGCACCGAGTGGTGCGACGCCGAAGTGCTGCGGCTGCTGCGGCGCCGGTCGCTCGCCGCACTGCGCAAGGAGATCGAGCCGGTACCGCCGGTGGCGCTGGCCCGGTTCCTGCCGGCCTGGCACCACGTCGGCTCGTCGGCGCGCGGGGTGGAGGCGGTCGCCGCCGCGGTCGAGCAACTGCAGGGCCTGGCGCTGCCGGCATCGGCGCTGGAGCGGCTGATCCTGCCGGCCCGGGTGGCCGACTACTCCCCGGCCTACCTCGACGAGCTGTGCGCGTCGGGCGAGGTGCTCTGGGCCGGGGGCGGCACGATAGCCGGCGGCGACGGCTGGGTCACGCTGGCGTTCGCGGACAACGCGCCGTTGCTGCTGCCGGCGCCGACCGACACGCTGACCCTGGCGCCGCTGCACGAGGCGATCCTCGACGCCCTCGACGGCGGGCACGCGCTGTTCTTCCGAGGGCTGGCCGAACGGGTCGGCGCGGGCCCGGCCGGGCGAACCGGCGGGGCCCTGGCCGAGCTTGCCGGCGAGGCCCTGGCCCAGCGGGGCGGCGTGGGCCCGGCCGAGCGGGCCGGCGCGCCGGAGGCCGAGGTACTCGCGGCGCTGTGGGACCTGGTGTGGGCCGGTTACGTGGCCGGGGACACGCTCGCGCCGCTGCGCGCCCGGCTGGCCGGCGTCGGCGCGCACCGGGGCCGGCCGACGGCGAGCCGAACCCGGTACCGGCGACCGGGCCGGCCGAGCCCGACGCTGGCGCCGCGCACCGGACCGCCGACCGGCGTCGGCCGGTGGTACCGGCTGCCCGAGCGCGACGCCGACCCGACCCGGCGGGCGGCGGCGCTGACCGATGCCCTGCTGGACCGGCACGGCGTGGTGACCCGGGGCGCAGTGATGGCCGAGGGCGCGCCGGGCGGGTTCGCCGGTGTCTACCCGGTGCTTTCCGCGCTGGAGGAACGCGGCGGTGTCCGGCGCGGGTACTTCGTGGAGGGGCTCGGTGCGGCACAGTTCGCCGTACCGGGCGCGGTCGACCGGCTGCGCGCACCGAAGGAACGCACCGGGGCCGGCGCGATCGTGCTCGCCGCCACCGATCCGGCCAACCCGTTCGGCGCGGCGCTGCCGTGGCCCGAGCGGGTCGTGGACAGCGGCGGTGACTCCGCAGACGGGGACAGGACGGCGGCTGGCCACCGGGCCGGTCGCAAGGCCGGGGCGCTGGTGGTCCTGGTCGACGGGGAGTTGGTGCTCTACGTCGAGCGGGGCGGCCGGACCCTGCTGTCCTATGTGGACGGTAAAGAGGAGCTGGGCATGGCGGCCAAGGCGCTGGCGGACGCGGTACATGCCGGGGCGCTGGGTGCGCTGTCGGTGGAGCGGGCCGACGGGGCGTCGGTACACCTGTCGCCGCTGCGCGAAGCGCTGGCCGCCGCCGGCTTCCGGGCCACCCCGCGCGGGCTGCGCCTGCGCGGCTGAGGACAACCGAAGGAGGAACATGTTCGCGAAGCTGCGCAACGTCGTCCTCGAATGCGCGGAACCGGTGAAGCTGGCCGAGTTCTACCGGGAGCTGACCGGATGGTCGGTGAGCGCACAGGACGCGGACTGGATCACCCTGTCGGGCGACGGGTACGTCCGGCTCGCATTCCAGGAGGCGCCCGGTCACAGACCGCCGACGTGGCCGGACGACAACTCGTCGATGCAGTACCACCTGGACTTCATGGTTGCCGACCTGGCCGAGGCCGAACGCCGAGCCATCGCGTTGGGCGCCACCAAGTTCGCGCACCAGCCGGGCGGCGAGGACTTCCAGGTGTACGCCGATCCAGCAGGCCACCCCTTCTGCCTCTGCGTCCGCTGACGGCCGTCTAGTCTGCAACGCGCGAGTACCCGTGGGCGCTGGCCCGGGGCGCGCGACTGTCCACAGAGGAGCGTGCGGACGCGGTCGCCCGGCTGGCCCGGATCGCAGGTGTCAGCGAGGACTACGTCGACCGGGTGCACCTGCGCATCCCCCGTACTTCGCGGCCGAGCACTCGATCGCGCATCTCGGGCTGCCTGAGGAGCTGCGCGGCAACGTCGAGTTCCGGTACTTCGAGGCCAGCCACATGATGTACGTGCACGAGCCGAGCCGGCTGGCCCAGTCGGCCCAGCTGGCCGAATTCGTGAGCCCCGCGGGGTAGGCGACGGCTACGGGCGGCGTGCCTCCACCCGCTCGCCGACGACCCGGACCTTCAGCACCGGCTGGGGCATCGCCGCCGGACCGCGCCGGACCGCGCCGTCGCGCAGCCGGTAGGTACTGCCGTGCCACGGGCACACCACGCACGGCTCGTCGTCGACCACGGTCATCGACCCGTCAGCGAGCGGGCCGGCCATGTGCACGCACTGCTCGACCAGGACGTGCACGGTGCGCGGTCCGCGGTAGACCAGCACCGGCACGTCGCCGACCAGCCGCCGGACCGGACGCCCCTGGGGCAGCGCGGACCACTCGCCGACGAACTGCCACTCCCGCGGTAGCCGGCGCCAAGCCGGCTCGGCGTGGTTGAACCCGGTACCCGAGCGGTAGGCCAGGTGACCGCCGAGGTAGGCGCCCACCGTGGCCGCCGCGAGGCCCAGGCCGCCGAGCGCGCGGCCGGTGGCGTGCCGCCCGCGCAGGCGGGCCACCAGCGAGGCCGTGTACGCGATGGCCGCCGCCCCGTTGGCCAGGCCGTGCCACAGGCCCAGCCGCTCCTGTTCGCGGCCGGCGTCGGCCCAGTCGTTGTAACCGGTCACCGCCGACGGTACCGCCGCCGCCAGCCCCAGCCCGACCAGCGCGGTGGCCGCCGTCTCCTGGCCTGGCCGCGCAGCTTGTCGCAGCGGCCACCAGCCGGCGCTCGTCTGTACGGCATCGAGCACGGCCGCACCGACCCACGCCCCGACCGGGACGTCGGTCAGGGCCGGGTGCAGCGGATGCCCGAACCACCTGCCGTGCAGCGCGTCGGCGACCGGGCCGGCTGGGATGATCCGCCGGACCACCCGGCGCAGCACCTCGATCGTCGCGTCCAACCCCGAAGCGCGCTCCACCCGGTCGAGCTGGCGCGCGCCGCTCTCCAGCAGTTCCATGACGCCTCCCGGGAGCCGGGTACGTTCTCCTTGTGCGGGGTACCCGTGAGAGGTCGAACCAACCGCGGAGGGTCGGTCAGATGCAGGCGATTCAGGTGCGGCGGACCGGTGGACCCGAGGTACTCGAGCTGGTCGAGGTCGAGCAGCCCCAGCCGGCGCCCGGCCAGGTCCGGATCGAGGTCGCCGCCGCAGGGGTGAACTTCATCGACGTGTACAACCGCACCGGGCTGTACCCGAAGCCGCTGCCGTTCATCCCCGGCGACGAGGGCGCGGGCCGCGTGGTCGCGGTCGGGCCCGGGGTGGACACGGTCAAGGTCGGTGACCGGGTCGCCTCCACCGAGCTGTCCGGCGCCTACGCCCAGTTCGCGCTCGCCTCCGCCGACCGCGTGGTACCGGTACCGGAGGGGGTGTCCGACGAGCCGGCCGCGGCCGTCCTGCTGCAGGGGCTGACCGCGCACTACCTCGTGTTCGACAGCTACCGGATCAAGGAGGGGGACACGGTTGTCGTGCACGCCGCGGCTGGCGGGGTCGGGCTGCTGCTGACCCAGCTGGCGACCAGGCTGGGCGCGCGGGTCATCGGTACCGTCTCGGCGCTGGAGAAGGAGAAGCTGGCCCGGGACGCCGGCGCGGCCGAGGTGATCGGGTACGACAACGTGGCCGAGGACGTCCGGCGGCTCACCGACGGCAAGGGCGCCGCCGCAGTCTACGACGGCGTCGGCCGCAACACCTTCGACGCGAGCCTGGCGAGCCTGCAGCCGCACGGCGTCCTCGTGCTGTACGGGCAGTCCAGCGGCCCGGTCCCGCCGTTCGACCTCAGCCGGCTCGCCCGCGGCGGCTCGCTCTACATCACCCGGCCGACCCTCGGGTGGTTCGTCACGACGCCGGAGGAGCTGATCCGGCGCGCCACCGACGTCTTCGGCCGGGTCGCCGACGGAACGCTGTCGGTACACATCGGCGGCCGGTACCCCCTGGCGGAGGCCGCCAAGGCGCACACCGACCTCCAGTCCCGCCGCACCACCGGAAAGCTGCTCCTACTCCCTTAATGCCCCGTCCGCTCGCTTCGCGGCGCTCAGACGCGCCGCTCCCGCTCGCTCCCTCAGCGAGCTAACTCAGCTGGGGGGCCACGTCGGATGCGATGACGTCGAGGTGGTCCAGGTCGGACAGGTCGAGGATCTGCAGGAACATCCGGGTGGCGCCCAGCTCGGCGAACCGGCCGATCTGGTCGACCACCTGGGCCGGGGAACCGAACAGCGGCGGCTCCCGGCCGATCGCCTCGGCCCGCTTGCGCGCCTCCGCCTCGGTCCGTCCACATGCGACGGTCTGCGCCGCGGACAGCACGGGACCGGTGTCCCGACCCGCCACCGCACACGCCCGCGCCACCCGCTCGTACATCTCGCGAGTCTCGTCCAGTGTCGAGAACGCGATGTTGAACTCGTCGGCGAACCGGGCCGCGAGCTGCGGGGTACGCCGCGGCCCTTTGCCGCCCACGATCACCGGCGGACCGGGCCGCTGTACCGGCTTGGGCAGGCCCGGCGAGTCGACGACCTCGTAGTACCGGCCGGAGAAGGTGAAACGCTCCCCCAGCGAGGTGTGCCACAGCCCGGTCACGATGGCGAGCTGCTCTTCGAGCCGGTCGAAGCGCTCCCCGGTGGGCGGGAACGGGATGGCGTACGCGCGGTGCTCCGCCTCGTACCAGCCGGCGCCCAGGCCCAGCTCTACCCGGCCGCCGCTCATCTGGTCAACCTGCGCGACGCTGACCGCGAGCGGTCCCGGGTACCGGAACGTCGCCGCGGTGACCAGCGTGCCCAGCCGGATGCGGGTGGTCTGCACGGCGAGCGCGCCGAGCGTCACCCAGGAGTCGGTCGGGCCGGGCAGGCCGTCCGAGCTGCCCATGGTCAGGTAGTGGTCGGACCGGAAGAACGCGTCGAAGCCCAGCTCCTCAGCGTGCTGCGCGACGCGGAGCTGGTCGGCGTAGGAGGCGCCGAGCTGGGGTTCGGTGAAGACGACAAGGCGCATGGCTCCACCTTGTCAGACCGCGGCGGCGAGCACCGAGTCGATCGCGGCCCGGATCGGGCCGGTGATGCCGATCTCGTCGGCGATCGCGGCGGCCTGCTCGGCGAGTCGCCGGGCCTCGGCGGGCCGGCCGTCCGCGCGCCGGATCTCAGCGAGGAACTGGAGCTGCGCCGCCGCTTCGGGCAGCGCCCCGCAGGCCAGTCGCAGGGTCAGGCTGTGCCAGCTCAGGTCCCATGCCGCCGCGTGGTCGCCGGTGCCGTAGAACTCGTAGAACGCGAGATGGCGCAGGCAGTACGAGCGCAGGAACGGCCCGGCGCTCGCCCGTAACGCGGCCCATTCGGTGCGGGCGGCCTCGTGCTCCTCGAAGAGCACGTCGAGGCTGACCGCGTGGAAGAACCGGGCCCACGCCGCCAGGCCGGGGTAGGCCGGTCCAGCGCCTCGGCCACCCCGTCGCCGCCGCGGAACATGTAGCTGTCCACGGCGATGAGGGCGGCGACCAGCCGCGCCCCGGGCAGGTCGACCGACTCGGCCAGCCGGATCGCGGCATCCCAGCGCCCGGCGCGACCGAGCAACCGCGCTGCGTCCAGCGTCTCGTCCATTCGCGCAAGGGTACGGGCTAGCCTCGGGTCATGGCGGCCTACGACTGGATCACGCTGACGACCGACTACGGGCTGTCCGACGGCTACACCGGCGTGCTGCACGGGGTCATCGCGGCGCGCGCGCCGTGGGTACGGGTCATCGATGTGACGCACCTGGTGCCGCCGGGTGACGTGTCGCGGGGCGCGGCGGTACTCGCCCAGGCGGTCGGGCACCTGCCGCCGGCCGTGCACGTGGGCGTCGTCGACCCGGGCGTCGGTACCGGCCGGCGGGCGGTCGCCATCGAGACGCCGCAGGGCATGCTGGTCGGCCCGGACAACGGGCTGCTGACCGCGGCGGCGGACGCGCTGGGCGGGGCACGCGCCGCGGTACGGCTGACCGATGCGACGTGGTTCCTGCCGGACGTGTCGATGACGTTCCACGGCCGGGACATCTTCGCGCCGGTCGCCGCGCGGCTGGCTGCCGGGGTACCGCTGGCAGACGCCGGGCCGGCGATCGATCCCGGCTCGCTGGTCCGGTTGCCGGAGCCGATCGTGGTGGCGGGCGACGGGTACCTCGAAGCCGAGGTGCTGACCGTGGACCGGTTCGGCAACGTCCAGCTCGCCGCACCCGGTACCGCGCTGGACGGGCTCGGTGAACACCTGGAGGTCGGCGGGGTACGGGCCACCCGCGCGAAGACCTTCGCCGACGGCCAGCCGGGCCGGCTCATCGTCTATGTGGACTCGGCCGGCAAGGTCGCGCTCGCGGTCAACGGCGGCCGGGCGGTAGTCGCGCTCGCGATCAGCCCCGGCGACGTGCTTCGGATGACGCGGAGGGACTGATGATCAGCGCAGCAGGGTTCTGTGCCCAACTCGACCGGGTCGGCGTCAACCTGGTGACCGGGTACCGTGCGCCGTGTTCGGCGGTCCGCTGCGGCTGCTGGAGCGCCAGCCGGGGCGGTACGTGGCGGCCGCCAACGAGGGCGGTGCGCTGGCTATCGCAGCCGGCGCGGAACTCGCCGGCCGGCGCAGTGCGGTACTGATCCAGAACTCCGGCTTCGGCAACCTGGTGAACCCGCTGACCTCGCTGGCGTTGACGTTCGACATCCCGGTACTGGTCTTCATGAGCCTGCGCGGCTGCCCCGACCCGGACCGCGACGAGCCGCAGCACGCGGTGATGGGCCGCACCAGCCAGCCGCTGCTCGACGCGCTGGACGTCCCGTACTGGCTGCTCGAACCGGGCGAGGAGCACCTGGCGAAGGTGCTCGACGCGGTACAGGGGGGCGCGGGAGGCCGGCCGGCCGGCGTTCGTGCTCGTACCGAAGGGCCTGATCGCGACCGTCGGCGGGGTGGCGCCGCCCGGCCTGGTACACGTCGTGCTGGACAACGGTACGTACGAGTCGACCGGCGGGCAGCTCAGCACATTGTCCACAGTGGACTGGTCGAGCCTGGGCGCGGCGGCCGGGTACCGCTCGACGGCGGTGGGCACCGATGCCGCCGCGCTGCGCGCCGCCCTCGACGCGCTCGACGGCGTACCCGGCCCGCACCTCGTCGTCGCCCGGATCATGCCCGCGCCGGGGGTCACCCCGCCACGGGTCACCGGCGGGCTCAAGCCGGCCGAGCTGCGGGCCCGGTTCGAGCAGGCGGCGGCGTCGTGAGTGCAGCGAGGCGCGGCGGCGTCTGGACTGACGAACGCCGCCTTGCTGAGCCAGCCCAAGTGCTGGCTCACGAGGAGCGCAGCGACGAGGGAAGACGGCGCACCAGAGCGCCTCGCGGAGCGACAGAGGAGGCTCTGTGACGGATGTCGAGGTCGTCGCCGGTCCCGGGTCGGTCGAGCGGCTGGCCGATCTCGTCGCAGGCTTCGCGCCGCGACGGGTACTCGTCGTCGGCAGCCCGACCGCCGTGGCGCGTACCGGGATCGCGCGCCGGCTCACCGGGTACCAGCTGGAGTTGTTCGGGGACTTCACGCCCAACCCGCCGCTGGCCGAGGGGCTGCGCGGGAGCGCGCAGCCGCAGTGCCGCGCGCCGTTGGCGCTCGTCCCGACAGCGGCCGGTACCGGCAGCGAGGTCACCGGTTTCGCGACGGTGTACGTGGGCGAGGTCAAGTACTCGCTGGACCACCCGTCGGTGCACGCGGACCTCGCGATCGTGGACCCGGAGCTGACCGGCACGTGCCCGGCCGACGTCGCGTTCAGCGGCGCGCTCGAGCGCTGGCGCATGCGATCGAGTCGCTGTGGTCGCGGCGCTCGACGGCGGAGTCCCGGCAGCTCGCGCTCGACGCGATGCCGGCGCTTATCGGTGCGCTGCGCGAGCCACTGACGCCGGCGACGCGGGCTTCGCTGAGTGCTGCCTCCACTCGGGCCGGGCTCGCGATCGACCGGACCCGGACGAGCGGCGGGCATGCGTTCGCGTACCCGCTGACCGCGCGGTTCGGCGTACGGCACGGCCTGGCCTGCGCGCTCAACCTGGTGTGGCTGCTGCCTTTCACCGCTTCGCGGCTGTCCCTGGACTGCCAGGACCCGCGGGGGGTGGCGTTCGTCGGGCGGCGCCTCGCCGAAATCGCCGCGGTCCTGGGGCCGGGCTGGCGGAGTTGGTGCGCGGGGTCGGGTTCTCACCGTGGCTCTCGTACCACGGCGTGAAGGAGGCCGACCTGCCGTGGCTGGTATCGGCCGCGCTGGGGCACGGCCGGTCGACCAACGGCCCGGTCCGCCCCGACCCCGCCGCGGTACTCCCCCGCCTGCGCGATCGCCCCGCGACCTGACCCCGCGCCGCCGGCAGCGTTACGCGACCACGCGGCCGGCGACGATCGTGCGGCGGACCGTGCCGTCCGGGTTCAGCGCCACCACGTCGGCGCGCCGGCCCGGCACCAGTACGCCCCGGTCGGGCAGCGCCGGCCACGCTGTCCCGGATCAGCGCGACGGCCGCCTCCCGGGTCACCGGGTCCAGTGCCGAGGTCGGCTCGTCGAGCAGCAGCAGCCGGGGCGTGGTCACCATCGCCCGGGCCAGGTTGACCCGCTGGCGTTCCCCGCCGGAGAACGTCGCCGGGTACCCGTCGTGCAGCCGCTCCGGCAGGCGCAGCCGGGCCATCAGCTCGCGCGTTTATCTACCGGTCGCCCTACGCCGTGATCCGACGTTCGGACTACGGTTGGCTGAATTGAAATTGGCTCTTATCAAGCGCATCCAAGTATGCGAGAGCGATGTCACGCGACATGCGTGCCAGACATTCGTCGACGGACTGGGACAAGACAAGAAGGTTAGCAATGGAACGAGGATCCTTGGCGAC
>WNGM01001793.1_pt1 | contig 37298 bp, 86 predicted proteins | sample 5400571 | NCBI WGS metagenome assembly WNGM01 (sample SAMN13153378, study PRJNA577476) | soil metagenome | isolation source: 100 cm soil or saprolite under Garry oak tree replicate 2 | place: USA:California | collected 2016-06-15 | reverse complement strand
ACCCGTACGGGCGGGTCATAGCGGCTCAGCTGATGAGCCAGTATCTGAACGGAGAGTAAAACATGCACTACGCAGTAGGAGTCAACGCGGGTTATGACGTGAACGGGAACTCCCGCAGGGGATGGTACGTGTACGCCAGTAATGGTGTTCTGCGGGGATTCCTGCAAGCCGAGGGTTACGGGGACGGGATCCTGTACCGGACGTTCCCCGAGGATGTGATCACCTTGTGCAGGCTCAAAGTGGGAGCTGGCGAATGGCGGGAGACAATGAGCGTCCGCCAGGTGAGCACCCGCTACCCGAACTTCGATTACGGGTGGGGGACCGACCCCGAGGGCAAGCGGTACGCGTGGAGTTACCACCTTACCCGTGACGTGGGTGCCATCTACTACGGGGGACAGTACGTGGAAATCACTGTCTCCGGGACGTGGCACCCGGGGGATACGGAATGGGATTCCTTCGAAGTGCTCAACACGTACAACGGGAAAACGGGAGAGCATATGCTCGCGTTTGACCCGGGAGCGCTCACCGAATACTTCATCAAGTCAGGACACGCGGGATGAACTACAGGCAAACCTACAGCAAGCTGTACGCAACGTCACTGGACCCAGAGCAGCACGAGCGCACCGCTGGGTACTGGTACACCGTGACAAACGGGGCAACCGCTCACACGGCGTTCACCACCCGCGCAGGACTGGACCGCTGGCTCTGTGAGCGGGGACTGTCCCTGGAAAATGATCTCCCCGCGTCAGGCACCTGGGGCACGACAAGAATCCCCGGGGAATACCGTCACGAATCCCACGGGACGTTTGTCAATCCTGAGGACTACACTATCGGGATGACTGAGGATGAAGACTGGAAGACGCTCCGTCCCGTCCTGGCAACCGCTGTGATGAGCAACGGGGAATACACCCTGGCGCTCATCACCGAAACAGACGGGATCCGTACCGTTCACACACTTAACGTGAACGTGAAAACGCGGGTCATCTTCGATAGCACGCATACCCGACAATGGCTCGAATCGTAAAGCGACATGGAATGCCCCCATTGCGGGATGAACGAAGACGGTCTCATCCAGGAGCTAATCGAGTATCACGAGCGCAACTGCTGTAACGAAAAGAGGACAAATGCCAGACACGAAGCACCTCGGGTACGCGAATTATCTCCTGTCCAATGCGATCAGTCAGGTTGACTGGCTGGAACTGGCACGTAAGTACATGAATCGAGAAAGGTAAGCACATGAAGATGTACACCGATCCTGAAACCTTGAAAGAAAACGAGAAACCTCGCGTGCCGCCATCACGATCTTCCTCCCCCCCTCCCGTACGTCCTGCGCATAACCCGCTGGTCAGTCTCGCCGCGATCATCGTGGTGATACTCGGGGGACTGATCCTCCTCGGGGCAGTACATGACGCGATGCACCCGAGTGTTACCTACACGCAGTGTGATCCTGTCCTGGGTACGTGCAGCCAGACCTACCCGGTAACGCCGTAATGCTCGCGGCAGTGGTAACCGCAGCCATCCTCGCGATATGGGTCCCGCTCGTCGTGATCTACTGGAGCAGGAAAACAACCAAAGACGAGGATTACCCGCAATGAACGAAGACCCGGTTGAGATATTCCGTGCATATTCTTCAGAATCCTCCTCGAATAGCGGGATCCCCGTGTTTTTCTCCTCCAGCGGACTGATCCCGGGGATAGAAGACTGGGCATCACGGGCACAGCGGCACCGGGTGATCATGGCTGCCACTGACAAGACGAAACCTTACAGTACGACGAAAACCCCGAAAACCCCATTCATCCTCCTCGGGGTGCTGGCTCTCCTCGGGGTGATCGTAGCACTCCTGACAAGCATATAAGTATCCCAACCTTTAGTAGTCCAACTGCGTTGGACTCTTAACGGCTGGGTCCCAACTGTAAGTATCCCAAGACTGTCGTCTTGGGTCCCGAGTATCCCAGCCTGACGTTAAGAGTCCAACGTAGTTGGACTGCTAACCAAATTGGGGACCCGAGCCCGCGTAGCGGGGTTGGGGCACTGAAAGGAAAAGATCATGACTGCTATCACCTCCGGGGAAGGCTCCGCTGTAATCTCCTCCCACGGGAAGCGCATCACCCCCACCGGGGAGTTGCGCGGTGCCCTCCAGCCGGTACGATTCGGGGTTCTCGATGCCCCGGTGCTCACCGTGAAAGGGGAAAGCTTCCTGTCCGCAGGGGATCACGTGGCACTCCAGTACTGGGGGAACGGGGTCACCCGGGTGACCCGCGTTGACTCGCATGCGTCCCGCCCCTGCCTGTCCCATTCGATCCACGTCTACGAGCCTGATGTCATCCACGATGTCCCGGGAGAGTAAACGATCATGGCAGTCACGGTAGCTGTCATTATCATCTGCGTTATTCTCGCGATAGTGGCATCACGGAAGCCTCGTGCTGTACGGGAATACCGGGTGATCATCACCCGCAGGCACGGGAAGCGCTCAGTCCAGCACTGGACGCGGATCAGAGCGCCAGCTTGGGATACTAGGAAGGAATGCACGTGAAAACTGTCATCATAGGGGCGGGCATCGCTGGTCCTGCCGCTGCCCTCGCGTTCGCGGGGGCAGGTCACGACGTGACCGTGATTGAACGTCGTCCCCGCAACGACCTGTGGGCTGATTCCACCGTCGCCATCACCACGGACAACATGAAACGTCTCGCCGCGTACGGGGTAGAAGTCCCCCATCTGCCCGCAGGAAGTCTTGCCTTGAATGCCGAGGTTGGGGATGACCTGACCACGACTGTCAGCGACTGGACCACGAAATTCAACATCGTCGTCTGGGGTGCGCTGCACGAGGCTATCGTGGAAACCGCTGAGAAGCACGGGGCGACATTCCTGTGGCGGCAGAACGGGGGGGGAGAGGATGTTCCTGCTGCTGACCTGATGATCCACGCACAAGGTGTCAGGTATGCGGTGCATCATTCGCAGTTCTCCTACGCGTACATGGTGTACAGGGGTACCCTGTTCGGGGACGCGGACCCGTACTGGCTGTCCCTGCATTCCGCACGGAAAGACTTCGTGCTCAACATCGGGAGCACGGGCACCCAGCGGACGTGGATGCTCTACCTGCACGAGCCCGCTCCTGAGGACTATTCTACGGCACTCGTCACCGGGGTACGCAGGGAAAAGCTGATGCTTCGGGCGGAAATGATCCCCGCGCAGTGGCGGAACATCATCACCATTCAGGTGTCCCCGGTCGGGGACTGGACGATGCCCCGGATGATGAGCTGGAGCGGAAAGGACTACGATGACCCGGAGCACGTGTTCCACGTCGATATCGGGGATGCGGTAGCCCCTGTTCGCCCCCACACGACTGCGGGTGCCAACCTGGGCATCTCCGAGGCACTCACCCTGGTCAACGCCCCCAACCACGCTTTCTGGGAGGGGATTGCCTCCAGGAACCGCATCGCTGAGATCTCTCGCGGGAAAACCCTGGGCATGAACTGGATGGGAAAGTAAGATTGGGACCCAAGCGGAGCTTGGGATAGGAGGGAAAGAAAATGCCATCACCCACGCATGTTGTCGCGGATTCGTTTTACGGATTCATCTACACGAAAGATGAACACGGGATGCTGTTCACTGACCTCAGCGCTACCCAGCTTGCGGAACAGCTCAACGAGTCCATGCCAGAAGGCATGAGAGACTACGCGGTCTATCACCTGATCCCAGTTAAAAGCCCAACTGTGCTGGGCTCTTAAATGATAACACCAGCTGATGAGAACATCTTTATCACCGACGTGAAAAAGCTTCTCCAGTGCGAGCGTGCCCTCACCCGGGCTGACATCACCTCCCTGGAAAGGAAACTGCTGAGAGCAGAGACAATCCTGCTGATCCTCGCGGTGATCACCATCGTCGTCGTGTCCTCCGTTCACATCGCGGAAGGACTACCCGAGGCAGGGACCCTGCTCCCGAATATGGGACTGGCAGCCCTCCGGATGAGGCTGAGAGGATAATCTCCCGGGTTCACTCGCCGCTGACAGGATTGAACTTGCTGTCATCGGAAAGCCATCCGGTGAAAGGTTTCCCGTTAATATCCCACATATGACCGCAGGATCCCCTGTAAAGAATCCTCCCGGGTTCAAAAATAGTAGCATCACAATCCAGGAGGATTTTACAGCGGTCACAGAGTCTCTTGTAAGTGAACCTTATCGGGTATTCCATATAAGCAGTGTAATACATAAACCCCTAGAAGCTTGGGGCTGCCGCCCCTCGCCCCCGCTCCTAGCTACCAGGACTTATAGTCCTGAGGTTATCATAGGATCAGGCAGAAATCCACTACTATAGTCGAATGTAAAGTAAAGTCTTAGTAAAACCTCGATAGGAGTAGAACATGACGAGACTGGAACAGAAGCTCCTGCAGTTCCTGTCCGACTACGAGTCCGTGATCAGCAACGTCCTGGAAATCCATGTCCGGGACATGACGAAGATCGCGGATGATACGCAAGCGTCCTACGACTGGGTTATCAAGAACCCGGAGAAGGTCACAGCACAGGATCAGACGCTCGTCACCACCCGTGGGCTGAGGCAGGCAGCGGTAATGTTCAGGCAGTCCGCGCAGCAGGCACAGAAGGCGCTGGTCGCGCTGGAGGCACTAGCAGAACAGGCAGAGGAGCTGTGATGTTCGAGCTGATCGTAGACGGGATTCCGTGGCAGGACAGCGACGGGAACACCTCCTGGAACGAGAACGAGGCAATCACCCTGGCTGCCATGCTGGAAGACAGGATGGGGTACAACGCGATAGAGATGATCCCGATAGGGAGAAGGAGTTGCAGTGAGTTACAGTGTTTCATCCCCGGATGAGCAGATCCTCGGGTCGGAAGATATCATCAACGTCTCGGATGTGAGACTACGCATCGGGAAGCTGTTCCCCTATCACGTCGAATCTGAGGACACCAGTGATGTCTCTCTCGCCGCATTCAAGACACGGGAAGAGGGGGAACACTGGATTACTCAGCAACCTCCTGCGGATATCGCGAAAGTAGTTTTCGAATACTCCTGGGAAGCAGATGAGCTGACAGCACTGACGCAGCTTCTGGCTGATCTGGGGGATGTTAGTGACAGTTCCTGGCTGGTCCATGACGGGTACCTGGTCACATACGTGCAGGATTACAGCGAGATGTCAGACGAATGCCCCCTGTTCATGTACGTGGACTGGGAGCAGGTAGCTGACGACCTCTACCGGGGAGGGCACGATTCCGTGTCCTTCCGTGACAGCACTTACTGGGTGGTGGGGCAGTGAAACTGACCGACAATCAGCGTGGTCTGCTCCAAGACGCAGCAGATGACTCCCTGATGACCTTGCACCCGTCCTATTCTGGACGGGGGATGTACGGGAAGACGTGCCTCGGGGTAAGCGGAACGTTCTCCGGGCTGATCGCATTCGTCATGTACGTATCCGCAGATGATCCTGATCTCGCGGGGGAGCTTACCTCCGTCTCCTGGGATGACCTGGGATTGGACAAGATTTACTACTGGACCGCGATCGAAGGAGAATGATGGAACCTGAATACAGCACGATCCTGGAAGAAGTGAAAAAGACTTACGAGGAGAAAGCGCTTTCCTTCCTCCGCAAGATCAGGGACCTGCTCATCGCGGATGGGCTGATCGTTCCTAACGGTCCGTTCGACAGTTCCACGGACACCTGCCAGTGGTCTCTCCTCGTGTACCGTCATCCTGGGGACCCGTCGCACAGCGATGGGGCAGATGACGAGAACATCGTAGACATCACCCTGGAAATCCCTGAGGAGCGGGACTATGATGGTGGCGAAGGCTACGGGATCAACTTCGGGGTGGACATCACCGAATACGAGGGAAGGATGCTCGGGGGTCTCTCCCCGTATAATTTTACCCCGCAAGTCTGGGTGGACTCCCGCGATCCCGAGGCGGTAGCTGCCAGGTGGCGGATCATCGAAGACTCGGATATCGAGAGCATTCCCTCCCTGATCACTGACAGGCATGACTGGGATGAGGACGGGTGGTACACCGATGCGCAGTGACTGGACCCTCCCCGATGCTGTCAATCAGGTGGCTTACGGGGACCCGAAAACGCGGCAGACTATGGATTCGCAGCGGACCGAAGACGCGGCAGACTGGATATACGAGTTCATCGCGGAACAGGTAGCAGACCAGCACCCGCTGATGCTGGGGGCTATCGCGGAATCCCTGCTGGATGCCCTTCAAAAGAGGAAATGATGTCATTCTGGCTGGGATACTGGGATGCAGACCTGGACCTGGACCTGCTCCATCCCCCACGACTGGGTATGCCTGGGGAAAGACACCATGAACAAGCAGGAGAAGGGCATCTGCGAGGTGCTCGTATTCGCATGCTCTCGATGCGGGAGGGACTGGCGTGGGTAAATTCGGGTGGACGATATTCCTCTGTATCTCAATGGCGAGCATCGGGGTGAACATGCTCACGTACTCTCACGATACTGTTGAGATAATCAGGTTCATCGGAGGGTGGATGGTTGTCAGCGGTGTCGGGATACCTCTCGTCGGGATTATCGTAGGAGACGGTAAATGGACATCATCATCGAGCAGACAGAAGAATGCGTCTGCGGACGACAAGTCATCAGCATCACCGGACGATGCGGACTCTGCATAGCCGAAGGCTCCGACGCACTCTGGGATTACATCAACGGGAAGATCACCTTCCCCGGGTTCATGAGGAGGCTGAGAAAATATGGATGCTGATATCCGCGAACTCTACGAGATCATTTCCCTCTCGTTTTCGCGATGTGATAACGAAGGCTGGGATGCCCCGTATGCAGATGAGCCCCGCGATGACGGGAAATCCGTAATGACGTGGCAGGGGAAAACGTTCATCATGACCCTGGAACGAGCTTGAAAGGAAACTGAGAAAAAATGGATGAGAAAGTACTGCTACTGAACCTGTCAGCAGCAGTACTCACGATACGGGACCTGCAACAGCGGGTGGCAGCACTGGAAAAGCTGGCGGAAGATCATGGCTGGCACCTACCGGAGGAATGATGATGGAGACTTACCCGAAAACCATATCCACCCCCCCTGCGACAGTCGCGGGTCTGCGCGTCCTCGCGTGGGCTGAGAAGACGCGCCGCGAAGGGAACTACCCTAACGGGGTGGTGCTCGCGATGAGGGAGGATGACCTGGAGTACGTTGTCTGGAATGCCTATACGAAAGACGGGGGGGTGAGCTGGCATGCCGACACGGGGCACTACACGCGTGATCACGATGAAGCCTGGCAGGTTTTCCTGAGCAGGTGCAGGACGGGGCTCGCGGAGGTGTGAGCCCCGTCGAAAAGGAATTCGAAGGGAATAAAACTCCGGACAGTGTGTTAGCGTTGCCCGGAGGAAGGAGAACGATGAACGAACAGAACGAACCGGAAACAGCGGTGCTGCTGGATGAGCTTCGGGAATGGTTTGAAGCTCACGTGGTGGCAGGTACCAGCCAGGTTACTGCAATGCTCTTGTATGCGATAGCAGCGTGGGCAGGAGGGATCAACGGGGCGCTAGTCACCATGCCCCGGATGATCCTGCTCTCCGGTCCCGAATCGGGCAAGACAACCGGAATGATCGTGACAGCCGCGCTGGGACCCAACCCCACCGACGCGGACGGGACGGCTGATGATCTCAAGTCTGCCCTCGCGGAGGCAGACAGTACCCCAGAAGACCCGCTGCGCATCTTCTACTTCGATGAGGTGGGGGAGATATACGGAGACGACGGGTCAAACAAGGGTAGTAACCGGACGCTGAACAAGTTGCTCCGCAAGGGATACAAGCTGGGTGCGCAAGACGGGAGGTCCCGTCAGGGGGTGTCACGCAAGTTCTCGATATTCTTTCCGGTAATCATGACCGGGAGACATGTCGCGGTTCCTGTTGATATTCGCAGTCGCACGATCGTCGTGCGAATGGAACCGGGTACCCCGGAACGATATTTCGATGCTCGCAAATCAGAAAGCGAAGCGGCTGAATATGCGTCCCATCTGGGAACTGCCGTCCGCGATCATCTCAGTGAGATCAAAGAGTTTCGTGGTCGCGGGTATCACCCGAAGCTGACAATGCGCAGGCTGGAGGTTTGGGAGCCGCTTATGGCGGTCGCGAAAGTCCTCGGGGGACGAAGGTGGCTCAACATGTGCATGGATGCGTTCATGGAGCTGGCACTGTCCACGGAGCAAGTCATGCTCACCCCACGTCAGCGGTTCATTCGTGATCTGATCAAGGTTCTCGATAAGGTCGCGTTCGAACTCCCTGACGAGAGGATGTTCGCGGGTGGTGAGGCTCTCGCAGACGAGCTGCGCCACCTGGACCCGGAGCGTTATGGAGACCTGGGGATGACTCAGGTTGTGGCGCGGAACATGCGCCCCGATGCCCTCCCGCAGCAGGTACGCATCGGGACTGCGCGGACACGTGGTTACTATGCGGATGATATCCGGGCTCTCTGGGAGCGGATCGCGCCCGAAGAACTGCGGGCTCTCGAAGAGCCAGCCGTCGAAGAACCGTTCGATGTCACGGACGGACTTGGAGATGACTCGGAGTTGGTGTTCGAAATTCCCTCACCGCCTGCGGCTGTCACGAGGTCACGGAGTTCAAGGGCAAGAGCATAACCAAAAAAAGGCAGGAAAAAAATGAAAGAAGAGGCAACCGTCGCGGTTCTTACCGCTGAGGTCAAAGTCCTGATGATCGGATCACGACAGATAACCAGTCACATCTGTAGTCAGCTTGACCAGGTATTCCCCGATGAGATTATCCCGTTCGGAAGGGTGGCTGACTTTCCCGTTAAGGGCAGGAGGGTTGCACCTCTGATTGCCCCGGCAGTATGGGTGGTGGGTAAGCACAGGGACACTGGAATGCTAGTTAGCTCCTTTGCTCCCATCGGGCTCGCCACGTTTATATACATGCAAGATAACTACTCCCGCTGGATGGACAGGGAGCAGGAACTGACCAAGATAGCCGAATCCTGGCAGTCTCTAGATCTGATCGTTCTGGCAGGGCTGAGGTGAACGAGAAGTTCCGAATCGTGGACAAGAACGGGACCGCGCTGGAAGTTACCCTGGAGGAGGGTGGCTTCTTCCGGGTGATCACCGACGCGGACCGCCTGCCGCAGGGACATCCGGTGAGACTGGACGCGGATCAGGTGGAGTACCTGATCATCTCGCTCGCGGGTCTGCTAGCGGAAAACGACAGGAAAGGAGAGTAAATGGATAACTACGAAGAGATGCTGACGCAGTTCGAGAAGCATATCAAGAATGCTGAGGACTGCATAAAGCAAGCTGAAATTCAGTACGCAATCAACAAGCTGGAGGCTGCTGGATTCTGGCTGAAAAAGGCTAACTCCCACTCCCGTATCGCGCAAGCCCTGATAGGGGTGTGAACGTGGAACCCATCCCCCTCGCCGCCAGTCACTGTCCGTAGTCAATCAGTCACTAGAAGAACTCTAGACAGAACCTGCTGCGATGGAATAGCATCGTCAGCATGAGCGTTCCACTAGAACACGAAAACGAAGGAAGGAACATCATGACTTACCAGCTCCCCGCCCTCCCCGCCCCCAATGCGTACGATGTGGCTGAAAAATCCCGGGAAACCCTGAGGTGGCTCCAGGAAAACGTGCTCGTCGGATACACGGACGAACGCGGACCCGCGTGGCACTACGTAGACCTGGGGCAGGGGCTCCCGAAAGGCACCCACTTCCCTGGACCTGTCCCCGCGACTAAGGTCACCAAGCTGCTTGACGTACGTCTCGTCAAAGGCACTGCCTTCGTCCAGTACGAGGACCGCAGCGGGGAACGCCAGGTCGTGCAAGACCCGGACAACTTCCCGATCGTGAACCAGGACACCGGGCAGATTTTCGGGTACCCGAAAGACGGGTACACGATCCACCCGTATCTCCCTGTCCTCCAGGGGTTCATCAACAACATCACCGACGATGAGTCCGTGGGGATCAGCTCCGCCGGGCTGCTGCGCCGTGGCGGGGTCGCGTTCCTCCAGGCACGTCTCCCCGAGACGTACGAGGTGCAAGGATTCGGGTACGTTCCCTACATCAGCGCCCTCACCTCCGCTGACCGGACCAGGAAGACCACGTTCCACACGGGAATCCTCGCGGAAGTCTGCGACAACACCGTGGACGCGAGTGTTCTCGCAGCGTACACGAAGGTCGCGGTGCGTCATTCGAAAAACTCCCTCCCCACGGTGAGCGCTCTCCGGGAAGGGCTGGGAATCCAGCTTGCCCAAGTCGGGGATGCCGTTGCGGAAGGCATCGAGAACCTGCTCAAGATTGATGTCACCAACCGGCAGTTCGGAAGGTGGCTGGACAAGATGGTTCCCCTGCTCAATGACGACGGGACTCCCAAGGTGAAAAACGGTCTCACCATCGCGGAGAAGCGCCGCGAGAGGCTCTCTGATTTGTGGGTTAGCGACCCGAAGGCTGCCAAGTGGAACGGGACCGCGTTCGGGGTGCTCCAGGTCGCGAACACAGACGACACCTGGAACGGGATGATACGGGGCTCTGACGGAGGGCGCATGGAGCGCAACTTCGAGCACGCGATGCTGGGGAAAACCGCTGAGAGCGACGCCAGGGCGCTGACCGCGCTGTCTGAGGTGCTGCGCAAGAAACTGGTCGCCGCGTGAGCTGCAACCTCCCGTGCCGATCCTGCGGGGAGCCTATCCCGCAGGATCGGCACAACCTCAACGCGGTACAGCGGGCTTTCTGTTCCGGTACCTGCTGGGAGAATTTCCGCGATGACACGAGTGACGAAAAAGAAAGAGAATCATATGAGAACTGAAGCAGAAATCACGCAAGTCCTGAAAGCCGCATACCAGGCTGACCCGGATTTCGAGGACACCGACATGGACCTGATCCGAGACACGCTGCGCTGGGTCCTGAAAGAAGGCTACGATGAGGATAGCGCACAGGAGTTCATTCACATGCACATCTCGGAAGACTTGTGATGACCCTCGTTAACATCACCCTCACCGAGGATGAGCAGGCTTTCCTGATAGGACTCACCGGGGAAGGCAGCACGATCACCCCGTACACCGCCTTCGGCATCGCGAGCAAAATCCGGGAAGCCCGAGTTCTCCCCCCGGAGGAGGATGCGAAATGACACTTGTCACCATCACCCTGTCCGAGGGTGAGCAAGAAGTCCTGGTGAAAAACGCAGAATTCCTGCAAGTCGTTCATAATGTCTCCGAACTAGCCCCGTGGTTTTCCATCGCGGAGAAAATCCGCAGGGCACAGGAAGACGAATGGGGAAAGGAATTCAACATCCCCCCCGTAACAGAACAGGAAACGCCATGATCCTGCTGACCGTCAGGCAGCTCGGGCGGCTGAATCACGCACTGCGCCGCGAGGTGGCGCTCATATTCGGGGACGGGACGATTCCCCCGAGCTGGGATGACGCCCCCGAATGGATGCACATCGAATCGGAACGGTCAGCCCGCAAGCTTCTCGAAAACCCGGGGATGCTCGCGGAAGAGGAACATGACCGGTGGGTGCGGCAGAAGATCACGGAAGGGTGGAAATGGGGTGAGGTCCGCGATGATGAGGCGAAAACTCATCCGTCACTCGTCCCGTTCGAGAAGCTACCCCCGGGAGAGCAGCTGAAAGACCTGCTGCGGGTATCGCTTGCAGGATCGCTCCTGGAGTACGTTTCCCTGGACGAAAGGACTGCCAGTGCCGCTCAGGATTCCCGATAACGCTCCCCTGCGGATGCAAGTCAGCGTAGACCCGTTCGACTGGGATACGTGGCTGGTCCCCGGGAAACGCGTTGAATTCCGCAGGGAAACAGATTTTCCCGAGACCAGCATGAACACGTTCCGCCAGTCGCTGCGCAACGCGGCGGGACGGAGGGGACTCAACGGGAAATATCACACGTACAAGATCGATGACGACTCTTTCGGACTCATCTGGAAAGACAATTGACTAGCTACCTGCTCCGCACCGAGGGGGACCTGCACTACGCGAGCAGGCTGCTCCTGTTCACCGACGAGGATGACGGGTTCACCCTGACCAACTCGCAGAAGCTAACCGCGTACCTGACGCATCTTATCCTGCTCAACCACTATTCAGGAATCGGACCGCTGGTCAAAGCCTTCTGGAGGTGGAACGACGATGATTCTATCCAGGAGCTGAAACTGGAATTCATCACGGAAACCCCGGAAGCGGAAAGGGTCTTCGACCAGTATTACAAAGTACTCGTGAAAGAAACCGAGAAGGAAGAAACCAGGTTCACGGTGAGGATCAAATGACAGAGGTATTCACCCGAGGGCAGATAGAGACTGCCCTGCGGAAGATGAGAATGGGAACCGTAAGCATAAACCTCGTCCTGAACGAGGCAGCCCGAGTGGTGGTGGAGGATGACGGAGGGGGGGCGCTCACCTGGGATGAGCTGCAAAATTACTACAATTCCACGCTGGAAGGTGATCTTGGCAGGATGTCCGAAGTCAAGGCGTTCGTCCTGCGCACCCGGGTATCCGGGTTCCCGGATAACACTGTCGTCCGGGATGCGATCGGTGTCTGGTACCGCAAGCACAGCGACGGGTGGTGGGAACAGTTCGGGCGCCCCGATCGCGTCAGCCTCAACATCCCCGTCCGTCCCCTGGAGGTGATGGGAAAATGATCACCCCCCTGTCCGGAGAAGAGCGAGAGCACATGCTAGCCCTTGTCGAAGACCTCACCTCCGGGGGACACGAGAAGGGGAAAGGAAAGCTGCACATCATCTCCGAGTTCGGGGAGGGTACGTGGTGCTGCCTGGGTCGTGCCGGGGCGGTCGCGTATGACAGCGGATGCCAGGTGGAACGCTCCATCGTCAGAGTGAAAAGAGACAGATACGACTACGATTCCGGGTACATAACCGTTGAGCAGTTCGGGAATTCTACCGAGGCGCTTTCCCTGGAACTACAGGAATGGTACGGGCTCAGCGAATCCAATCCCATGCTCCTCATGGATGACGGGAAGGAAACCGTAGCGGCAGGGGTCAACGACAATGGTTATGCAGGACGGGAATACTCCCTCCCCGAAATCGGGGAGCTGTTCCGCGCAACGTACCTGGGAAAGGCAAGCAAGATGAATAAACTGCACGAAGTACACGCGGAGCGCATGAAGGCTTTGTGTGACGACCTGGAATCCGGTGAGCATCTCCAGGGGAAAGGGAAACTGCACATCATCGAGGCAGACGAGACCAGTTACTGGTGCTGCCTGGGGAGGGCTGCCGTCGTCGCTATCAACGGCGGATGCCAGGTGTCACGGGAGATCATCCCCGAATACGAGGGTGTGTTCATCGAGCGGTTCGGGGGTTACGACGGGATACTCTGCCCGGAGCTGCGGGAATGGTACGGGGTTGACGCGAACCCCCCCCTGGCAGTCCCCGAAGTAGATTATGAGATCAGCGCCACGTCGCTCAATGACCATGGAATTTTTGAAACCCCGTATGATCTCCCCATGCTCGGGAGGGCATTCCGGGAGACTTACCTGGAATCTCCGGAGGAATCGTCGGGGGAGGGGGAGGATATGACTTCGGCTTCGTAGACAGTCTCAAACTCCTCGAAGCTGCCAGGAGCGGCAAGTTCAGCGTACTCACCGTGAGCTTTCAATCTCTCGACTAGCTTGTTATTGTCAGCGAGAACCTGGTAGACCCACTCCTTGTAGTCTTCCACGTACTCAGCACCGTCCTCTTTTGAGGGACGTGCGTCAACAGCGTGCAGCTTACTCAATCTGTCAAGGAGGGAGGGGAGGGCTTTCACTGCGTCGATATGAATAGCATCATCATATATCGGTTTGGTGTAGTCGGGAGTCCTCCCCGAAGGATCGTCAGCATCCGGGTAGTACATGACCTTCCCGCCTGCGGACACTTTGACGGGAGGCGGCTTGCGGAGAATCTCCTGTATCTTCTCAAGCCCTTTCTCGCCTTGCGCACGCAGCCAGCCCCGGTATCCGTCGTTGTCAATCTCCTCGTCAAGTTCCGCAAGGATCTTACACACGCGTCCCTTGCTAAGCCCTACGGTGTCAGCGATAACCTGCATCGTGTGACCTTCATCCCGCATCAGCTGGATGGAATGATTGCGGGAGAGGAGGGAAAGGTCTTTACTTTTAGACACATGCTCCTCTCGGATTACGGGAAACGAAATGACTCATCGATCCTGAATATACCATATCTGCAAATAGGAAACAAGGTTTACAAATCCGGACTACAGATCCCCGTTTTCGCGGGCGGAATCTGCCAGCTTCCCTCGATCAAAAAGGAGAATGAAAATGAGTGACGTAACACCGAAAGTGGAGCGCAGGAAAGGTGGGATGCCGAAATACGCGTTCCTCATGCCCTACTGGTCGCGGATCAACGACCGACCGTTCCTCACCCGGTTCATCTTTTTCTTCACCCCGTACGGGGGATGTCATATCACCTGGATTCGCCAGCCAGACAACCAGCGGGAATACCCGCATGACCATTCGGCGACGTTCGCCAGCTTCAAGGTGGCTGGAGGGTACGAGGAGGACGTGTTCAGCGGGGACATCACCAATCCCGTGAAACGCCACCGCAAGCACCGGTGGCTGTCCTGTCACGTGATGAGCCACACAGAGGCTCATTCGATCACGAAAATATCCAGGTGGGGGACGGTCACGCTGCTGTTCCTGGGGCGCAGGCGTCACGGATCAAACTACTGGACCCCGAACGGGATGCAGTCCCTCGGACTGAAAATGGATGAATGGTCTTAAGCAAAAGGAGAGAATAAATGACTGAGCACCCGGAAGACCTGATCGAAGGATCAGGAGTACAGGGCAAGCACAAGATGTTCCCGCACAAGATTCAAGTGGAGCAGTGCGAGGAGGGTACGCATATTCTCTGCACATGCGGAGCTTTGTTCGAAGAGCAGGGACTGCCTGCGCTTCTGGTTTTCCTCGAAACTCACTCACGGTAACCGTTGACAAACTCTCCTCCCCCTGGTACCGTTCAGCTGAACCAGGGGGAAGGGTGCAGGGGCGGAACAGAAACCAGGTATCGGAGAAAACTGAATGAAAGTACGTGAAGCAGTAAAACAGTTGCTCGTGCTGGACCAGGAACTGGACATCCTGGATGAATACGCAGAAAACGAACTCGGGAGCTTCTACGTCTCCTCGTACGATGACAAGGAGAAGACGAAAGAATACGTCGTAGCGGATTTCGTGGAGGTTGTGGGATGACCTGGAGATGGGGAAGTAAACAGCCATCCCATTCTCGGAAAGACTCCCCTGGGCTGCTCGGGGGAGCCTGGGTGAAACTTCTCATCCTCGCGATCGTGCTGACCGCGATAGCGCTGGCTGTCGTCTTGTATGTGAGGCACTGACGCCCCTCCCCGTCTGAGCTGGTCCTCATCAAGCAGTACAGGTGCCCAGTATGCGGTGAAATGGGAGCATCTCGTCGTCAGGAAAATCTAGGGAAAACTTTTCAAGGAAGGAAAAGAACATGACCTTGCCATCCCCGGAAGATGTCACCAGCCAGTCCCTGGTAGACAATATCTCCAACAACAAGTGGATCAAGGCGCGTGGTGCTCTCATTCGTGAATACGCGATCAGGGAAACCGCACTGAAAGCCGCTAACGAAGTTGAGACGCTGCTCACCACCGAATGCGAGGCAGCACGTACCATGGGTGACCGTGACCCGTTCCCCCCGGTTGTTACTATCCTGGAAACATGGATCAGGGTCACCCGGGAGACTAACATAACGGAGATTCCGGGAGACTAACATAACGGAGGTAGTGTGAACATCGCGTCATATCCTGTAGGGAATTACGCTCCCCCGTGCCGCAAATGCCTCGGGGTTAACGGGGCTCATTTCCTCACCTGCCCGACGCTGAACATCTCCCCGATGTGGTATCTTCGCCTTCTGAGTGAAGAAGGCTGGATATAATGAAAGGCAAGCACAGGCACGAGCAAGGCAGGCTGCAAGCATGCACAGGCTTTGCTACTGCTGCATCGCAGGAGGGAGATAAAAGAAATGGGTATCATTCATCACGCGATACATCTCATCGAGGGGATTTTCATCGTCGGGGTCGCTGTCGGGGTTCTCGGGGATGAGATCGTGAGCACGATCATACGGAGAATCCGCAGGCGCAAAGCTCGCAGGGTCGCTGAGTTATGCTCCGATGGGGACTGGCACTGATCGGGGTGGCTATCTTCCTCCCGTGTTATATCGTGACCTACCGCAGGTATTACTACGGTAAGCCCCGTAAAGAAATGTACATAATCCCGATGTTCCTCGGGCTGCTCACGGTAATCATGGCGTTTCTAATCCAGCTAGACAGGTAAAGGAAAATGAACAAGACAGCAATCGCAGTACCTGTTCTCATCGCGGCAGCCATCGGGCTTTCCGGGTGCGGGCACGTCAGCAGCAGCGATTCAGCTGCCGCGAAAGCATCCGCGAAAGCACTTGCCACAGATCCCGCTGTCATTCACGACAAGGCAGTCGCAGCGGCTCTCGCGAAAAAATGCCTCCCCGTGAAGGCAAACATTCTCGTTCAGGCTAAGTACGTGAGAGTGTTCATCGCGGGTCCCGGATCTAAGTATGCGGATCAAGGTAAGGCGGAGCGGGGAAAGCTCTCGCAGTGCGCAGGCGTCCCCGAGAGCCAGCGTCCCGCGTTCTATGACGCACTCAAGACCACGGGCATCACTGCCATCGGGGAGTACGTCAAGGGCAATCATACCGCGATCAAGACGTGGCTGCTGGAGACCGCTCCCGAGACCGCAGTCAAGTTCCAGGAGAAGTCATGACCCCGCAGAGCATCGCGGAAAACATCGCAGACGTCTACGAGCTGGAATCCGCTGAGCGCGTCAACGTCTCCCCGGTGCACCACACCGGGGAGGAGAATGATCCTGCCGTGTTTTACGTGGATCTGATGAACCCGGTGGACGGAAACCAGCGGTTCAGCGTGACCGTCGCTGACTGCACCGATATCCAGAACTAGGGGAAACCTCGTGGTGCCAACCGGATGGATTGTCTCCCGCAGGGGTAACCGGTGGGAGATCGTCTTCGAAAACAGCAAGAACGCGGCAACGATAACCCTGAGTGATGCGCAAGCCAGCAGGTTTCTCGGGGAGTTTTCCCATCTGCAAGAATCGGTGAGCTGATGTTCCCCTGGATTGCCCGTGCCATCATCGCGGCGTGGCTTATCCGCAGGAAATACAAGAAAGCCAAACGTAAGTGAGGAAAGGCAGGACACTCGTCGCGATAGTCGCGTACACGGTATACTGCCTGCTCATATATGATCTGGTCAGCGCAAGTCACGGAACACGGGCTCTCCTGGCAGGGGCAGTCCTTGCATTCGGGGTGTTCGCGATCATCACCACTCGCGGCATTTCCCGGTGGGCACGAAAACGATTTCCTCAAAAGAAAAAAAGCTGACATGACCTGGTTCCTCGTTCTAGTCCTACTGTGCCTGGCAGGTTCAGCATGCCTGATGGCAGCAGTATGGGCAATAAGAAAGCTAACTGGTTAGATGAAAAGACATAAGCCAAAGAAGGAATACCCCCCGCTGATCAGCGGTCATCCGGTGAAATTCCGGAGGTTCCAGAAACTCCTGTGGGTCGGTCTCGCTGCCGCGTTCGGGGTGGGTCTTATCGCGGGGCTGTACTGGTACGGGTTGCAGCAGGATTATCACAACATCTTCCCGTTCCTCCCAAAAGGAACATCCTTGAAGGCGTGGTGGGATAACGGGATGGGGTTCATTCATTCCCAGAACTGGGTGAACGGGATCTGGCGGCACGGAATACGGGACAAGGCGGAACCTGAGACATGGGCGATCATCGGGGGCGTGCTCCTGGGGGCGAGTCTCCCGCGTCGTCCAGTCGGGATGGTGTGGCTGATCGGAGGGGCAGCGCTGATGTTCGCCCTGGTCATCCTGGGCGCTCTCGGGATCACCTGGTTTACTGCGTTCGGTCCGGGCAAGCACCTCCCTGATCCGTTCAGCGCGCAAGACCTGATCCTGGGTCTGCTCGTTGGTCGGGTGCTGCACTACGCGTGGCTTCCTCTCGCGTCCAGTGTCCGGTATCATCTGACTCGTAATGCAGGCAAATCGGGGAACATCCCGCTATGGGTGACTCTCCCGCTTGCCCCGCCCGCGTGGCGGGAATCATGGTCTGCCCTGAAAAGGGACGGGAAGATCAGACTGCGGGCATCTAAGAAAACTGACAGGTTCAGGCAGTCCCGGGTTCTTGTCCCGCTGGGAGTGCTCGCATTCCTGGTCATCGCAAGTACTGGGCTGCTCGCGAAGTACGGGTTCGCGCACGGGATGCACGTAGCGATACTGAACCCGTAAAGGAAGGTTAACGTGCTCAGTAAAAAAGCCTGGAGGAAGCCATGAGAAACAGGAAGGCTACTCTGCAAGTCATGCTAGAAATTGTGCTGGCAGCCATCGTCGGGTCTGGTATAGCACTAGGATTGCTTCTGCTGCTATTTTCGCAAGGTTCCTCCTCCTCGCATAAGCCAGTTCCGGTACCTGCCGCCACCGGGTCTTACTCCACGAAAGGTCTCCCCGAAGGGAATGCCTGCCATCACAGCGGTCCCGGGTGGATGGTCATCCCGGGTGAGACAGCACGGGAGGTATTCCAGGTGAAAGACGTGTACTACTGCGCGGGCATCATCACCGGGGCAGCGGTAATCCCTGTCAGGGGAGCTGCGTTTGACCTGTTCGCCCCGTTCACGTTCAGCAAGACGAGGGAGGGGAATCCGTGATGGAAGAATTCCCTGCGATGGTCCGCAGGTGGAAAGATGTTGCCGTAGGGGACCTGGTTCTCGTCGGGCATCCCCTCGAATTGCTTCTTGTGACGAGGATCACACTCTGCCAGGGTGCTCTCGGGCACGAAAAGCGGTATGTTAACGTGACTTCCCCGAACGGGAAACCCAGGGAATATCTCCATTACATTGAGGAAGAATATCTCTGTTACGATGAGGACTGGACAACAGTCCTGGTAAAGGAAGACACATGAGCGATCCGATTCAGCCTCATCAGGTGATGTCCCGGGGTTTCCCCTGGCTTCCCGTGATCGCGGCAGGAGCAGTCCTCCTCGGGCTGGCAATCTGGGGGATAGTCCAGTTCGGGTTTTTCGTGGACACTGCGAACCAGCGGCATCAAGGTGATGTCAGGAACATCCAGGCGTCCGTGTACCCGAAGAATGTTGGGGTGCAGCAGTCGCTGATTCAGCAGCTGGAAAACGACATCATCGCGATCACCGACGCGAACCCCGCGAATGCGTCAGCTGATGCGAGGGATGCATGCCAAGCCTCGGTGAAGATCATCAGCATCCCCCCGGGGGATCAGGGCTGGGTGAAGACTAACTGCCTCGGTCCCGCGCTTTCCCCGAGCAGCCGGTATGGGAAGTGACAAAACAAGATGAAGATAAACCTCAGTATTCCCCGCAAGGTTATATACGGGGTCGTATCAGTACTCGTGATAGCACTGATTACTATTCTCGCGGCATGTTCCGGGAGCAGCAACCAGGCATCGCAAACCGAGAACAACGCCTCAGGGCAAATCTGGCAGCATTACGATCAGGTGCAGCCCTTGTATCAAGCCACGGGGAAAAGTGCCTACCGGGACACCCTGACGTTCGCTGAGGCTACCCACGTCCTCGGGCTGAACACGTACACGTTTTTCCTCCGCAAAGGCGGAAACGGGGGACCATTGTTTGAATGCCCCAGCAGAGGTTCTGCTGTCCCCAACACTGCCGAACTGTCCAATCCGCATTTCATCGTCCCCGACCCGAACAACGGGAATTCGAACAACAACCCCGGGTCGCTGCTCGTCGGGAACATGGACCCGGACGGGGTGTATCCCCCGGATGCGTCACAGGGCACGTACGTGCAATGCCTCCTGGGCAACGGGACGCCGTACCTCGCGTACGGGGAGGATGACGTCGTTCAGCTGAACGTGAACGGGGCTCGCTGGGATCCTTCCGCGTACGGGGGACAGGGTGGTATCGTGGTCACGGGCTCCCCTCAGATGCCGGTATGCCAGGTCCGGTTCGAAAACGATACCAGCACCGCAACCCCGACTCCAGCGGCAAGCGGGGTGGATGCCAGCGGTACTCTTAGCAAGGTTGCTGTCACCACCTGCAAGAAGCGCTAACCAGGACTCCCGTGCCCCCTGTCGTCGGCAAGCAGGGGGCGCGGGTTACGGGGAAGGAAAGCAAACGTGAACATCCGTAACAGGAACAAGCAGCACGACGAGGAACGCGCACGGTCGGTTATCACACGACTTACGCTGGCGTAAGTTACACTGGCGGAACAAACTACGTGTACGAACCTGCACAAACATATCCGTGGCAGAAAAACATCCTCCCCCCGCGCCCGAAGACAATGCTGGAATGGCTGGACGAGCAGATTGAGGATACCTGCCGCCTGGCTCGATCGTACTGACTGAAAGGAACGCATGGAAAGCGGAGTTTACTACACTTCCGGGGACGAATCGGAGCAGGTGTACTGGCATCACGCAGCTGGACTGACATTTCACGGGGGACGTTCCATCCCCACCAAATGGGACCTGAATCAGGTACTGGCGCAACTCGACGGGATTACCGTCACCCCCCTGTTCGTGCGCAGGGGAAAGCAGGGGATCGCTACGTATGTTGCCCGGATGGAAACCTCCGCTGGGGAATGCGGGATCCTCAACCTGAAATACTACGAAGACCGGAATAGTATCTACGGGCACATTTCCGCAAGCCTCGAAGAAGAACTGTCAATGTTCCTGGGGAGGGTTTTCGACGGGATCGAAGAATACGAGAAAATCCCGGAGAAAGACGACGGGGTATTTTTGCATTACACGTTCAGCGGGGAATACGGTCCGGATACGATCACCCGGGAGATTTCCGCTCCCACCTGGGCGGAAACCCAGGGGAATTACGCGGATTCGGTGCGGGGGAAACTCGCGGAGATCATCGAATCGCATCCGAAAGACCTCCCCGGGAAAGTGGGGATCGTCCACGGTCCCCCGCGTACCGGGAAGACGTACTGGCTGCGCTCCCTGGCAAGAGCATGGAGCGAGACCGCGCATATCACGTACATCGTGGATTCAGCGGAGTTTTTCCGCGACTCCGGGTACATGATGCGGGTGCTCCTGGACACGAACCACGGGAAAGACATGTGGCATCTCCTCATTTTCGAGGATGCGGAAGAGTTCATCACCGCGTCCGCGAAAGCAGCCGTGGGACCGGCGCTGTCCAAACTGCTCAACCTGGGTGACGGACTGCTCGGGCAGGGGCTGAACATCCTGTTCCTGTTCACGACGAATGTTACCGTGGACAAGCTGCACGAAGCCCTGACAGGTCCGGGTAGATGTTTCGCCACCATCGAGGTTCCCCCGCTCCCGCAGGAGCATGCAGCACGGTGGCTGCGTGACCACGGGAGTGACGTTCTGGTCAGCGGAGATCAGTCAGTGGGGGCGTTGTACCGCATCCTGTCCAGGGGAGAGCATCATGCTCCTGTTCCGGGAGCACCCGGAAACTACCTGTAAGGAGGAGATCTTGACAACCCTGCTACGCGGGGAAGAGCTAGCATTTCTCACCCTGGACTACATCCGGGAACACCCGGAAGAATGGGATCAGGAGTCTTACTTCGGGGGGTGTGACACGACCGCATGTTTCGCGGGCAGGGCAATCCTGCTGGCACTAGGTGCGGACTGGCGTTGCCTCGCACGCAGAATGTTCCCGGAAGAATTTCTTTCACCCAACCCTCACCCCGGGGATATCGCCGGAAAGCTTCTCGGGTGGAGTCACCGGGAAGCTGTGACTGTGTTTTACTGTTACACTCAGGACATTGATATCCTGGAACACAAGGTGAAAAGGATCCTCAACGGGGAAATCTTATGTCGCGTGGTGGTCACCGCAGGAAAGCAGCAGCCCCCAGGTCGTGGTGGCAGGTGATTATCCCTGTCTCCACCCTGGGGGTTTTGCTGATCATGGGAATTGTCGCAGTCGCCGTGATCCATTCACCGTCTTCGGGAAGGGGCTCGCAGGTTCCCGTAGCAAGGGTAACGACCCCTCCGCCAGCCAAGCCCGTACCGCGTCCTGGCTCCTCGCAGCAGCTCCCGTACTACTACTACCGGGTCCGCTCGGGGGATTCCTGGTGGAGCATCGCGGCACGGGAGTGCCATTCGGGGGCAGCCAGCGTGACTCTCGCGAACAGGAACCACATGTCCTTGTACGCAGCGCTCCCGGTGGGAAGGATGATTATCATACGATGCTGAGAAGCGGGAAAGCGCAGAGAAAGTACAGAAAGAACCACCCCGAGTACCAGGTGAGCGAGGCGATGCGGGTGAAAGCCCGATATCGGGCGATGGCTGCTCTCGCGAAAAGATACCCGAAGATATATGCCAGGCTGTATGATACTGAGCTGGAAAAGCTCCGGAACGAATCGAGGGGGGAGCGTTCTCGTCTAAGGTCTCAGTGACGCTCTCAATCTCATCCGGACCCTCTGCCGGGTGGTCCTCCCGCCGCGTATCCCGTGCTTCTCGTTTTTAGCGAGAGCCTCGTCCAGGCATTCTTCCCGTACTGGGCAGTGCGCGCATATCCACAGCGCGTGCGCTGTCTGCATTCTCGTGTACGGTTTCCCCGCCTCGGGAAACCACATGTCCGGGTTGGCATGACCCCGGCAGGCAGCATCTTTATGCCATTCCGGGATGAGGATCATATCGAGCGTGTCTTTGATATCCATCATCTCATCATTCTTGATGTACTCGGGTTGTGTCAAGAGGAAAGGCAGGAAAGACATTTCACCGATTTTCTCGGGTTTTCTCTTTTCTCCAGGGGGAACTCCACGGGAATCTTACGTTTCTCGCATTTCGGGCACAGCCATCCGCCCCGGCGTACGTCTGCTGCCTTCAGCGGAAGGGTCTTCTCCTCGGACAGACTGCGGCAGTCCCGGCACATGATCCTATGTCCCGTAGGATGATGCTTGTCAACATGAAAGTCACCCCAGCGGCGCACCCTCGTGCACCCGATGCAGCAGGTGACCTGGAGCGCAGGTGACCATTCCCCCGGGTTCAGCGGAGTGAATGCAGGTGCAACCACTCTCGGGGAGAGGTCACCTTCAAAATCTTCCCTCCTGCGAGCGTTCTGAATCGAGTAAACGTCAATCAGCCGCATGACCTCATTCAGTTTTCCCGGGTCTTTCACCCCTGCGCTGTACAGTTTCGCCTTGAGATCGTCTCTCCCGATTAGCGTGGACATATCACTTCCTTATACTGACAGTTTTTCTCGGCTGGACCAGGTATCTCACATCCCCGCTTGACATCAGCAGTGCCCGCCCTGTCCAGGACAGGGACAGCTGGTCTTTACACGCGGTTATCCCGTCAATGAGGTACCTCGGGGTGAAGTCGAGTAAAGGAGCGCATCCGCGTCGGTGGACACATCCGGAGGGTAGTCCCGGGTGATCATCTCCCACCCTTTCACGAATTCTCCCGCGACCTGGGGCGCAGTCACGACAAGCCCTTCGGTGGCGATACCCGCGAGGGATGCGTTCCACCCGAAGGAAACCTCATCTTCCCCCAGGACGTGGCTGAAACGCTCCAGGACGCTAGATGGCACCAGGACTGGGGAGTGAGGCACAGTATCAGCTTTGAGTGTCAGAGCGGTGATTACAGGGGCAGCCAGAGCCATCCGTGATCTGTCCGTAGACAGCATCAGTAGCTTTCCGTCGTTGATTTCCATCCGGACAGCACGCAAAACGGGGTCATTGCGGGCAGCCGCGACAGTCACGACTTTCACCGCTTCCGTGAAATCCTCCCCGTCCAGCTTCCCTAGCACATCAGGAAATTCAAGCCATTTCGGGAATCTGCTCCCCGGGGACGCGTTCAGTGAAAACCGGGATTTCCCGGAAGTGAAAACTGCGCTGTTCCCGTCAGATTCGAAAGAAACGCTTTTGCCGAAATACCGGGAAAACTCGGAAAGCATTCTCCCGGGAAGGATTACCGAATCATGTTCAGTGATTGCGGCATCGCAAGTGGAGCTGAACGCGACCTGCCCGTCCGAGGCGGTTATGCGGATCATCCCGGGGGGAGCCCCGGAAAGCCCTCCTACTTGCAGGAGCATTCCCGCGTGTACCGGGTTCACGGGTCTGGACGGGAGACCTGCTGCTGCTTTAGCGATAGCAGCAGCCAGGTCTTTCCCGTGAGAGGTAAACGCGATCATGCGATACTGAAGCTAAGCTTGATCGTTCCCCCGGGTATCACGGAAAACACGATACTCATCCCCCGGATTTTTTCCGCTGTGCGCTTGAGCAGCAGGATCACGTCTTCAGCAGAAGTGCTGTCCAGGTCATTGTATTCCCAGGGGGTTATTATGCCAGCATCCGTATTTTCCAGGATCAGCCTTTCCACGACCCCGATCGCGGAAAGCGCCTCCAGCTCCGGGTAGTGCCTTTCCAGGTCGTTTATCCCGAAATGCTCTTCTGGAACCCCGAGAGCGATCAGGATAGCCCCGTTGTTGCATACCGCTCCTGTCTCGTCATAGAGTTGCCCTTTCACGAGACCCCGGGTGGCGATAATATCTGCTGCTTTCAGGCATACCTCAGCCAGGTAAGCGTAATCCACTGAACGTCCTTTCGAGTCTTTACGTGTCAGAAATCTCCCCCAGCGGGAGCGCGGGATATTATTTCCCGGGAGATTTTTCTTACAGAGGATGTTTCCTGCTCCACCATGCCGCGATGAAGTAAGCGACCGCCCCTATCAGGAGAAGCCCGCCCAGGTATGCAAGCAGGATCATCGTCTCCACATCCCGGAAACGATTCGCAGGAGCCAGATTATGACCACCAGCAGGATGATGATAACCCCGCAGGCAGCCTGCAGTACAGGCGTCATTTCCTCTCCCCCCTACCTCATGACGAGCACTCTCGTCCCGGGGACCAGCTTACGGTTATTGCTGGTACTCAGGATATACACCTTATACCCTTTCCCCTGCCACTTGCCTGGGCTTACCCGCACTTCCCCCGTCTCGGGAAGACCCAGCTTGGCGCGCACCTGCGGCCCGACATACACGTCTTCCCGGTTCTCTTTCGGATCCCAGATCGCGACCGCGATCTTCTTGTACTCCTGAATCCTTTCCCGCTTGGTCATCTCGTAGTACGCCAGTCCGGGGGCATATCCTTTCCCTGTCTTCAGCTCCATGAACTGGTCGATGCGCGCATTCTGCACCTGCACCAGGTCTTCCAGGTCCACGTTCTCGAAATAGTAACTCCCCGGGGTCATCGGGGTAAGGGAACGCTTCAGGTCCGCTGCTCTCGGGGCGTTCATCTCGAACAGGTTTGTCACGCTGCTTGCGATACTGCTGCGGATCGTACTCTGATAGGAGGAAGTCGCGGACGCTATCGCGTACCCGATCTCCTCGATAGCATTCTCCTGCGTCGGGTCCCAGATGGAGATGTTTCCCTGAGGAATCCCGTAACGGGACAGGAAATGCTTCCCGCTGGCACTCGGGGTGAACGCCGCGATCGTGTAGTAGTCAGGGAGTTTCATGATCAGAGGGGCAAGATTTACCCTCCCCTGGTGGGTGGAATGCAGCTCCTCCCCGTCTGACACAAGCCAGAGGAGATGATAATGTTTCCCGTATTTCACCGGGAGGGCAGCCAGGTCATTGAGGGTGCGGATCATGTTGTCACACAGCGCGGTCCCCCCGGAAATCCTGTACATTCCCTTGATGCTGGGGACCCGCAGGACATCCATGTCATACAGCAGGCACTCATAATCCACGTGCCCCCACCCGGGAGAGCTGAACGCGAATACCGATACGCGGGTCTCCTCGTTCGGGTGGTTCCTGCTATCGGATGCGAGTGCCTTGATGTGCGCGTCCATGACCTCAGGGACGGCAGTACGGTGCGATGCCATCGACCCGGATGAGTCGAGGAGGAACGTGTGATGATGGATCGTGTTTTCCACGGTGGGGGGATTCTCCCTGAGTAGGGGGGTCATTTTCATTTCGGGGGGTTAACGATGTCCCGGGTGTTCAGCTGGAACGCTTCACTTCTTGTATGCTTTTTCCCGCACCAGCACCGCTTCGGGGGTCCGGAGTGTATCGGGAAAGCCATCTAGAACGGGGGAACATCGGTGTAGTCGGGGGTGTCCTTGGGCTTGCTCGCGGTCTTGCTGTTCTTGCGCGGCCACTTGTTGGACCTCCCGAAATCATCGAGGGTCATCTCCGGGGAAAGTCCCGTCTTCCCGTCCCTCTCGTACTTGCGGATGTTCAGGACCCCGCATGCAATTACCGGGTCACCTTTCTGGAAATCTTCCTCCGCGATAGCCTCCGCCATCTGACGCCACGCAGTCACCCGGATGAACGAGGCTTCCCCGTCCTCCCATTCTCCTGCTGCGTTCTTTTTCCGCTCGCTTGTCGCGACTGTCGCGTTCAGTACCGCGATCCCCTGCGGGGTGAACCGCAGCTCCGGGGCATCGACGAGTCTGCCATGCAGGGTAAGATCAGCGTTGCTCATGCTGCTCCATTCGTGTAGTTCCTGTCATTCCATGATACCATATTTTAACTGTTCTTGCTGGTCACGGGGCAAGTATGCCAGTCCCTGGCTTTTTCCAGCACCCCGATGAGAAGCTCTTCTGTTCCCCATTTCGGACCGTAGATTTCCTCAGTCGAGCTGTTGTAATACTTCACCCCGATACTGCCATCCCGGGATTCCACGACCAGAACCGCGAGACAGTTGTTTCCGTAAAACTCCGCGTGCTTGCGGATGTACTCCCATTCCTTGTCTGAGACAAGTATCCCTTTCGACTCGCAAAACGCAGTAGGATGCAGGCACCGGGGATCGTACTGAACATAATCAATATCAATTCCCCGGACTCCTTCCACTTTCCTCGCGATCGTGGACAGGCGCGTGACTTTACGCTGTCCCGTGCGCTCAAAATTCCTGGCAGTCATAAGCTAACGGTAACGGGGGAGCCAGCGACCTCGCCACCATCACCGCAGGCTACGCCCACCCGGGGGGCGACGCAAGTACTGCCCTCGATTTGACCTCACCCCCGAACGCTGGTACTCTCCCCGCCAACCCCTTTTTTCCTTGCTGGAAGGAACATGCACATGCAACGAACGTTCGATGTCCGCAACCTCCTTGAAGGAGCACTCCTCAAAGAGGTCCTTTCCGATGACTGGCGTATCCGATTGGACCCGGAGAGCGCTCACGTCCTCCTCGCGACAGCCCTCCTCGACGGGAAAGACTACCGTCACCCTAACGGGGAGCTGATGTTCTCCAGGCTGTCACCCGCGTTCAGGAACCGTCACATCGACGGGACCCGGGTGCGTACCTACGCCCAGAAGATGACAACCTACGGGACTGACGGTACCTGTGAGTGGAAGGACCGCATCACCGAGATCGGGGTGTCCTCGGATGGCGTCCTGGCGATGGGATTCCATACCTGCCTCGCGGTCATTCTCTCCGGGACCTCGCATGAGGTGCGCCTGCTCACCAATTTTACCGAGTCGGAGCGCAACTCCGAGGGGACGGGACGCAGGCAGGATTTCGGGGATGTCCTGTACTACTACGGGGTCCCCAGTTCCAAGTCCACGGCGGCACTTATCCAGATCATGGTCAACCACCGCCGCACCCTCTCCCCGCTGAACTCAATCACGGCGGGTTCCCTGCGCAATACGACGACAGAACTGATGGAAGTTGTCAACTCCCCGGAGATGTCTGTTGTTACAGAGGCAGTCGCATACGGGAAGCGCCTGTCCAAGAAGTTCTACTCCGAAAACGGGAAATACAAGAGGCGTTCTGCTGTCGCACCTGCGATCGTCGCGCACCTGTACCTGGAATGGATGCAGGTTCATCCTGCCGAAGCTACCTCGTTCTTCCAGGGCCTGGAAAGCGGGGAGGGCATCTCCGGGACGCTGCTCGTGCTCCGGGAGCGGTTCACCGCTATCGCGAACGGGACGGGAACAGGGCTGGACGGGAGCCTGAACGTGTATGTCCGCACCTCCTCCCTGATGGGGCAGGCATGGAAGCACTACCTGGCTGGCACGGAGCTGTCCAAGCTCCAGCTGTCCAACCCCCCGACCCCGGTGTGGTGCGAACAGCATCGTCCGTAACATAACCCGAAGAGACGGGGGGGAGGTGATGACATTCTGTACCTCCCCCCCGTCTCTTCTTCGCAAAGGAACAAATGAACCTGGCAAACCTGGTCTTCGTGGACTGCGAGGCACGAGGCATTTCCCCGGTTAAAGGAACCCTGACAGAATTCGGGGCAGTCCACTACCTGTCCCGGGTGAGTTTTCACGGGAGGCTGTTCGAAGGCACCCCGGACCCTGAGAACCCTGCTGTCCCCCTCGTAGGGAAACTCATCAGCACTCCCCTGATAGTGGCTGCACGACTGTCCCAGTGGCTGGCAGACGTATCCCCGGGGCATGTCGTCATGGTGTCAGACAATCCTGCGCACGACTTCATGTGGATTGCAGGATTGTTTGACTCCGCAGGAGTCAGCAATCCCTTTGGGCATTCCGCGAGGAGAATCAGCGACTTCTGGGCAGGACTCAACCGGGACTGGAGTAACACCCAGGGCTGGAAGAAAATGCGCAAGACAAAGCATGACCACAACCCTGTGAATGATGCCATGGGAAACGTGGAAGCTTTCGGGCAGATGATACAGATGATGCGGGAAGGAAAGTTCGGTGAATGAAAAGGGTAAGTTTACTGGAGGGGTAGTTCTTCGGGAATTTCCATCCCCGCAGCATTCAGTGCCTTGATGATGCTGCTGCGTATGTACAGCTCCCCTATCAGCTCCCCGTTGGGGGAATCCCCGGGATTGGAGCTTCCCGTGATGCATACCATGTCGTCACGGACATAATGATCAATCCTGGGGATTCCCCCGGTGGATTCAAGGTATACCCGCAGGGTTTCTGTTACCCTGTCAACATCCCCGCTGGTGACAGGCTCGTCTGCGGACACCCATACGGCAAGTTCAACCCAGGCTTTCATTCGTCACCCCATGTCGCTGTCGCTGTCGCTGTGGAGTAGAATTCATAAGCGCGCTTGAGTGTATCCTGTTCGCCGTCATCCTGCAAGACATCCATCTCATGCAGGCAGTCAGCGTTGTCACTCTCGTGACCTCCGATGATGTACGCGGCTACGGTGTTCTTGATTTCCTCGTCAGTCATCGGTGACCTTCTTCCCTGACTTGGTTAGGATGTTCCGCCCAGCTTCGGTAACCTGAAGCGTGCGCGGGCATCCGGGTTTACGGGAGACAAGACCCCTGGCTTCCAGGATGTCCACGTGGTGTGCCACGCTCGACGTGGACGCTACCCCCAGGGCATCCGCAGTCTCCCTGTATGTCGGGGGATACCCGTGCTCCTGGGTGCTGTCATGGATATGACGCAGGATCATGCCCCAGGTGACGAACGCGTTCGGGGCGCGTGTATTGCTCATGGAACCATAGTAGCATACATGTTCGATCAACCAAGAGAGAAATAGAATTCGAGACTACTTTATATTTGCGAAATAGTTTTCGATTCAGGAAAAAAATGACCAGAAGCTTGTTTAGCGCTTGCACGAGGGGTAGGTTCGGTGTATCAGGGTCCGGACCTTGCACCCTACTCGTGTCCTCGAAGGAGAAAGACATGAAAGCACAGGTCACTCTACGATCCGGAGAAGATCAGGAGACCGTGAGCACCTTCGGGCGTCCCCCGGAGGTGGGGAGCACCGTGATGCACAAGGGGAAACCGTGGCTTGTCACATCCTGCGAATACAGGCTGAGTCACAGGATCACCCCGTTCGCGATGATCATTCCCTCCTCTCGCGCGGGGGGAGTGTCATGATCTCCGGGGTAAGCACCTGCCCCGGATGCCGTCATACATTCACCTGGGTGATACTTGAACCAGGAAAATGCCCGAGTTGCGGATGCAGGCTTCCTCGAAAGGAAAAAACAGTTAGCATCCCAGCATAGTTGGGGTGCTAAGTTGCAGGGAAATAAAAAAAGACCAGCCTTTCCCCGAACGGAAGGCTGGTCTTTTTAATCATCGTCTCTAGAACGCCAGCGATGGTAATGCGGGGTACTGTACGCGATGGCAAAGAAAACCCCGAGCATGAACATGACCAGTCCTGCTGCATGAATGTTCAGCCAGGGCAGCCAGGTAATCTTCGTGGTGGATTTCACCGCGAAGGTAATGATACCCCCGAGGGTAGCCACGATCAGGGCGGTTCTCATAGCCAGCTCAGTATAGCATAAGTTTTTACTTCCACACTCTCCTGAACCCGATTTGCAGGAGCTGCTGCCTAGTTGCCGGGGGCAGCCCGCTCCCGGAGCAGTGGACCATCTCGTTTTTTGCCTTGCTCCACCGCTGATGCGGGAGCATCAGCCCACTTCGGGCTCTCCTGTCACGAAAGCAGACAGGGCAGATCCTGTACGAGTGGGAGGGGCTCACGGGTGATGCAATCCACTCGGGGAGTGGATGCATCTCGCTGGACTCATTTTCGGAACGTCCGCCACCCATGCTCCACGATCAGTTTCCCAGATCATCCTGCGGCAGTGCCTGCATGTGATTACGTTGGGTGACATTTCTTTTCCTTCTCTTCCCGTTTCAGGAGCACCCCTTCCCGTTTCAGGTGCGCTTCTACGACCATCCCCCACAGTTTGAGCGCCCTGTCAGGGGGGACACCCAGGGCGATAGTCTCCTCCACTGAGCGGAGGAAAGACTTCTGGAACGTGGTAAGGATCATAACCTATCCCATTGTCTTTTCATGTTTTCTCCTATTTACTATTATTTATTACTCCGGGGGGACTTTAATGACTTTTTTCCCTTTACACAAGGAGCAGACTCGTATGCCCCGCTTCCCTCTCCCCTCGCAAGTAGGACAGGTAATGGTGATCCAGTACTTCCATCCTTTTGTCCCCATGACAGGAGATTGTACTCTGGTATTTTTCCCCTGTCGAACCCCCGTCGTTCTCCCATCTGGAGATGTCTTCATCTGTCATGGGTGATCCGCAAGGCATGCATCGTATCCTGCCTTGAAAGCCTCCCTGAGGGAAGATTCAAACTGGCAGGCATCAGCTACGTCATCCCACCAGCCTTCATTCTGGCTGTCCAGCCAGTAGGAGAAAGCCTCGGTGATCTTATCTACGTCATCCATGTGACCTCATCTTCGATGCGTTGATGCTCTTGCGACGCTTCCCTGAGCATTGATTCCCGGAACCTTTCCCGGAACCCCTGATGATTGTCTTGCTCCCCCAGCGTGCACGCTTCTTGCGTAGTTTTCTTCTGGCAGCTTTCATCTTCACGGCATGAAGCTTGCGGTAGTCCTGCATGCTGAGATTATATCATCTACGCAGCTACCGGGAGATTGCTCTCAGTCAGTTTTCTGACCTGCTCCCGGAGCAATTCCAGGGCAGTCTCCTCGTCGTCAGCCTTGATGTCTGCGGACAGGCAGATTGTCTCGTCATAGCTGCTCATCGAAAAGTTCCCGTCAGGGTCCCTGTCAGACCACCATTGGAAAGAATGTCCCTGATCAGGAATCTCAACACTGACAGGGAAACATCCGGGGTGCTCGATAGCGTAGAGATCCTTGCTGACCTCTTCCAGCAGCCATGCTTTGCGATCGTCAATCAGGTCAGCCATCTTCGAAGTGAGGGAAAGCTCCTGCTTCTCCTGATCAGTCCAGTCTCCAGTGGAGATGCTTTCCAGGGATATGTCCAGCCACAGTTCCGGATCAGGACCCGGAGAGCAGGAGCTGTTCATGTCCCGGGCAGTGCGGAAGAGAAGAATGTTCCCGAGAAAATCCAGATGATCCATAAAGAAAATCATACCAGGGTTTTCTTCATTCGTTTGAGTGTCTTTCCTGATGACGGATCAGGAAGTCTCCCAGATCCTGTTGTGCCGTTCTGCCTTTCTTGTTCTTACCTAGTCTTGCGGAGATCCTGACATTCATCGTGCCCGCTTTACAGGTGATGTCATAGAAGGTTCCGTGCTTGGACAGGACGACCTTCCATCCTGAGTTCCGCAGTGCCCGGAGACGCATCTCTACCCAGCCGTCAGGGTGCCTGTCCAGTGCTGACATCGTGTTCCTTTCGTTCTGTGACCTTGCAATGTAGCATAACTACAGGGGGTTGTCCAGGTCTGGTGTCCTCCCGGAAGGATCATTCGGGTCAGGGCGGTAGAGACGCTTCCCGATGACGAACCGCTTACCTTTCGGGTCAAGCTTCTCAAGCTTTAGCAGTTCCCGCTGTAGCTCTTTGATCTGAGCAGGGGTCAGTTCCATTCTCATCTCAGGAGGAAGGGCAGCCTGGACTGGCTCTCGTGGGGTGAGCAGCTTCTTGATCTCCCGGAGTTCCCATAGGATTTCCTGGATTAGTTCCTGGTCGTAGGTCACGGGGATATCGTACCAGGTTTTTTTATCTTTTTCTTTTCTTTTTTTCTTTCAAGACCCCACTCGTATGGAAGCGTACAGCTCGCAAGGATCAAGATCTGCACCATCCCAGTCGATACCCGGTCCCGGACGATCCCAGCCGCTAGGGGAAGGCCATGCCACCGTCCCTCCGTCGAGGTAAACCCTGGCGAAAAACCCCGGATCACGCAGTGCCTCGAACACGGTCATCTCATACTCGGGGTTAAGCACCCAGGACATGTCCGCATCCCCGGAAACGCCATCAGCGAATACAAGATGCAGGACATGATCTCCTGTCACCTTCACCTCAGTGACCTGCACTACCCTATCCACGGGATCGGCTTCCCCTCTTTCGCGAGCTTCCAGGCTTTCGTCAGTGCCCTCTGGTTGAGGCGTCCCCATTTCAGCACTTTTTTCAGGTGAGGTTTCTTCATCTTGCCAGCGAATGCCTTCCCGGACAGGATCGATACGGAAACCTCCTGTCCCTGGCATACGGCGTGGAAGTGCGGGATATAATGCCCCCCGGATAGTTCTCCGTAGTACATATAGAAGCTGATGCTCCCGCGCACCCCGATCTTCGGCATGTCATTGCCTCCTGTTCAGGGGCATGATATCAGGTCAGATTTACCAGGTCAAGATGGTTTTTTCTTTCAAGACCCCACCCCCATCTGGGGGCAGGACGGTGTTTTGCCAACCGACTCTATCTCGGGGTGCTGTTTTCGCTGCATGCTAGAGTATCCCTTCCTGCGGAAGGGTCCCGAAAGGGAATACCATGGTTCTGCGCCATCCGGTACGAGGTCTGCCTTGAATCCCGGCTGAGCATTCAGCTCTCGCTGACGTTGGGTTTACCCTTGGCAGAGTGCCCTCACCGTAACGCTGATACGGAGGTTTGATATCGGAGTTAACCGGGAGCGTGCTCCTGAGCCTTGGTGACTCTCTCCGAGCTTAACGACTTAGCCATTGACGCCGGGTCTGTTAACAGGTAGACTGAACCCTATGGAGTAGCTGCCTTTAGTATAATGGCGTGCTTGCTTAATTGTCAAGCACGCCATTACTATTTAAGATCAGGGAATACGTCTCCAGCTTTTCTGGCGAACGTTTTCTTGATGAGATAAAAATCCGTCGTAGAACCGTTTGATGTACTCTCACCAGAACGAAGTGAATGCTGATGCGTTAGCACGTCCTGCGGGGTTAGGACTCCTGTGGATTTACCGGGCTCATTTTCGCATACAAAGTATACGGGCAGCCTGAACGAGTCCATGTGGATGTTTGCGTCTACTGCATTCACTTCGATGCAGTAATTTGGCGTATTTTTCCGTCCTGTTTTCGCATCCACCAGACACAAGGTAGCTGAGTCAGCTGGGTCAACAACCAGCAAGTCTGCTGCCCAGCGCAAAGGTGTCGGATAACCATCTGCATCCCTGAAGTTCAGCAAAGCGGAACGCATTACTTCCGGGAACATAGCCTGTCCGAACGATGCAACGCTGTATCCGCGTGCAATGAGCCGCTTCTTCAGGTCATCTTCCCACTCTTGTGCAAGACTAAGACGATTTCTGAATCCGTTCATGTTTCGTAACGTTCCTCTCCGAAAAGATCAGTCGTCTTCGGGATCGAGTCGAACACCGAGATGAGCTGGGCTCTCCCGAAGTAAGTCTGTCCCTGCCAGGCATATATCTCGGTCAGCCTGAAGCGGTGCGCTTTCTTGTAGTGCCTGTTCTGGTTCGCAGGGATGAACCAGTGCTGGAAGATGATCCGGGAAGCTGCCACCCGCGACAGCTCGCTGAGCATGTCATGATTCCACTGCATCTTCCCGTTATAGGGAGGGTCGCAGAACACGGTATCGAAAGACTCATTCTTGAAAGGAAGCCTTGCGGCATCTGCAATAAAATCAGGCTTCACTTCAGGATTCATGTCCACCCAGACATCCCCCATCCGGGAATGCCCGCAGCAAACATGAAGGCTCCTGCCTTGGAGTAGTTTATTAATAGCGATATGAACTTCGTCGTTCCACAGCAGTCGAGTAACCCTGTAAGGGTACTCAGTACCTTCCAGGGGCACGCTCCCGCTAGTCTTGTCGATTGCAGGTTGTGCTTTGTAGGTTACTGATGCCATCAGAACGGGCACTCCTGACTCTCGGTAGTCCCCTTGTCCCCGTCCGTCCCAGGGGAATGGAACAGACGTGCCTCCCTGTTTCTGCGCTCCCTGTTCCTGCGCTCCATGATGGCAGCCCCCAGCAGGTCATTGCGTACCCCGGAGACATGGTTATCTTTGAGGACTTTCCGTACCTTGTCCCTCCCGAAGACAGTGGGGATGCTGAACAGATCCATCTGCCGCATGATCCCCTCAAACCTGTCAAGAGGAATGTCAACCCGAACGCTCCAGGTATGCCGTAGTGGATCATAGTACCTGGTCAGGTTGATCAGCTGCCCGAAAGGGATATGTCCTGAACGAGTCTTCTCGCATTCCAGGGAGAACTGATTATCACCATCTCTGGTCAGATGGAAGAGCACGTCGATGTCCCCTTCTTTACTAGAGGAACCACGCTGCCTTGATGATTCATTCTTGCCCGAGTGATCCAGTCTCAGGGTAGCTATCCCTTTCCCTTTCAGGGGAGCCAGCGTGTTCCGGTAGAGACTCAGGTACGTGTCGCTTTCGTTCTCCCCTCCCTCCACCATCCGGGACAGGGTGTCCAGCACGATCAGAGAGCAGCCAGCAGCCTCCGCGATAGCCGCCAGGTGCACTCCTCCATCCTTTGTGTCCAGGGGGGGGAGGGAGGGGAAGCTGTACAGCAGGAGCTTGTCCAGTTCCTCAGGGCGAACCCCGAAGGAGGTCAAGCGTTCTACTGTGTCATGGATGCGGTTTTCCTGGTCGATATAGACAACAGTCCTCCCTGACCTGACCACCTCAACGGCAACCTCCAGCGCGAGGAGACTTTTCCCTACCCCCGGCGCAGAGTAGATGGCGTTGAGTGTCCCCTCTTCGATGAAGTCAGGGACCAGCCATTCCACATCCTCAGGCTGCTGTTTGAACGCGATCATCCAATTGACTGCCGTGTACTTGCGGGTGATCTCGTTCTCGTCCCGGAGAGGTTCTAGTTCGTCTAGGGAATGCCCTGAGTCCAGATGATCCGAGACATCATCCCCGATCCCAGTCGTAGCTGACTGAAGAATCCGCACCGTGCTCACCGAATGCTTGATCAGCTCCGCGATCCCTTTCGCATGTGCTACCCCAGGATCATCCCTGTCCGCGATGATGATCACCTGGGATGCCCCAGCCAGGGAATCCGTGTAATCCTGATGCCATTTAGGTTTTCCTGTCCCGGCACCCTCAAAGTTACTGGTAGCGGTGTACCCCATCTCGATGAGACGATTCGCGTCCTTCTCCCCTTCGACCAGGTAGATGGTCTCATGGTTTCCCGCAGCCAGGAGTACCGCAGGGAGATTGTACAAGACTCGCGGGGTTCCCTCAGGAATCCCATCCTCCCACCCGTTCCCGTTCGGGTGCTTGATAGAGAACCTTTTGGGGTAGTACTTGAGCTTCGCGTACAGCACCTCCCCCTCCCGGGAGAAGTACTTGAAGAACTGTGGTTCCGGTCGGGTGAGAGCCTCGTCAAACATGTCATCCCACTTCAAGTCCAAAGCGTCCATGATATCCCGGGTCTCGCACCCGAGGTGGCAGTACAGCACCACTTTCCCAGCTCTGTAGTCCACGCTAAGGCTAGGTTTGATGTCCCCGTTGGAATGACTCCCGGTAGGGCAGTTCCAGTTCCCTCCGTGCCTCTGGGAGCTGCCGACAGCGTGAAGTGCAGCCGTAACTTTGTCCAACGCACTCACACAGCTCCTTTAGCACCCGTAATGACAGCCAGCAGTATGCGTCCAGCAGTGATCGTTCCGTCCGGTCTTCGGGTAACAGTCCCTGCATCTGCATCTGCATACTCTGGGAACACATCTAGTCATCTTCGATCAGCTCCAGGATCAGCTGTCCGTATTTTACTTTCGGGAGGTTTTCCCCCCGGAGGAGGGTGACTTCCGTGACGTATTTATCATTGTCATCATGGATTGCCCCGGAATCCACGACCCCATCGAGACACGCTTTGAAACTTGGATACAAATTTGCCGTATCTCTCCTCCTGTTGTCCGGGGCACGGAAGATACAGCGAACCTTGACCTTGCCAAATGTCATCGGGTACTTCCCCACCACCCGGAACGCCTCTGTCCTCAAGCGCTCCGTCTTCCTCGCGCGAACCTTGTAATGAATCCGGTCGTTCGCGTTGAGCAGCTCCAGTCCCGGGGGCATTTCAACACGGAGAATCCTGGGAGTCTCTACACACTCACCTAACCCCCTGGGAATTCCACAGTCTCCGGCGGATCGACTACCTCTATCAGATCATACATCTTCCGGGACATGCGGATCGTGGTGTCTTCGATGTCCGCGATCACCTGGTATAGCACCGCAGGGTTTACGGTCACGTACTGGTCTTTCGCGACGGCGGGGGAACGAGTGATCAGGTTGTCTTCAGGCACGAGGATCAGCTTGTATTTCACATCTCATCCAGGATTCTCATAACCTTCTGCTTAAACTCCAGGACAGCATCCTCGTGATCAAACTCAGCGGAAACCTCTATCACGTACGGGGGGAAGGCTTCTTCCGCCCGGTCCCCCGAGAAGTAATACAACGGGCTCCAGTTCCGGGATATGTTGATGTTCCACTTGACAAGATGCGTGACCTTCTCAGAAGTCATACTTGTTCCTCCTCGGAATGTCCTCAGGTCTATCCCAATGATGCATGAGCCAGCCATGGGCATAAGATTCTTCGGGATTGGCATGTATCCAAGCATGACATTCGCGGCATAGGGACACAAGGTTTGCCAGCCTGAAGGCAACCTCGTCATCGCTGGTTCCTCCCATCCCCTTAACCTTCCTGTGATGAACATCCACAGCTGGTTTCAGGCATCGCTGGC
>WNGM01000744.1_pt1 | contig 37385 bp, 34 predicted proteins | sample 5400571 | NCBI WGS metagenome assembly WNGM01 (sample SAMN13153378, study PRJNA577476) | soil metagenome | isolation source: 100 cm soil or saprolite under Garry oak tree replicate 2 | place: USA:California | collected 2016-06-15 | reverse complement strand
GGATTAGTTCACGAAGCACCCCAGCGAAGATCCAGGTTTAAACATCACGACCCAGTTGCCGTAGCAATGTAAACAATTCCATCGGACACGTATTCCCTAATTGACCCTTAGGGGATTTGCTCGGCGCGCTTGGCAAGATCGGCGCTGGGCCCGGCCATCTCCGACACCAGCTCCGGAATCTCAATGCGGATCAAGGTGCCCGCGCCCGGGCGGCTGGAAATTTGCAGACGGAAGTCATTGCCGTAAAGTACGCGAAGGCGCTCGTGGACGTTGCTGATCCCGATGCCGTCCACGTAAACCTGCGGCATGCGCTCCTCGGGTATACCCGCGCCGTTATCTTCCACTTCGATCACCAATCGGGCGTCGCTTAGCGAAGTGCGAATGCTAATTTGCCCGCCTTCGAGTTTTGCCGCCAGGCCATGCTTGAGGGAGTTTTCGATAATGGGCTGCAAGAGCATGCTGGGCACAAAGGCTTCCAGGGTCTTTTGATCCACGTGCTTGAAGATCTGCAGATTGTCGCGGCCAAATCGGGCCACCTCGATATCCAGGTAATCGTCGATGAAATTGAGTTCCTCCTGCAAGGCCACGAAGGTCTCATGCTGGCGCAGGAGCCGGCGCAGAATATTGCCCAGCTTCAAAACCACTACGCGCGCCTGATCCGGGTCGTAGCGGATCAGCGAAGCGACCGTATTCAGCGTGTTAAACAGGAAGTGCGGATTGATCTGGCTGCTGAGGGCAGCCATGCGCGCCTCGAGCAGCAGTTGCTGATGCTGCTCGAGATTCATCTCAATCCGCGTGTTGTTCCAGATCTTGATCGGCACCGCCACGGCCATTACCGTCGCCAGCATCAGCAGCAGCACCGACCACCAGTTGTGGGCATCGATAAAGAAAAGCCAGGAGCGAGGGACAGCATGGCCCAGCAGCAGCCGCCCCACTTCCAATCCGACACAGCCGGCTAGCGGCAGCACTTCCCACCCGACGCTGGCGCGCTTCGCCATCCGCGCCATCCATTTCGGGAAATTCAGGAACGTGAATGGTCCGAAACTCCAGATGTCCTCCTTATTCGGAATCGCCTGGCGAATCAAGCCGCCCATCAAGCCGGCCATCGCCGCGACGGGCGCGGCCAGCCATTCGTGATGAAAGAACGCCGGCAAGCTGACGATCGAGCCTCCCAGAGGCCCCACCACCAGCCCCCCGAGCAGCCCCAGGAGGAAAGAGCCCTCGGCCATGAGGTCGGCAAACCGATAAGGAGTGCCCACCAGCCGCAACAAAACGCTGATGGCCAGCACCGGCGTAAGGAACAACAGCAGTTTTACTTTCTGGTCGGAGTCGCGCACTTCGGTAAAGAGGACGCGTCGAAAAACGGCCCAGCGTGCCAGCAGGGCGGCCATGGACGCAGCCACACCCACCTTCAACAACAAAGTGAAGAGCAAAACCTGGGGACTGGAAAGTATGTCCATGGACTTAGAGCTCGGCGCTTGCTTACGTTAGCCAATCACCCCCGGCGATGTAAAGCCAGCTTACTGCTATACTACGAGTATCCCATGAAGGCCAAGGGCGGAAATGGTGTCGGTGTTGGCCGCGGCGTACACAATGTCCGCGTCGTGGCCAAGGCCAACTTACCCACGCAGTACGGCCGCTTCAGGATCCTGGGAATCGAGGGAGAAACACCCGAAGAGACCGCTGTCGTTCTCACTCGCGGGCGCCTCAACGGCGGGTCCGTTCCCCTGGTTCGCATCCATTCGCAATGTCTTACCGGCGACGTGCTGGGATCGCAGCGTTGCGACTGCCGGGCGCAACTCGAGTTGTCGCTTCGGAAAATTGCCGCAGCCCGGGCGGGCCTTCTGATTTATCTTCCGCAAGAGGGCCGGGGTATCGGGTTAATGAACAAACTGCGCGCCTATGAGCTGCAGGATGGCGGCATGGACACGGTGGAAGCCAATCAACACCTGGGATTCGCCGCCGATTCCCGCGATTACGGTTTTTCCGCCGCTGCGCTGCGCGCTCTAGGAGTGCACCGCGTTCGCCTGCTCTCGAATAATCCAGACAAGGTTCGCCAACTCGAATCGCACGGCATAAAGGTGGTCGAGCGGGTGCCTTGCCAGCCGCGCGGAACGCATGCCGCGCGAAATTACCTGCTGACCAAATCTACGAAGTTGGGACACCTGCTCGCGGGATTCTGATTGCAGTTGAGATTGTGAAAAAGCAGATCGCTCGGCTCTCCACCCCGACACCGACCTCGTCGCCCGCCCCTGCAGGAGCATGGGCGGACTCCTCGGAATGACCATTTATGGTCTTGCCACAGACGCGTACGGGGTCCAGCACGCGGCAATTTGGGTGGGTCTTGGCGGGCTATCAGCCGTGACACGCCGATGTTCCATCATCAGAATATCAGTTTCAACGCCAACTGAAGCTCTCTCGCGTCCTGCGCGCTGGTCACCACGCCGAAGTTGGCGGCTCCAAAGATTCGGCCCGGCAGATTGAAATTCGGATGGTTCAGCGCATTGAAGGCGTCGAGGCGGAATTCCAAGGCCTGGTTCTCGTGCAAGACCCATTTCTTCTGCAGCGATAGATCCAGATTTGCCAATCCGGGCCCGCTCACGACGTTTCGGCCCGAATTTCCGAAGGTGTATGGCGCCGGAAGCGCGAAGGCATCGGTGTTGAACCATCGTTCCGGTGTCTTGGGACGGTCGTTGGGGCTGGCAAGCAAATTGGGGCGCTGCACATTCATGCCGTTGATCAGGCCGATATTGGCCACGTCTTGCGCGGAAGACAAGTTGACCGTAAACGGAGCGCCGCTCTGAATGATCAAAATGCCGCTGGCACGCCAGTCCCCCAGAAGGCGATGCCGCCAACCCGCTGAATTCCTCGCAAAAGGGAGATCGTAGACGGCATTTCCCGTCAGCCGGTGCCGGTGGTCGAAACTCGAAGGGCCCGCCTCCAACGCGGGCGAATAAACATTCTGCGGCAGGTTGTACTCCGCATTCGTCGTTCCCGCATCGGAGGCATCGTCCAAGGACTTGGAAAAGGTGTAGTCCGCCTCAAATGACAGGCCCGAGTTGAAGCGGCGGGTCATCTTCAGTGTGAGCGCGTTGAATGTGGCCCACCCGTCCCAGCGTATCGTGGTGAACGCTGCCAGTTGCGGATACGGCCTGCGCCCTGGAATGGCTCCGGAACCCGGAAGAGGAATGTTGACCGCCGTGGCGCTGTCGGCGTGAACGGTTCGGGAGCCCACGTATTCGGCTTCGACGGCTGTATTCGGCGTGATGGCCCGCTGCACGCTGAGATTCCAAACCTCGTTGTATTCAATCCGGTAGTCATGATTGACTCCATTAGCGCCGATCGCGCCGGTGGGGCTTTGCGCGAGGATATTTTCAGTCGTAAGAACAGGAGCGCTGGAGTTGGTGACTGTTTTCACCAGAAAGAAGGGCATGTTTTCCGCGAGATTCTGAAGGATGCTGTAGGCCGCCTGGTTGGTGTATATCCCAAATCCCGCTCTAACCACCGTCTCCCGCGAACCGGGAATTCGCCAAGCCAGTCCCAACCTGGGAGAGAACCGGATGGAGCGCGGAGTAAGCAGGCTGTCATTCCAGCCAACGCTAGATGCCGAGACGATAGGAAGGGGGCTTAGCGAAGCAAGCTGAGCCGCCGCAGGCGACAAATTCGATGGATTGCCGGCCACCACAAAGGCCGGGCCGCCGGGCCCGGAGAGGTCGATGTCCGCAGTTTGATTGGCCCCTGCAACGAGGTTAGCGTTGTATTCGTAGCGGAGCCCCGCGTCGACGGTGAGGTTGGGAGTGATCTGCCAGCCATCCTGCAGGTAGAAATGCGCCCAATTCGTGTGCGCATTTTCCGCTCCGCTGCCGATACCGGCCTGCGCCTGAGAGGGATATCCCAGCAGAAAATCGGCCAGCGGATTGCCGGTACCCGGGCCATTAGCCGTGTAGGCACCACTGTAGGTGTAGACGCCGCGCGCGGCGTTCGGGAAGGAAGGAGCGAAATCGAGATGGAAGAAGTAGAAGCCGGACTTAAGACTGTGGCGCCCGCGATGGATCAGGAGATTATCGAAGAGTTCGAAATCGCGATCGGTCCGGGAGATAAAACCAGCCGGCGAACCGATGGTGCTGAAAGCATTGCTCAGCGAGATTTGCGGATAGCCCATATCGGCCGGATTGGGTGTGCCGCCCTGGAGCCCGTACTGCGAAGCAAAGGGATTGCCGGCGTTGGGATCGCCCTGCCCGCCGGAGACGCGCAGCCAGCCAAACCGAAATTCATTCACGACATTGGGAGAAAACGTGTGCGTTTCGGCCGCGGCCACATTGACGCTGTGCGTCGAAAGAGTACGGCCAAAGCCGGGAAGTAGCGCCTCGTTGAGCACGCTGGAGCCGAAGGGATCGAACTCATTCGCCTCGAAAACGGAGGCGCGAAGGAAACTGTTATCGCGATCTGAGAATTGATGATCAAGGCGCACGTTGTATTGATTACTTTCAAAACTCCGTTTTCCTATTGAGAGCAGATTGTTCTTGGCCGAAAGGCCCGCAGTCGGCGCCGGCAGCTTGGCCAACAGGGCCACGGCCGCCGAGTCGAGACGAAGCGCGGAATCGTTGGCGATGTCATTGCCGGGAATGGGCTGGCGCGTGAGGGGATCGAAAATGGTAGCGGCGCCGGCGAAATTCCCGGAGCGTTCCGCCAGGGTGGGAACGCTGAACAGGTCGGCCAGCGATTGCCGGGTCCTCTGGCCATCGTAATTGACAAAGAAAAATGCGCGGGTTTTCCTAATCGGGCCGCCCAGGGCCGCGCCGAACTGATTCTCCCGAAATGCAGGAGCGGGGCCGGGCAGGTCGAAGAAATTTTTAGCATTGAAGATGTCGTTGCGCACAAATTCGTAGGCGCTGCCGTGGAACTGGTCGGTCCCCGATTTCGCGATGACGTTGATCACCGCACCCGATTTCCCGCCGAATTCCGCGTCGTAGTTGGTTTTGTCGATTATGAATTCGGCCGTGTCGTCCGGCGAAGGACTAAGGACAACATTGTTGAAGTATTCGTCCGTGACGCTCACTCCATCCACCAGAAACAGGTTGTGGCCGGTCCGCTGTCCCAGGACGTTTATGAGCGTGCCGGTCTGCTGCAGAGAATCGCCGCGCGTGCCTCCGGGCGGGTTGACCACTCCTTCGCTGAGCAAGGTAAGTTCAAGAAATTGGCGGTCCTTGAGCGGCAGGTCGGCGACCTGTTGGTTCTGGATCACGTCTTTGATTTCCGCGGATTCCGTCTGCACCAATCCCGGGGCGAGCTGCACGATCACAGATTCTCTTGCGTCGCCCAGTGCAAGTGAAAAATCCTGCCGGAGGTGTTCGTTCACGTGAACTTGGACGTGTTCCGCCAATGCCTGTTTGAAACCTTGCATATTGGCCGTCAGGGCGTACACGCCCGGCGGAATTTGGGAAAGAAGATACTGGCCGGCGGCGTTGGTGAGCGAGTTGAACTTCCGCTGGCTCTCCAGGTTTACGGCATCGACCGAAGCGCCCTCCACCACGGCGCCTGAGGGATCGCTTACCAGGCCGCCGATATCCCCCGTATTCATCTGCGTAAAGGCCCAAGGCACATCCAGAATCAAGACGCAAGTCATGAGCAGTAATATGCGCACTTGCCTTTTGAGCAGTACCGAAGCAGGCTCCGCCGACATGGCAGGAAGGGAGGGAACCCTTCGAGGGGCGGCCGGTCTTACCCGGGAGCTGCCTAACCGCCTCCCACTAAATGCACGATTTCGAATCGGTCGCCTCCAGACACCGCCGTCGTTCCCCATTGGCCCCGCGGAACAATCTCCAAATTGCGCTCGATGGCCAGCCGATTGGCCGTCAGCCCCAGGAGGGCCACCAGCTGCGTGACGTTCAGTCCCTTCGGTATTTCACGCGGCTCGCCATTGACGTGTATGGTCAGCGTCTCGCTCATCAAGATTCATCAATTGGGCGATCCATCTTTCGACTGGGCTTTCGACCGGGCTTTCGACTGGGCTATCGACTGGGCCGCCTGGGCTTCAATTGATAGCGCAGTTCCCCGAGCGCTTCGGCCACCTGCGCGCGGATGACGAGCGCGCCGATAGACGGCTCCACGAGAGTGGGAAAGGGAAAGTGCAAGGACGTGCGGCCTTCCGCATCCGTGTGCGCGAAATAGCTTTCGGGCGCGCCCTCTCCGCCTTCGACAAAGGCCTCCACCTTCGCCCCGGTCACGGGCTGGCCGCCTCCCTTGGAGGAGACTTCGATATCCAGAGTGACGTGGCCGGAGTGGAGCCAGGACCTGGCGTTGAGAAGCTTGACGGCGATGCCTGCTCCCTGGGAGGGCGCCGCTTTCTCCAGCGCGCTTTTCTCCAGCGAAAGTGCTCCCGCGCGGAGGGCGTCGAGTATTTCGCGGTGCTGCTTTTCCACGCGAGCCCGGAGAATGGCCTGGTCCATGGCGCCACTGGCCGCCAAGTCTTCGTAGCTCGTGCTGTGCCGGTAGGCGACCCGGCCGCGAATCAATACCAGCGTATCGATAAACGGATGAGAGGCGCCGCGATCCTCGGTCTGCACGTCATAAACGTCCGGGCCGACTTGCACCTTCGAATTGAACCCAAATTTCATTTGGCGGCAGTTCGTCCCTGGCAGGTCACTTGATTGACCCGTTGTTGAAGCGCCGTTATTATAGCCTGTTACTTATGTCCGGGAACCTCGCGCAAGCCTACGCTCCGCTCTTAATACATCTTCTGGTGGCGCTGGGGCTTGCTGGTATCCTCCTCATATTATCGAGTTTGATCGGCCCGCATCGTCCGAGCCGCGAAAAGATGCAACCCTATGAATGCGGCGTCACGCCGGTGGGCGATGCGCGGGAGCCCTTTGACGTGAAGTTTTACCTCGTGGCCATGGTTTTTATTCTTTTCGATGTGGAAGCTGTTTTTCTCTACCCGTGGGCATACGTCTACCGGGAACTGCGGTGGTTCGGCTTTACCGAGATGCTGCTGTACATCCTGATCCTGCTTGCCGGGTATGTTTACCTCTGGAAGAAAGGGGCGCTCGATTGGAACGCCTCAACCAAGCAGCGGGAGCGCCGGCCGTGACGGACAAGGCCAGCCTGGAGCAAAACGCAATTGTGCAACGTTTGCGCGCCTGGGATGAAAAGGCGGTTGCCGAAGCTTCGGAATTCCGCGGCGAAGTAACCATCGTAGTGCCCCGGGAACAGCTTCAACGCGCTGCCGAATACCTGCGAGCCGAGCCCGGATTGCAGTTCGATTTCCTCTCGGATATCTCCGCGGTAGATCGCTTCCCGATGGAGCCTCGTTTCGAAGTGAATTACCACCTCCTTTCTCTTCCCTTGCGCCAGATACTGCGCCTGCGCGTGTGGGTCTCCGGGAAAGACCCGGCCGTCTCCACCGTCATCCCCGTGTGGCCCACTGCAAACTGGCATGAGCGCGAGATCTTTGATCTTTTCGGCATTCGTTTCGAGGGACATCCGGACCTGCACCGCATCCTGATGCCTGATGATTGGGAGGGCTATCCTCTCCGCAAGGACTACCCCGTCGAAGGATTCGGCACATGACCACCACGGTCGAGACCGCCGCCGGCGCAGCACAAACGATGGTCCTGAATATGGGACCGCAGCACCCTTCGACACACGGGGTGCTGCGCGTGGTGCTGGAACTCGACGGCGAAACCGTGGTCAAAGCGCGCCCCGAAATCGGTTATCTCCACACCGGCATCGAGAAAAGTTGTGAAGCCCTCACCTATTCCCAGGCCATCACGCTGACCGACCGCATCGATTACCTGGCGCCGCTCTCCAACAACCTCGGCTATTGTCTGGCCGTGGAGAAGCTGCTCGGCCTCGAAGTGCCGAAACGAGCCCAGTATATTCGCGTCTTGCTTACGGAGTTGACGCGCCTCAACTCGCACCTGGTGTGGCTCGGAACGCATGCTATGGACTTGGGCGCAACCTCCGTGATGCTTTACTGCTTCCGTGAACGCGAGGAGATCTTAAAGATCTTCGAGATGGTCTCGGGCCAGAGGATGATGACCAGCTACTTCCGGATTGGGGGCTTGGCCCTGGAGCCGCCGCCGGAGTGGCTGGAACGCGTTCGCGGGTTCATCGACATGCTTCCATCGCGCATCGAGGAATACGAAAAACTGCTCACCCGCAATAGCATCTGGCTGATGCGCACCGTGGGAATCGGCATCCTCGAAGCCAAGGACGCCATCGCCCTCGGCGTTTCCGGCCCTACGCTGCGAGCAGCGGGCGTCGCCTACGACGTACGCAAGTTCTTCCCGTATTCCAGCTACGAGGAATTCAGCTTTGACGTCCCCACGCGCACGGAATGCGATTCCTATGCCCGTTATCTCGTGCGTGTGGCGGAAATGCGCGAGAGCCTGAAAATTATCCGCCAGGCCATGGGCAAAATTCCGCCCGAAGGGCCGATAAGAACCGATGCGCCGGGCATCATTCCGCCGCAGCGCGAAAAGATGAAAACGGAAATGGAAGCCCTGATCTATCACTTCAAACTTTTCACCGATGGCTTTGCGCCGCCGCCCGGCGAGGTTTATCAGCGCATCGAATCGCCGCGGGGCGAAGTGGGGTACTTCATTGTAAGCGACGGATCACCGAAACCTTACCGCGTCAAGGTGCGCGCTCCCTCGTTCGTCAATCTCCAGGCGCTGCCCAAGCTTTCCGAAGGCGGCCTGGTGGCCGACTTGATCGCCTGCATCGGAACCATCGACATCGTGCTCGGAGAAGTGGACCGCTGATGGAGATTCCCCCCGTACTGGAAGAGAAATTCCAGGCGCTCGTGCAGCGTTATCCCGTCAAACGTTCCGCGCTCGTGCCCATGGCTCTCTACGCGCAGGACGTTTTTGGTTTTGTTAGCGATGACCTGATCTTGGAGATTGCCAAGCGCCTCGGCTTGAGTTCCTTACACGTTAATGAAACGCTCGCCTATTACTCCATGATCCGGCGCAAGCCGGCGGGCAAATATCACGTTCAGGTATGCACAAACGTTTCCTGCATGCTGCGCGGCGGCAATGAGCTCTACGATTTTGTGCAAAAGAAGCTGGAGATCGGAAACAAGCAAACCACGGCCGATGGCATGTTTTCGCTCGAGGAAGTGGAGTGCATTGGCGCCTGCACGGGCGCGCCGGCCATGCAGGTGAATTACGACTTTTACGAAAACCTCACCGAGCGCCGCGCCGATGATTTGCTGGCCGCTATCGACAAGGGCTCACGGCCGGCAAGATCGGTGCCGGCTTCCGGCTCGGTGCACGAGCGCCACCCTGCCGAAGTCTCCGTGATCAGCCGCCTGTTTGGCGTTCCGGAGTCGCACAAACTCGACGTTTACCTGCAGCGTGACGGTTATAAGGGGCTGGAGCGCGCCCTCAAAGAGTTCACGCCGGAGCAAGTGATCGAAGAGGTCAAGAAATCTAACTTGCGCGGGCGCGGCGGCGCCGGCTTTCCCACCGGAGTGAAATGGAGTTTTGTCCCCAAGGAATCCGCCAAGCCAAAATATATCCTGTGCAACGCCGACGAGAGCGAGCCCGGCACCTGCAAGGACCGGCCGCTGATGGAAATGGCCCCGCACCAACTCATCGAAGGCATGGTCATCGCCGGCCGCGCCGTCGGCGCCCATCACGGATATATCTACATTCGCGGCGAATATCGTTACGTGCTGGAAATCGTGGATGCCGCTATCGAAGAGGCTTACTTCCGCGGTTACCTCGGCAAAAACATCATGGGCAGCGGCTTCGATTTCGATTTGGCCACGCATACCGGCGCGGGCGCCTACGAATGCGGGGAAGAATCCGCGCTGATGGAATCGCTCGAGGGCAAGCGCGGCTATCCGCGCATTCGTCCGCCCTTCCCTGCCGTGGTTGGGCTTTATGGCTCGCCGACGGTGATCAATAATGTCGAAACGCTATCCGCGATTCCCGCCATTCTGCATCGCGGCAGCGAATGGTATTCCGGACTGGGCTCTGCGAAGAACGGCGGCACACGGCTTTTTTGCATCTCCGGCCACGTGAACCGGCCCGGCATCTACGAATTGCCGATGGGATTTAACTTAAAACGCATGATTGAAGAGGTGGCCGGAGGAATCCCGGGCGGCCGGAAGCTGAAAGCCGTGATTCCGGGCGGCAGTTCCTGCCCGCTGCTGAACGCCGAGGAGATCGACCTGCCCATGGATTTCGATTCGCTGGCGAAGGCCGGATCGATGCTGGGGTCGGGCGGGCTCATTGTCATCGATGAATCCACCTGCATGGTCGACCTGGCGCGGCGCATCATGCATTTCTACGCTCATGAGTCTTGCGGCTGGTGCATACCTTGCCGCGAGGGCACCGATTGGCTGCGCAAAATGCTCGACCGGTTCCATTCCGGCGGCGGCCGCCGCGAAGATATCGCTCTGATCGGGGAGCTATCGAAAAACATGCTCGGCAGAACTTTCTGCCCGCTGGGCGACGCGGCGGCCCTGCCCACCATAAGCATCGTCAAAAAATGGCCCCACGAATTTGAGGAGCATCTCGCAGGTAAGTGTCCTTATCAGCCGGCGGAACTGCTGACTCCGGCGCTCGGGTAGTCTCAAGAACATGGCAGAAACCGCGGAAATAAAGTTCAAGCTCGACGACCGCCAACTGACGGTGCGGCCCGGGACTTTGGTGATCGAGGCAGCCCGGGAACAAGGCATTGAGGTGCCTTCGTTCTGCTATTACCAGGGCCTGGCGCTGCAGGCCGCCTGTCGCATGTGCCTGGTGGAAGTGGAGAAAGCTCCCAAGCTGCAAACCGCCTGCACGCTGGTGGCGGTGAATGGCATGGTCGTGCGCACCAACACGCCGCAAGTTCACGAAGCGCGCAAATCCATGCTGGAGTTTCTGCTGGCCAATCACCCGCTGGATTGTCCGGTGTGTGATAAGGGCGGCGAATGCGAGCTGCAGGACATGACCTTCCGCTACGGCGCCGATCGCAGCCGCTTCGTGGAAGAAAAACTGCATGTCCCGGAAGTCAAGTGGTCCAATATCGTCTATTACGACGCGCCTCGCTGCATTCTGTGCTTCCGTTGCGTGCGGGTGTGCGACGAAGGCATGGACGTCAAGGCTCTCGGCGTGGGCCAGCGCGGGGCCAATTCGGTGATCATTCCCAATCGCGACGGCTACCTCGAGTGCGTGGAGTGCGGCATGTGCATTGATATATGCCCGGTCGGCGCGCTCACCAGCGGCACGTACCGCTACCACACGCGCCCCTGGGAGATGCAGTATGTTCCCACGGTGTGCGCGCACTGTTCCAATGGCTGCAAGACGACGCTCAGTGTGCGCAATCACGAAATCATCCGCGCCAATAATCGCGACCTTTCCGGCTACAACGGCGATTTCCTCTGCGCGAAGGGCCGCTTCGCGTTCGACTTCACGCGCCATCCCGAACGGCTGAATCAACCGTTGATTCGCCTCGGAGGCAAGCTCGATACGGCGAGTTGGGAAGAGGCGCTGCAAGCAGTGGCTTCGCGCCTGGCGGCGATCCGCGAGCAGAACGGCCCGGAAGCCATCGGTTTTTACGGCTCGAACCGCACCACCAACGAAGAGAATTATCTGCTGGGGCGCATCGCGCGGGCTTCGATAGGTACAAACAACGTGGATCATCATCGGACCGCGGATTACGCCGGCCTGATGCAGCTGGCGGCCGATTTGGCAGGCAGCAGTTCGGGCCATGGCGGATCCACCGCCGGTGGATCAGGCGGAATTTTCGCCACCATGCGCGATCTGGAGTCTGCGCCGGCAATTCTGCTGATCGGCAACGACGCGACCGAGCAGAATCCTCTCGTCGCCTGGCAGATTCGGACAGCCATCCGCAATCACCGTTCGCGCTTGTACATTCTGGATTCCCGCGAACACAAGCTCAACAGCAAGGCCCAGGCCTCTGTGCTCTTTGCTCGAGGAGAAGAAGCGGCGGCCATAGGCAAGCTGGCGTCGAGCGGCACGGCAAATGTCTCGGAAACCGATCTCGACCGGCGCCTGCAGCCCTTCCGCGATGCACTCGCCGCCGAAAACGATGTCGTCGTTCTCTTCGGCGCGGCCATTCAGGGCGCCGCGCTCGCTCGCCTCAGCGACTTCGCGCGGGAGCGCGCCGCGCAGGGCAAGCGCACGCGATTCATGGCCCTGGGAGATTACGCAAACTCGCGCGGCGCGGCGGATATGGGACTGCTGCCGGACTTGCTGCCGGGCTATGCCCCCGTCGCGAACCCCGCCGCACGCGAAGCCTTCGGCAAAATCTGGGGCGCCACGCTGCCGGAAAAACCGGGGCTCGATTCGCGCGCCATGCTGGATGCCGCCGCGAGCGGGCAGCTCAAAGCGCTCTACGTTGTGGGCGCCAATCCCGCCAAGAAAACGAACTTCGTGGGATCGAAGCGAATGGGTAAGCTCGATCTGCTGGTGGTTCAGGATTTGTATCTTTCCGAGACGGCGCGCCTGGCCGATATTATTTTGCCGGTGCTTTCCGGGTTCGAGAAAAACGGCACCATGACCAACACCGCCGGTGAAGTCCAGCTCGTGCGCCAGGGCGGGGATTTCATGGGCGCGCGCGCGGATTTTGACATTCTGCGCATTCTTTCTCACCAATTGGCGCAGCAGAGACTGGGGCAGCCGATCCCGTTGCGCACGCCTGATGCCGCATTCGAGGAAATCTCGCGCACCGTTCCCGGATACGCCGTCTCCCGGGCCGGCTTGCTCACCGGCGCCGCCGAACCGATACAGCCGAATCCGGCGGTCACCAATGGCCATCGCCCCGCGGAACCGGCCGCGGGCGTCATCTTCTCCAACAACGATTCGCTTTTCACCAGCGGCAGCTTGACCCCTTATTGCCGAATGATTCGCTCTCTGCGGGAAGCGGGCGCGACGCCGTGAACGAAACCATGGCGCACTCGATCCTGCTCGTTTCTCTGGTTAAGGTCGTGGTGCTGCTATTTCTCGTTCTCACCGCCGTCGCTTATCTGGTGTGGTTTGAGCGCAAAGTTGCCGCGCATATTCAGGGGCGCTGGGGACCATACCGCGTTGGTCCCCACGGCTTGCTGCAGCCGCTCGCCGATGGCGTCAAGTTCCTCATGAAAGAGGATACGACTCCGGCCGGCGCCGCCCGCTTCCTCTATTTCGCCGCTCCCCTGCTGACCATGACCCTGGCGATCTCCGCCATCGCCATGATTCCGTTTGGCCCCGCATCCATTCACATTTTGGGCGTGGCCACGCCGCTGGTTGTGGCGAATATTAACGTCGGCCTCCTGGCCATTCTCGCGATCACCTCCATCGGCGTGTACGGCGTGGCTCTGGCGGGTTGGTCCTCGAACAACAAGTATTCGCTTCTTGGCGGGCTGCGCAGTTCGGCGCAAATGGTCAGTTACGAATTGTCGCTGACGCTCTCGGTGGTCGGCATCCTGCTCCTGGCGGGAACTTTCAACCTGAGCGAGCTCATCATGCGCCAGGACGGATTCACCTGGGGCTTTTTGCCGAAATGGAACCTGCTGAACCCGACCTTGCCTCAAATCCTGGGATTCTTCTGCTATTTTGTGGCCGCCGTGGCGGAAACCAACCGCGCGCCTTTTGACCTGGCCGAAGCCGAATCGGAACTCGTGGCCGGCTATCACACCGAATATTCCAGCTTCAAATTCGCCATGTTCTTTTTGGGCGAATATGCCAGCATGATTACGGCGGCGTGTCTCGCCTCGATCCTTTTCCTGGGCGGCTGGCTTTCACCTTTTCCGCAGACGCCCGGTCTGGACTGGACCCGCTATGTTCCGGCTGCGGCCTTGGCTACTGCCGGAGTGGCTCTAATCATTAATGGCGTTGGTTATCTCACCGCATTTGGCCGTATCGTATTGCCCGGTCTGGGAATCGCTCTGTGCGCGCTGGCATTTCTGGTTTCGCGTCCGAGCGTCATCGATTCTGTTCAGGGGCCTTTCTGGTTTCTGGCCAAGGTGCTCCTGGTGCTTTTCATCTATGTTTGGGTGCGCTGGACGCTGCCGCGCTTTCGCTATGATCAATTGATGCGTTTCGGATGGAAGTTCCTGTTTCCGGTGGCGCTGCTGAATGTCGTGCTGACAAGCCTCGCGGTGGTGATGCGCAAATGACGCCTCAACTGGCGATCTTCCTGGTGCTCGCGGCCATCGCCGTAGCCGGCGCCGTGAACGTGATCCTGCAGCGCCACCCCATTCACAGCGCGATCTCCCTGATCACCGTGATGATTGCGCTGGCCGGGCTTTTCCTGCTTCTCGAATCGGAATTCATCGCCGCGGTCCAAATCATCGTTTATGCGGGCGCGATTATGGTGCTCTTCGTGTTTGTGATCATGCTGCTCAATGCCGGGGCCGAAGAGCGCACCAACATGAGCCGCATGGCGCGTTATGCAGGCGTGCCGCTGGCGATTTTCCTGCTGATCGAGCTTGCCTATCAGATTGGCGCCGCGACTTTATCCATGACGCCGCAGCCGCCGGCCGAGGGCGTTACCCGCGGAGTATCCATGCTCTTATTCCAGGATTTCGTGTTTCCATTTGAATTGACGTCCATTTTGATCCTCATCGCCATTCTTGGCGCGCTGGTGCTGGCCCAGCGAGGTGAAAGCGTGCCGGCCAAAGGCGGGCAACAAAAGAGTTCCTGAGCGTTCGCTCGAATCGGCGGAAGGCGAGGAGAGAAACCTTGGTGCCCATTTCCTACTACCTTGCTCTCAGCGCCGTCCTCTTTGGCCTCGGCGTGATCGGGTTTGTTTTCAAGCGCAACATCATCACCATTTTCATGTCCATCGAATTGATGCTCAACGCCGTCAATCTCGCGTTCATCGCGTTTGGGCGGGCGCTCGGGCAATTGCAAGGGCAAGTATTCGTATTTTTTGTAATCGTGGTGGCCGCTGTGGAAGCAGCCGTGGGCCTGGCCATCGTCATCGTGATCGCGCGGAACCGGCAATCGCTCAACGTGGAACGCATCAATCTGCTGAAGCTGTAGGGCCGGAATGCTGATACTCGAGCACCTCTGGATCATCCCGCTGCTGCCCTTGCTGGGCGCGGCCGCCAACGGCCTCTTTGCCGCGCGTTGGCCGCGCGGCGCCGTCAACGCCGTCGCTCTGGGGAGCACCGGCCTCTCTTTTCTGGCAAGCCTCGAAGTGGCTCGCGAGTTCGCCAGCCTCAGCGCAAATCAGATTCCCTGGCTGCGCTCCTACTTCACCTGGATCGAGGCTGGGCGCTTGCGCGCGGATTTCGCCCTGCAAATCGATCAGCTCACGCTGATCATGCTGCTCGTCGTGACCGGCGTCGGCTGGCTCATCCATCTCTATTCCATCGGTTACATGGCCGACGATGCCGGCTATCGCCGGTTTTTCTCCTATCTCAACCTGTTCATGTTTTTCATGCTCACGCTGGTGCTGGCGGCGAACTACCTGGTGCTCTTCGTGGGATGGGAAGGCGTCGGCCTGTGCAGCTATCTGCTCATCGGATTCTGGTTCTTGAAGAAAACCGCCACCGATGCCGGCAATAAGGCGTTTTGGGTAAACCGCGTCGGCGATTTCGGTTTCCTGCTGGGACTATTTCTGCTCTTCCGCCAGTTTGGCACGCTCGATTTCGCGTCCATCTTCCGCGATTCCGCCGCCATGCCCGTGGAAACGGCAGGCCACGGAGTGCTCACAGCAATTACCCTGCTCTTGCTTGCCGGGGCCACCGGCAAATCGGCACAGCTCCCGCTTTACGTTTGGCTGCCCGACGCCATGGAAGGCCCCACGCCCGTCAGCGCGCTGATCCATGCCGCCACCATGGTGGCCGCGGGCGTGTACGTGGTGGCGCGCTCGCACGTGCTCTTCGTCCACGCGCCGCTAGCCATGTTCGCCGTCGCCGTGATCGGCTGCGCCACCGCTCTTTTCGCCGCCACCATCGCGCTGGTGCAAACCGATATCAAGCGAACGCTCGCCTATTCCACCATCAGCCAATTGGGATACATGTTTCTGGCGTGTGGCGTAGGCGCCTTCGGAGCCGGAATCTTTCACCTGATGACTCACGCTTTTTTCAAGGCCTTGCTGTTTCTCGGCGCGGGCAGCGTGATGCATGCCACGAGTGGCGAGCAGGATATGCGCCGCATGGGCGGACTGCGCAAGGCCATCCCATGGACCTACGGCACCATGCTCGTGGCCACGCTGGCGATTTCGGGGACGCCGGGCTTCTCCGGTTTTTTCAGCAAAGAGGAAATCCTTCTCGCGGCACGCACCGGACCCTATGCCAATTCCGCGATCTATGCGCTGGGCGTGATCACCGCGGGCCTTACCGCACTCTACATGTTTCGGCTTCTTTTTATGACCTTTCATGGCGCGCCGCGATTTGACCCGAAGAAGACACACGTTCATGAATCGCCCCGGGTCATGCTTGCGCCGCTCGCCGTGCTGGCGGCGCTTGCGCTGGCGGGCGGCTGGTGGGCGGCGCCGCACCTTCTTGGCGGGCTCAATTACTTCGATCATTTTGTGAAGCCGGTTTTTGTTGGCGGCGAAACCTCGAGTTCAACCGAACCTTACACGGGGAGCGGCCAATTGATCGCCACGGTGTTTGGCCCTCCGGTGCTGGCGGCGTTCGTGGGATTCCTGCTCGCCTGGTGGCTGTACATACGCAATCCGCAAATGCCCGGGCGGCTGGCCGAAAGTCTGCGTGCGCCTTACCGGCTCCTGGCCGGAAAGTATTTCATCGACGAACTCTACGGCTTTGTAATCGTGCGGCCGCTGGTGTGGGTTTCCACGAATTTCCTCTGGCGCACCGTGGATGAGGAGACCATCGACGGCCTCGTCAACGGTGTCGCGCGAGAGGCCGGCGAATTTGGCGACCGCCTCCGGCACCTCAATTCCGGCAATACACGGACCTATGCGGCATGGGTGATTCTGGGCGCGGTCGTGCTCACAACTTTGCTCGCGTGGGCGGCGCATTAGATGCAGCCCTCCTACCTGCTCACGGTATTGACGTTCCTGCCGCTGGCGGGCACCGCGGCGCTCTTGATGCTGCGCGCGGATGATCATGTGTGGATTCGCCGCATCGCCCTGGCGGTATCCCTGGTCGAATTCGGGCTTTCTCTGCTTTTGATTCGCGGCTTTGCGCCGGATTCGGCGCAATTCCAGTTCGGCGAATTTCACAACTGGATTCCCTCGCCGCCGATTCACTACCACCTGGGCGTGGACGGCATCAGCTTGTTTCTCGTCCTGCTGAGCACTTTCCTCACGCCCGTGGCCATGCTGGCGTCGTGGAAATCGATCGAGCAGCGCGTGCGTGGCTTCTTCGTGAGTCTGCTGGTGCTCGAAACCGGCATGATCGGCGTCTTTGTCTCGCTGGATCTCTTTCTCTTCTTCCTTTTCTGGGAAGCCATGCTGATCCCCATGTACTTCCTGATTGGAATCTGGGGCCATGAGCGCCGCATCTATGCCGCGATCAAATTCATTCTATACACCATGCTCGGCTCGATTCTGATGCTGGTAGCCATGATCTGGCTTTACGAGCTCAGCGGCTCGTTTGATTTGCCGCAGATACAATCCATGCTCGTGAGCGGCCAGGTGGTTCTCTCTTTGCGAACCGAGCTTCTCCTCTTTGCCGCTTTTTTCCTGGCCTTTGCCATCAAAGTGCCGCTCTTCCCGCTGCACACCTGGCTTCCCGACGCGCATACCGAAGCGCCCACGGCCGGCTCCGTGATCCTCGCAGGCGTGCTGCTGAAGATGGGGACTTACGGCATGTTGCGTTTCTGCCTGCCGCTGTTTCCCGAAGCGGCGCACCGTTTCGCTCCCTATATCGCCGTTCTGGCCATCATCAGCATCATTTACGGCGCTCTCGTGGCCATGGTTCAAACCGATCTCAAGCGCCTGGTCGCTTACTCTTCGGTCAGCCATCTTGGATTCGTGGTGCTCGGCCTGTTTGCTTTCGATCCCACCGCCGTTCAGGGCGCTTTATATCAAATGCTGAATCACGGCGTTTCCACCGGCGCACTCTTCGTGCTGGTGGGCATGCTCTATGATCGCCGGCACACGCACCTGATTCGCGACTTCGGCGGATTGGCCACTCCCTTGCCGGTGATCGCCGCTTTTTTCCTGTTTGTCTCGCTGGCTTCGGCCGGGCTTCCCATGCTGAACGGGTTCGTCGGCGAGTTCCTGATTCTGGCGGGCACGTTTACGCGTCATGTAAATTGGGCGTCTTCGGCCGCCATCGGCATCATTCTTTCCGCCGTTTATCTGCTGTGGGCCTATCAGCGCGTTTTTTTCGGCGATGTCACGCAGGAGAAAAATCGCGCGCTCCGGGATGCCGATCGCCGGGAGCGCCTGGTCCTCGCCGCCTTCGCCGCGCTTATTCTCTGGATGGGAATTGGCTCCGTAGGCTTCACGCGGCGCACCGAAGCCTCTGCACGCAACGTATTCGAGCTTATGCAACGGCCCCAGGCCTATAACGCCCGGGCGGCGCTGGCTTCAGCCCGACGCGCGATTCCGGATGTGCGCTGATGTTTCCTCCGCGCGAAGACGTTCTGCGCCTGATGCCCGAGATCATTCTGTGCTTTTCGGGAATTCTGCTGATGCTGGTCGAACCGTTTCTCACGCGCGCCCGCCGAACCGTGCTGGTCACGCTGGCGGCGCTGGGAACCGGCCTGGCGCTCGTCTCCACGATCTATCCGGCCATGCTTCCCGGCACGGCATTTTCCGGACTGCTGCGCATTGACGGCTTCAGCGTCTTCGTCCATGTGGTCGTCGAGGCGGTCGCTTTTTTGGTGGTGATCGGCTCGGCCGATTATCTCGACCGCGAACACATCCAGCACGGCGAATACTATGCGCTGATTCTCTTCGCCACCGCCGGAATGGGCGTGATGGCCAGCGCCGCCGAGCTGATGACCGCCTTCGTCGGCCTCGAGACCAGCTCCATTTCCACCTACATCCTCGCCAGCTATCGCCGCGACGTTCCGCGTTCCAACGAATCGGCGCTGAAATATTTTCTTCTCGGTTCCTTTGCCACCGCGTTTTTCCTCTATGGCATCGCCCTGGTTTATGGCGCCACCGGAACGACGCAGCTCTCGCTCATGAAGTTTCCGACTACGGGCGGCGCGGAACGTTTGCTTGATCTCGGACTGGCGCTCATGCTGGTGGGCCTGGCCTTCAAGATCGCCGCCGCCCCTTTTCAGCTTTGGACCCCGGACGTCTATGAAGGCGCGCCGGCTCCGGTCACCGCGCTGATGGCTTCGGGGCCGAAAGCCGCGGCGTTCGCGCTGCTGCTGCGCATTCTGGCCAGCGTGGCGGCGGCCGGCACCTTCTGGTTCTGGGCGCTGTGGATCTCCGCCGCGCTGACGATGTTCTTTGGCAATCTGGCGGCGCTGGCGCAATCGAACGTGAAGAGGATGCTGGCCTACAGCTCCATTTCGCACGCCGGATATATTCTCGTCGCGCTCGCGGCGGCGGCCGCTTCCGATCAAGTGGAACTCGGCGTGGCCGCGGTGCTCTACTATCTTGCCGTTTACGCGCTGATGAAGCTGGGCGCCTTCATTTTGGTTTCTCAGCTCGGCGGCGAATCTGAACGGCACATGGAAATAGACGATTTCCGCGGCCTGGCTGCGCGACAACCGGTCGCCGCGGCCTGTTTTGCGCTGTTTCTTTTCTCTTTGCTGGGGCTTCCGGTGACGGCGGGCTTCCTCGGCAAGTTCTATATCTTTAATGCGGCGCTCGCGTCGCGCCTGATCTGGCTGGCCATTCTGCTGGCCATCAATACCGTCATCGCCGCGTTTTATTATCTGCGCGTGATCGTGGTGATGTATATGCGCGAGCCGAACCAGACCTGGCCGCCCGTGCGCATGCCCTGGGCCGTAACGTTTGTGCTCTCCATCGCCGCCGCCGGCACGTTCTACCTCGGCCTGTTTCCCGGCCGCGTCATGGCCCTGGCCACCCAGGCCGCCCTCTCCCTCCCCGGCCGATAGGCGCGAGACTTCTAGCTCAGGGTGCTCCCACGGGCGATCGGGTTACTTCGACGCACCCGGGATATCGACCACGGAATACGTTCCAGGCTTCGCCGAGTTAACGGCGGCAACGATCTGCTTCATTCTTGGTTCGATCAGCACCCACCGGTTCTTCGTGAGGATCACCACAGCCAACTTGCGTCCTCGCAGATTCTGCTGGTGAGGAAGACTGGTGTCGGTCGTGAGCAGCACCTCGAAGCCGGCCTGCTCGGCAATGCGCAAAAGCTCTCCATTGGTCAGAGTGCTCCAGCCGAGCGCGTTCGCGGTTTGGACGGAATGATTCTGCAGCGCGTCGCGAATGGCGACAGGCCTGCCTTGGTCGAGAAGAATTCGCATTAACGCGAGGGGGAGGATATCTCGAGGCTCTGGGCGGTGAATTCCAAAACGGCCTTAACCTGCTCGCGCGTCAGCCCGTCGTATAAGCCCACCACCTCGTCAACCGTGAGGCCGTCCTCCAAATTCCCAAAAACAGCCGCCACAGGAATACGCGTGCCCCGGAACACCCAGGCTCCACTAACTCTTCCGGGCACGCTTTCCACCGCCGCACATTTTGACCAATCCAATGCCATTCCCTGTCGTCCTTATCGCCAATCATAGCGAAGAGTCTGCGGCGAGTATACCCGCGGGTTCGAGAGCAGGTCGGGAGTTCGAATTACTGGGTGCGCGGCTCGTCAGAAACGTGGCAAGACCATCCCCGCACCAGAAACCCGAGGTGAGCGGCCCTGCGGATTTTCTTGCGGCCTAAACAACACGCCCGCAGGATGCTGCTGCGTCCCGCGGGCGTGTAACTTCGGCGTAGCGTGTTATCTGACTTTGATGAAGATGATGGCGAAGGTATACAGCGCCATCGATTCGATCAACACCAGCGCAAGAATCAGCATGTTTTGAATCACCCCGGCGGCGCCGGGATTGCGCGCCATGCCTTCGGAGGCCGCGGCCGAGGCCCGGCCCTGCGCGATGCCGCAAGCTCCGGAGGCAATGGCCATGGCGAAGCCGGAGGTGATGGCCACCCAATTGGTGGCTTGTGCTGCTCCCTGATCGGTAGCCTGCGCGAATGCGGCCGGAGCGATCAGGCAGAACGCCATAAGCACCAACAGGGCTATAGCGAATTTTCTCATGGTGATAATTCTCCTTACGTTATGAAATGGCCATTCGGAGGTGGTTCCCGACATCCTCGTGCAGCCGGGCTCACGCGAAACGGCGGATGATGCCCCTATGAAAAACTGGTTAGTGCCCTTCGGAAACCGCGCCGGCCAAGTAGATCACCGGCAGAATCGTGAACACAAACGCCTGCACGAACGCCACAAAGATATGCAAAATGATGAAAAGCACCGGCGCCAGCAGCGGAACCGGAGCCAAGACGTATCCCAAAGCGCTGAGCTTCCCCACGAAGAGGAATAAAGCGAGTGTCAGCCCCAGGAAAATCCCGTAAAGCATCTCACTGACCATCATATTCACCCAAAGACGAACGGTGAGCGAGAGCAGCCGCGCCAGATGGCTGAACGTTTCCACCACCACCATCAGCGGCGAAAGAGCCAGACTCGGGCCCAAGAAATGCTTGCCGTAATGCAGGGGGCCGTGCTTCGCCAGTCCCGCCCAGTGGTAATAGAGAAACACCACGATCGCGCAGCCCAAGGGAACCGAAACTTCGGCCGTGGGCGAAGCCAGCCCGGGCACGACGCTGATGAGGTTGGAGAACAAAACGAAGAGGCCGATGCTCCCGATCACCGGCAGATATTTCATGCCTCCGTGACCCACGTTATTTTCGAGCAGGTCGGCGACGCCCAGCGACATCGGATTGCGCAGCAGAAGCTCCATCACTTGCTGCGTGCCGCCCGGCTTCTCCACGGAAAGCCGCGCCCGCAGCCACAGAAAAAACACCGCCGCCACGGCGAACACAAGAAACTCCATGGCGATATGGTTCGGAATGGGATATTGGGGATTGCCAGGGCGAATGTGCAAAGCGTTCAAAAGCGCCAAGGCCGGCTTGCCGAGCAGCGCATTCACCAGCTTTGTGATTGCCAGGATCTTCTCTTCCATCGGCCTTCCGACTTTGCGCTACGCGCGCTCGCCCGGAGCGCTAGGAGCCGCTTGCGTTTTGCCGCACCCCGCTCGAGAGCAATTCGTACACCAACGCTAAAACCACCGCGGCGGCCGACGCAAAAAGTCCCGCAAGCACGGGAATCGCCGGCAGCCACGAACGCGTGAGAATAACATAGAGAATTCCGAGCAGCAAAGCGAAGCGCCCAAAGAATCTAATGTACGCGCTCGCCGGCACGCGCACATTCCGCGAACCTGCCTGCGCCGTCGCGGCGCGGCCGAACGCCTGCACGCTGCCCTTGAGCCAGCGAAAATTCACCCAGGAAAGCGCGGCGCCGATGGCCAATCCCGCGCTTCCCCGCCATCCCCAGCGCCACCCCGCCCACGCCGCGCCCGCGCCGCCCAGCACCAGCGTCAGCCATTCGACCCGGCGCAGCGCCGCGCTTCCAAATGGCTCACCGCCCATTTTTCTGTTTTCCTGTGGGGCGTTTTCCCGAGAGCCGCCGGATCACTTCAAACATTCCGCCGGCAAATCCAAGCATGCCCAGGAGCAAAGCCAAAACAGGCGAAGTGCCCAGCCGCTTGTCGAGCAGATAACCGAGTCCCGCGCCGATCACCACGCTTCCAACCAGCACAAACGGCAGGTCCATCACGTTGGCGAGTTGCCGGGCAAATCCCTGCGGATCGCCACGCGGCGCCGGAGAAGGCTTCGAATCTGGATCTTTATCGGGCAAAGAGTACGGACGGCAAGGTTAGCGAATAAGTTGCCAAGCGGATAAACGGCTCGGGATAAATACCGGCAACCAGCGTGACGAAACCCATCACCGCCAGCGCCACCGATTGCCCCGGCGTCACCGTGGTGCGCGCTTCGCCAGCCGGCTCGCGCAGCCAGGCGTGCACGACGATGCGGAAATAATAATAAAGCGCGGGGACAATATACAGCGCGCCAAACAGCGCCAGATAGTAATGTCCCGTCTCGATCAGCGCGAGGAAGATGTAATACTTGCCCACAAAGCCGGCCAGCGGCGGAATTCCCGCCAGCGACAGCATAAAAATGAGCAGCAGCACCGCCGACGCCGGGCTCCGCTTGTAAAGCCCATTCAGGTCGTCAAGTTCATCGCCGATCAGTCCTTGCCTCCGCAGCACAATGACGATGGCGAAAGCGCCGATGGTCATGAACGCATACACAAAAAGATAGAAGGCGATCCCCTTCAAGCCCGTCTCGTTTCCATCCGGCCCGCTCATCGCCGCCACCAGGCCCAGAAGGATGTAGCCGACGTGCGAAATCGACGAGTAGGCCAGCAGCCGCTTGACGTTCGTTTGCGTGATCGCCGCGAAATTGCCCAGCGTCAGCGAAGCAATGGCCACGGCCGCGATGATTCCTACCCAGTTCACGCGCACCGGCCAGAAGGCATAAAGGAACAGCCGCAGCAGCAGGGCGAAGCTCGCCGTCTTCGAAGCCACGCTGACGTACGCGGTGATGGTGGTCGGCGCGCCTTCGTAGACGTCCGGCGCCCACTGATGAAAAGGCACCGCCGCCACCTTGAAGAAAAGTCCCGCGGCGACCGTGACTAGGGCCAGCAGCACCAGCAAATCCGCCGGCCCGCGCAGCTCGAGCGCCGTGCGCACCACGTCGATATTCGTGCGGGGCACTTGCAGCGGCAATCCGAGCGGCCCATTGATCTGGGCCATGGCGCTGATTCCATACAGCAGCGAGAAGCCGTAGGCCAGCAGGCCCGAGCTGAACGCGCCCAGCAGCAGATATTTCACCGCGGCCTCATTCGAGCGCCGTTGAGTGCGCAAAAATCCCGTGAGGATGTAAAAGCTGATGGCCATCGTCTCCAGGCCGAGAAATTGCACGACCAGGTCGTAGCCCGAGGCCATGAACATCATCCCGACCGTGGCAAACAGGAGCAGCGCGTAATATTCGCCGTGATGTTCGTTTTCGATTTGCAGGTAACGCACCGAAAGCAGAATCACCAGCCCCGTGGCGATCAGGAAGATCATTCCGAAAAACAGGAAAAATGGGTCCACCACAATCGAGCTATTAAAGCCGCCCACCGCTTGCGGACCCAACGAACGCAGCCGGTAAAGCGAAATGCCGCTGAAGATCACGCCCAGCATGGCAAAGACGGCATTGCCGGCTTTGTCTTTTACTCCCAGCATGAAATCGAAAAGCAGGATCGCCAGGCCGAAAAGCGCGAGCTCCACCTCCGGCAGGATCAGGAAGAAGTCGTGGCGAAATGCGGCGGTATCCATGCGTTTAGCGCTTCTCCGCCGTGCTTGCGGCCGTATTTGCTGTGAAGGGGGCGGACGACGCGGCAATCATCGCGCTTGGAGCCGAGGCGATCCGCTTTGCAGCTTTGGCGGAATCGGACTCGCCTCGATTTCTCTCGCTTCGAGCAGCCTCACTGGGCGCAGGGACGGGCGGCTTTTCTCCGTAGCGTTGCGCGGCCGCAGAGTTGTAATAGCCCGGATTCACCTGCTCCACGATCTGCCGCACCGAAACGTCCAAAACGCGGAAGAGCGGCTTGGGATAAATGCCGATCCAGAAGGCCAGCAGCATCAGCGGCACGAGGGTTGCGTATTCGCGCATGTTCAAATCCGGCAGATGCTCGTTCGCTGGATTGGTCACCGGCCCGAACATCACGCGCTGGTACAGCCACAAGAGGTAGGCGGCGCCCAGAACGATGCCGACCACGGCCCACGCCGTCCAGCGCAAATTCACCTGAAAGACGCCGCTCAGAATCGTAAATTCGCCGATGAAGCCATTGAGCAGCGGCAGTCCCAGCGAGCTGAGCGTGGCAATCATATAGATGGCCGCGAAATTCGGCATGGGCGTGGAAAGCCCGCCATATTCAGAGATCAATCGGGTGTGCCGCCGCTCGTACAGCACGCCCACGATAAGGAAGAGCGCGCCGGTGGAAATCCCGTGGTTGATCTGCTGGATGACGCTGCCGGAGACGCCGTGCGGGTTCAGCGCAAATATTCCCAGCGTGCAGAAGCCCAGGTGGCTCACGGAGCTGTAAGCGATCAGCTTCTTCATATCTTTCTGCATCATGCAGACCAGCGCGCCGTAAATGATGCCCACGATCGAGAGCACCATGAGGATATTGATGATGTGCTGCCGCGCGACCCCATCGGTGGGCAACAGAGGCAGCGAGAAGCGGATGAACCCGTACGTGCCCATCTTCAGCAGGACGCCGGCCAGTATGACTGACCCCGCCGTGGGCGCCTCGGTGTGCGCATCCGGAAGCCAGGTATGGAATGGGAACATCGGCACCTTGATGGCAAACGCGAAGAAGAAGCCCCAGAACAAAATCCGCTGCAGGGTGGTCGAAAACTGCGGTACCGCGCCCAGCAGCGTGGGAATGTCAAACGTGTAAGCGGCCCCCGCCCCGGCCAGTTCATGGGCGCGATAGTAAAGCGCCAGAATAGCCAGCAGCATCAGCACCGATCCGGCCAGCGTGTAGAGGAAAAATTTGATCGCCGCATAGAGCCGCCGGTCGCTGCCCCACACGCCGATCAGAAAGTACATCGGGACGAGCATCACTTCCCAGAACAAGTAGAAGAGAAAGAAATCGAGCCCCATGAAGACGCCCAGCATGCCCGTCTGCAGCAGCAGAAACAGAATGTAGTATTCCTTCTTGCGGTTCTGAATCGCGCTCCACGACGAGAGAATCGAAATCGCGCCCAGAATCGTGGTCAGCATGATCAAAAGGAAGCTGATACCGTCGATTCCCAGCGAATAGTGCGCGCCGATGGAAGGAATCCAGTCGTAATTTTCGCGGAACTGATAACCGGGCGTTCCGATCTGAAATCGCCAGATCAGCGGAAGCGAGACCACCAGGCCAAGCATCCCGAATACGTTTCCGATGACGCGGTGCAGGTTGTCGCGCTCGCGCGGAATAAACAGCAGCACAATGGCGCCAATGACCGGCGTGAACAGAATCCAGCTTAGGATGTGAGTTTGGTTCACTTGCATCTCCCTGGCGTTTTAGTGCAGCACGTTGTGCAGCGTCACGCCGGTCACCCGCAGGTAGTAACCCAAAAAGACCAGCACACCCAAAACGATCAGCAGCGCATAATTCGATACGCGCCCGCTCTGAATCATCCTCACCGGATGGCTGAAAATCCAAACGATGCGCGCTGAAAATCCAAACGATCCGCGCCGCCAGGTTCACCAAGCCGTCCACAATCCACTCGTCCCAAATCATCGATAAGCTCGAGCTCGCCCGCGCCACCCATCCCGCGCCGTTCACGCCCAGCCCATCAATCACGCCCACATCGAAGGCGCCCAGCGTCGTGCCCAAATCCTTCGTCCGGTTCACGAACATGGCGTCGTAAACTTGATCGATGTAGTACTTGTTGTATAGCAGCCGATACAGCCCGCCCGATTTCTCCGCCAGCGTGCCCGGCACGGACGGTCTTCGCAGATAGAAGATCCACGCCAGGAAAATACCGATCAGCGCCACAGCGACGGAAACGGCCATCAATTCATATTCCGTGGTGTGCTGCGTGGCCTCCGGAACCGCGGCGATCACTTCTGCATGCCGCGCGATCACCGGATCCAGGAATCTCGCGAAGTGATCGCTGCCGCCCAGAGATTCCGGCCAGCCAATCCACCCGCCCGCCACGGAAAGAAGCGCCAAGATAATGAGCGGCCACGTCATCGAACGCGGCGATTCGTGGATGTGGTGTTCCACATCGTGCGGCACGCGCGATTCGCCGTAAAACGTCAGGAACACCAGCCGGAACATGTAAAACGCGGTCATCCCCGCGGTCACGAAGCCGATCCCCCAGAGCACCGGCCGCGCATTGAACGAGGCCGCCAGGATCGCGTCTTTGCTCACGAATCCAGCCAGTGGCGGAATTCCCGAAATGGCGATCGTCGCCACCAAAAACGTTCTCGTGGTCGTCGGGATTTTCTTTGCCAGCGCGCCCATCTTGCGCATGTCCTGTTCCCCGCCGAGCGCGTGGATCACGCTGCCCGAACCGAGAAAGAGCAGGGCCTTGAAGAAGGCATGGGTCATCAAGTGGAAAATTCCCGCCGTAAACGCGCCTACCCCCAGCGCCAGGAACATGTAACCAAGCTGGCTGATGGTCGAATAAGCCAGCACGCGTTTGATATCGTTCTGCACCAGACCCATGCTCGCCGCGTAAATCGCGGTCACCGCGCCGATCGTGGCCACCGCGCCCAAAGCGATGGGCGCGAGCTGAAAGACCACGTTCATCCGCGTGATCATATAGACGCCGGCCGTCACCATGGTCGCCGCGTGAATCAGCGCGCTCACCGGCGTAGGCCCTTCCATCGCGTCCGGCAACCAAACGTAAAGCGGAATCTGCGCCGACTTTCCGGTTGCGCCCACAAAAAGCAGCAGCGCGATCGCCGTCATTACCCCGTTGCCCACCGTAAATCCGCCCGCCTCGATTGCCGGGCCGACCTCCGTGAAGCGCAGCGTGCCAATCGTGTTGAGCAGCAGGAAGAGCCCCAGGATGAATCCCGCATCTCCGATGCGGTTCACCACGAAGGCCTTCTTCCCCGCATCCGACGCCGATCTCCGCAGGAAATAAAATCCGATCAGCAGATAACTGCAAAGCCCCACGCCTTCCCAGCCGACGAAGAGCAAGAGCAGATTATTCGCCAAGACCAGAACCAGCATGGAAAACATGAACAGGTTCATGTAGCCGAAGAAGCGGTAGTAGCCTCCTTCGTGCGCCATATAGCCGATGGAATAGACGTGGATGAGAAAACCGACGCCGGTCACGACCCCGATCATCACCGCCGAAAGCGGGTCCAGCAACATGCCCCAGGGCGCGTTGAAGTTCAGCACGCGTCCGGACATCGTGTGCATCACGCCGGCGGGAACCCAGTCGAAGAGCACAATCTCCACTAAACGCTGCGCCGGAGCGCGCGCCATCAACTGCACGATGGCGCCAAAAGCAAACAGCGCCGCCAATCCGACGCTGCCTACGCCCACCCAGCTCACGGCTTTGTTGGAAAGCCGCCGCCCGACGAGCAACATGGTCGCCGCGCCCGCCAGCGGGAAAAGCGGGATCAGCCAGATGCTCCGCAGAAAGAATTCAGCCGGCATACGCGAATCCTTGAGAACCCGCAGCCACCGCTTCCCTATTGGGCGCGCTTGTTACACGTCGCCGAAGCCCCGAAGGGGCGACGCAACTCTGCCCATGACCCGCGCCGCTCACCATTTCAGGATGTCCATTTCGTCGGCCAAGACGGTCTCGCGATTGCGAAAGAAGGCGATGATGATCCCCAGGCCCACGGCCGCTTCCGCCGCGGCATCGGTAATAATAAAGATGGCGAAGATCTGCCCTTCCACCGAGCCGACCAGGCGCGAGAAAGCCACCAGGTTGATGTTCACCGCGTTCAGAATGAGTTCGATGGACATCAGAATGATGATCACGTTGCGCCGCGTCACGATTCCCACGATGCCGATGGCCAGCAGCGCCACGCTCAGGAAAATGTAATGTCCGATCGGCACCATCGCTCACACCCTCTTCTTGGCCATGACCACCGCGCCCACCATGGCCACCAGCAGCAGAATCGAGGCAATCTCGAAAGGCAGCATATAGGTATGAAACAAATAGAACGCCACGCGCTCGGTATTGGGCTCGAGTGTTTCCGCCGGCGCGGCCGGCATCGTGTATAACGTTCCCCGGCTCACCGCAATCGCGGCAACCACCTGCGCCGCCAGCACCGCCGAGATGATCAAGGCCACGAACCATTGCCGGTTGAACTGCACCTGATGCAGCGCCACGTCCAGGTTCACCAGCATGATCACGAAAACAAACAGCACCATGATCCCGCCCGCATACAGAATCACCTGCACGATAAATAAAAACTCCGCGTTCAGGTTCAGGAAAATTCCCGCCGTGGCCAGCAGCGCCGTGACCAGAAAAATCGCGCTCTGCACGGCATTCCGCCGCGTCACCACCAGAATCGCCGAGGCCACCGCCAGCACCGCGAAAAAGTAGAAGACCACCTGATCAAGCATGGACCGGCGTCTCCTCTTCTTCTTCGCCTACTCGCGGATGCTCATGCTTCTCCGCCGCGGACAAAAGATACGCGGCCGCTACCACCGTGAGCGCATTTCCCAGTGGCAGCGAAAGCCCGTTCGGCCAGTTCAATTGCCGGTGCAGCGCCAGCCCCAGGCCAATCCCCATCACATTGACGATCGAAAGCGGCACCAGGAATTGCCAGCCCAGTCGCATCAATTGATCGAAGCGATATCGCGGAAACGTGAACCGCAGCCACATGAACACGTAGATATACGCGCCCACCTTAAAGAGAAACCAGAATGCGCCGTGGATTCCGGCCTTGGAGGACGCCAGCAAAGAGCCCGCGGGCGCGACGAGCGGCATGGCCAGCACGCCCGCCAGGACCATGCACAGTAAGCCCACCGCGGCCATGAACATCTTCTGCACCGCCACGGGCTGCTTCGGTGTTCGCCGGAAGCAGTACGCCGCCACCCACAACATCAGCAACGGCGGAAGATAATCGAAGAAGTTGAAAGCGCGCGTGTTCGCGAAGGGCCGCAGCCACCCACCCAAAAACAATGTCGTGGCGAGCCACGAGTTCCGATTCCGCCTCCGGCATATCGAACGGAGCGCGATTGGTTTCCGCAATCGACGCCACCAGGTAAATGAAAAATCCCACGGGGACAACAAAGATGAACCACCAGCCGCTATCCGACTGTGCTTGCACGATTCCGCGCGTCGAAAGCGTTCCCGCCAGCAGCAGCGCGCCCACAATGGCCATTCCCGCCGAAGTCTCGTAGCTCACCAGTTGCGCCGCGCTGCGCAGCGCGCCCAGCAGCGAATAATGGCTGTTCGAGGCCCAGCCGCCGAGCACGGTGCCGAAAATTCCCAGGGAGCTGATGCCAAGAATGAAAAGCAGGCCGATATTCAGGTCGGCAATTTGAAAAAACGGACCGATCGGCAGCGCCGCCAGGGCGAGCATCGCCGTGGTCACGGAAATCAGCGGCGCGCCCCAAAAAACCAGGCGGTCCGCGCTCTCCGGGATGATGTCTTCCTTCAGCAGCAGCTTGACGGCGTCGGCAATCGGCTGCAGAAGTCCGTGCGGCCCCACGCGCATGGGCCCCAGGCGAACTTGCATGTCCGCCATCACCTTGCGCTCCATTAGCACGATATACCCGGCCACCAGCGGCAGCAGCGCCACAATCACCAGCGCAAAGAGCACCGGAAACACATAGGGCATGATCGCGTTCATCACCGATCGACCTCGCCCAGCACAATGTCCAGCGTGCCGATCACCGCCACCACGTCGGCCACCAGGTGCCCGCGGATCATCTGGTCCAGCGCTTCCAGATTAATCAGCGATGGCGGGCGAATCCGCACGCGATACGGCTGCGTCGTGCCATCGCTCACGATGTAATAGCCCAGTTCGCCCTTGGGCGCTTCGATGGAGTGATACACTTCACCCGGCGGCGGCTTCAGCACTTTGCCCACTTTTCCCATGATCGGCCCCGGCGGAATATTCTCGATGGCCTGCAGGCAGATCTTTCGCGATTGCCGCATCTCTTCGAGACGCACCAGGTAACGGTCATAGGTGTCGCCGTTTTTCCCGGTCGGTATGCTGAACTCATACTGATCGTAGGCCGCGTACGGCATGGCTTTGCGAATATCCCACTGCACTCCGCTCGCGCGCAGCACCGGCCCGGTAACGCCCATGGCAATGGCGGCCTCGGTCGTCAGTATCCCGATGCCCTTGGTGCGGCCCACCCAGATGCGATTTTCCGTGAGCAGCGCTTCGTACTCATCGACGCGCTTGTCGAACTCCTTGCAAAATCGCTCCACGTCTTTTTCGAGTTCGTCGTAGGCCTCGTATTGCAGGCCGCCGATGCGGAAGGCGTGCGTGGTCAGGCGCGCTCCGCAATACTTCTCGAAAATTTTCAGGATCTCTTCCCGTTCGCGCAGGCAGTAGAAGAGCGGCGTCAGCGCGCCGATATCCAGCGCGTGCGTGCCCAGCCAGAAAAGGTGGCTGGCGATTCGCTGCAGTTCGGTGAGAATGGTGCGGATCACGCGCGCCCGCGGCGGCGCCTCCGCGCCCAGCAGTTTCTCCACCGCCTCGCAGTAGCCCAGCCCGTTCGACACCGCCGCCACGTAGTCCATGCGGTCCACGTACGGCGCGAACTGCTGATAACTGCGGTGCTCCGCGATCTTTTCCACGCCGCGATGCAGGTAGCCGATCACGCATTCCGAACCGACCACTTTCTCGCCGTCCAGGCGCAGCTTCACGCGCAGCACGCCGTGCGTGGAAGGGTGCTGCGGCCCCATATTGAGAATGATTTCATCCGCGCCGAGGACGGTGGTCTCGAGGTTCGCTCCTGCCGCCCCTGCCCCAAAATTGTATCGGTCGGCCACGGCGGCTATTGCCCGCTCTCGATGCCCAGGTTTTCCCGCACCCAGGCCTCATCCTGCTGCAAAATGTCGTAGTCCTTCCGCAGCGGATATCCCTGCCATTCTTCCGGCAGCAGCAAGCGTTTCAAATTGGAATGCCCCTCGAAAACGATTCCAAACATGTCGTAGACTTCCCGCTCCAGCCAATTGGCCGTGGGCCAGACGCTCTCCACGCTCGCGACCGGCTCGTTTTCTCCAAGCAGCGCTTTGATGCGCAAGCGTTCATTCTTCGGAAATGAATAGAGATTCAGCACCAGATCGAATCGCTTCTCGCGCTTGGGCCAATCGACAGCCGTCAAATCCGTCAGCAAATCGAAATTTTCTTCCTCGCGGCTGTACCGAGCGATTTCCAGCAGCCGGTCCGCAGCGATCACGAGAATCGCCTGCTTGCGATCGAGAAAAGCCTCCACAATCGCGCCGCCAAACCGCGCTTTGTAGCGCTTCACCAGATCGTTGTCGAGAGGAGCCGGCTTCGGCGGCGCCTCCCGCGGAGGCGGTGGTGGTCCGGGCGGTTTCGGCGGCGCCGCGGGCGCTGCCGGCTTGGCCGGCGGCGGAGGAGCCGAGGGATTCGCTTCACCCGCAGCCGCCGGTTTGACTGGAGCCGCAGGAACAGCAGGCGCCGGCGGCTTACCGGGCGTCTCGCCCGGCGGCGTTGCGCCTGAAGCAGAAGGGGAAGCGGAAGGTGCAACAGGAGTGTCCGCAGGCTTTTCTGCCTCCGCTGGACGAGGCGGCTGCTTTTCCTCAGAATCGTTGGTCATGAGCCGAAAGGAAACAAAACCTTCAACTGCGCTCCGGTGTTTGGAGTCCCGCGAAGTCTTCCGGGATTCCGGGAATACGGAATCCACCGGACTCCCGAAACCGGAGCTAAAAAATTTCCGGCAAAGACACGCACAAACGGCTTCAAACTCGAACCATAGGTTCTAACACACGCCACAACGCAGGGCAACCGCGCAAAAAAATTCCCGGCCGCCAAATTCCTGCCGGGAAATCAGCCCTCTTTCTCTCCTGGCGTTACACCCACTCCAGAGCGCCTTTGCGATAAAGCCACACGTAACCCACAATCAAAATCCCCAAAAAGACAAACATGCTCGCCAAACCATAAATCGGCGTCAGCCGGTAGCCTTCCTCACGCGTCGAATACAAGACCGCCCAAGGAAACAAAAATATCGTCTCCACGTCGAAGATCACAAATAGGATCGCCACGATATAGAACCGCACCGAATAGCGCCCGCGCGCGTCGCCTTCCGCCGGAATGCCGCACTCATAGGGCTTCAGCTTCGCCCCTGTGGCTCGCGAATCCGGCCGAATATATTTGAAAAGAATCAGGGTCACGGCGGGGAAGGCCATCGCCAGCAGCGCAAAAATCATGATGGGGACGTATTGTCTGGGCATCGTCGTGAGCCGCACATCCTAACACAAGGCGCCATCGTCAGCCACCGATGCCGCCGTGTAGCGGGTCATTTTCCGGGACGTGTTCCTGCTTCTAAAGCGAAGTAGCCCGCAGGCCCGTGTGTCCCTTACAATCCGCAATACGAGGTAAAGGAAAAGCGATGAGCACAATCCGGCCGAGCAGGCCCAAGATCACGCCGCCACAATTTATTGTTCTGGCCGCCGTTGGCGCACTGGCGGTCGCTTTGAGCATCAAGCCTGGTTTGACGGCCGGCGCGCCTTTTGGCCCGGCGAACCCATTCTATGCGCCCAGCACGTTGCCCTTTCAGGCGCCACCCTTCGATAAAATCAAGGACGGCGATTATCAACCCGCCATCGAAGCCGGCATGGCGGCACAGCGCAAGGAGATGCAGGACATCGCGAATAATCCGGCCGCACCGACGTTTGAGAATACGATTGTGGCCATGGAAAAGACGGGCCGGCTGCTGGATCGGGTGATGGGGGCGTTTAACGGCGTTGCTTCGGCGAACCTCAATCCTGACCTGCAGAAAGTGAAGGACATCGAAGCGCCCAAATTGGCCGCGCACCAGGATGCGATCTTCCTCGACCCCAAGCTGTTTGCGCGTGTCGCCACGCTCTATAAGCAACGGCTTTCGCTGAAGCTCGATCCGGAATCGCTGCGGCTGGTGGAGTTCGATTACAAAAAATTTGTGCATTCCGGCGCCAATCTCTCCGCTTCCGATAAGACCAAACTGAAAAAGCTTAACGAAGAGGAATCGACCCTCACCACCGCGTTCGAATCGAAGTTGCTCGCTGCGGCCAAGGCCGCGGCCTACGTCACTGCAGATAAAAAGGCGCTCGCCGGCCTGGGCGATGCGCAAATCGCCGCGGCCATGCAAGCAGCGAAAGAGCGCCAGCTGAGCGGCTACGTAATGCCTCTGCAGAACACCACGCAACAACCTGACCTGGCTACCCTGAGCAATCGCTCGACTCGCCAGGCCATTTTTGAGAATTCCTGGAATCGCGCCGAACGTGGCGGTCCCAACGATACCCGCGACACCATCGCCCGTTTGGCCCAGCTTCGCGCCGAGAAAGCCAAGTTGCTTGGCTTTCCGAACTACGCGGCTTGGAAGCTGGAAGACCAGGTGGCCAAGAACCCGGACGCCGCGCTGAAATTTGTGAATGCATTGGTGCCGGGGGCTACGGCGAAAGCCATCAGCGAAGCCAAGGATATCCAGGCGGTCATCGACGCGCAGCACGGCGGCTTCCAGTTGCAGCCATGGGACTGGGAGTTCTATTCCGAGCAGGTCCGCAAGCAGAAATACGATCTGGATGAAGCGCAGATCAAGCCCTATCTCGAATTAAACAACGTGCTCCAGAATGGCCTCTTCTACGCCGCCGGCCAGCTTTATGGGCTCACCTTCAAGGAACGCCACGACCTTCCGGTGTACCACCCGGATGTGCGCGTTTTCGAGATCTTCGATTCCAGCGGCAAATCGCTGGCGCTTTGGTATGGCGATTATTTCAAGCGCGATAACAAAAATGGCGGCGCCTGGATGGACGAGTTTGTCGACCCATCCAAACTGCTTGGCATCCAGCCGGTCGTCTACAACGTTTTTAACTTCCCCAAGCCCGTGTCCGGCCAGCCGGCCCTTCTCAGCTTTGACGATGTAACGGCTATGTTCCACGAATTCGGCCACGCGCTGCACGGCATGTTTGCCGACACCGAGTACCCCAGTCTTCAAGGTGTCAACGTGCCGCGCGACTTCGTGGAGTTTCCTTCGCAGTTCAACGAGCACTGGGCGACCTATCCAGCCGTGTTCAATAACTACGCCAAACATTACAAAACCGGCGCGCCTATGCCCGCGGAACTGGCCGCCAAGATCAAGAAAGCGGAAACCTTCAACCAGGGTTATATGCTTACCGAGCTGCTCGCCGCCGCGGAACTCGATATGCACTGGCATACACTTCCGCCCGGCGCGCCGCTGCAAAATCCGGATCCGTTTGAAACGGAGGCATTGCAGAAGGCGCAGATCTCCCTCAGCTACGTGCCGCCGCGTTACCGCTCCACCTACTTCCTGCACATCTGGGGTGACGACTATGCCGCCGGCTATTACGCTTATTTGTGGAGCGAGATGCTGGACGACAATGCCTTCCAGTGGTTCGAGGATCACGGCGGGCTAACGCGGGCGAATGGCGACCGCTTCCGTCAGATGGTGCTTTCGCGAGGCAATACCGAGGACCTCGCCAAGATGTACGCTGCGTGGCTCGGGAAAGAACCGAGCATCGAGCCCATGCTGAAATACCGCGGCCTCGCCCCAGCGTCGAAATAATTCGCCGGGTCGAAGTGAGTCGGCGCTGTAGGAATCTCGGGACATGCGACCCGCGATCCAGGCCGGCTTAATCCGCGCCAGTTCCCTCTACACCGCGTCGAACATCAATTCTTTGGCCCGCTCGGTGGCCTTCACCACGGCCTTGATCAGCGTGACGCGAACCTTGCCGTCTTCCAGTTCCATGATGCCGTCGATGGTGCAGCCCGCCGGCGTGGTCACGCCGTCTTTCAAGAGCGCCGGATGGTCCCCGGTCTCGAGCACGGTCCTCGCCGCGCCCTGCATGGTCTGCGCCGCCAAGAGTGTGGCTACGTCACGCGGCAGGCCTACCTTCACTCCGCCCTCCGCCAGCGACTCCAGGATAATATAGACAAACGCCGCGCCGCTCGCGGAAAGCCCCGTCACCGCGTCCATGTGCTTTTCATCCAGCACGACCACGCGCCCCACAGCCTCGAACATGGCTCGCGCCATCTCCACGTGCGCCGCCCCGGCGTGAGTGCCCCGCGCGATCCCCGTCATCCCGCAGCCGATGGCGCACGGCGTGTTGGGCATGGCGCGCACCACAGCCACCTCGCGCCCCAGGTGCTGCTCGATAAATTTCGTCGGCACCGAAGCCGCTATGGAGACCAGCACGCTTCCCGCCTTCAGTTCCGCGTGAATCTCCTGCAACACTTCCGCCACCTGCATCGGCTTCACCGCCAGCAGCACCACATCCGCACCATGCACCGCGGCGTGGTTATCCGTCCCGATGCGCACGCCCAGTTCTTTGCCAAGCTTCTCGGCGCGCTCGGCGTGCCGCACCGTCGCGGCCACGTGCCCCGGGGACACCAGCTTCTGATCCAAGAATGCGCGCAGCAGAATGCCGCCCATCTTCCCTGCGCCCAGCACCGCCAAACGTTTGTGTGCAAGAGGATTGCTCATAGGCCGAGTATTCTTAGGCAGATCGCCACTCCGGTCAATCGAACAGTAGATTGGGTAGAGTCCTAATTTGGATTTGGGCGTTGCATCCAATGCAGTTTGTTATCTGGTCCGCTTTCCGTGATGAATCTAACTGCCCGCCTTCTATTAAATGGAATCGCAAAGGGATGATATTGGACGATAATAGTTATATCTGCCGATGCCCACGGATGGGTGAATTCCATGGTTGCTCCGCCTCCGATTTGATGCCCGATGTCGTTCCCCGCGTAATAGTCGTAAGCATCGCTAGGCCAGAAGATCGGGATACTAAATTTAGAGTCCATGAACGTAGTTGCTCTAATGCCGCCTCCTGCCGAATTTTTTGCATCGCTGACAAACAAGAAGAATCTGACTGCAAACAAAGGAACGTAACCATCATTAACGATGCGAAATGGAGTTGAAAATGGGTCGTTCGGGTCAAGTGCGGACTCATTGGAGATGGCCAGGCGTGGGAATAAAGCTAAAAGGGCGGCGAGCGTGCCAACAACGGTTGCTAGGCCGATTAGTAGCTTCCCTAAGCGTAAATGTCTTTTGCTTTGTCTTACCATGGGCCTTGCTCTACGTTTGTTACGTCGTGCTGGTTTTGACCATGACAGTGAGTTCACGGCTGCGAAGAGGTCGCTCATTCAGGGTGACGATCTCCGCAATTCCTGCACGCCAAAACTCGGAGAGATCCCCCGCGAAGGCATCCGGGGCGCAAATTGCGCGCCTCGCTCCGCTTCGTCGCTCGGGATGACCATCTCCGGTGCCAGGAGTCCGGTGGATTCCGCATTCCCGGAATCCCGGAAGACTTCGCGGGACTCCACCGGAGTCCAGAAACCGGACCTGATCGGATACTCACTTACCCGGCGGGCCTGGCGCGCACCGTACCGCTTTCGGAGGTGACTCGCCGCACAGATGCAGGTTTCGATGCCCAATCAGTGCGCGCGCGCGTGGGGTGCAGAAGTGCCGCCAGCAGCGCCAGACCCTCGCTCAGGCGCGGTCCCGGCCGTGAAAAATATGCATTGGCATCCACGGCGTAGACGCGGTCATTTCTGACCGCGGGAACTTCCTCCCATCGCGGGGGCAGATTCGTCGAACGCCACACATGGATATTTCGTTCCAGGTCATAGCCGCAAGACATCAGGATAAGAATCTCGGGCTGAGCCGAGATGCCCTCTTGCCACTGGATGCCAAACGACGGCGCTCCTTCGCGACCGAGGACATCGATGCCACCCGCCAGCCGCACCATCTCCGGGACCCAATGTCC
>WNGM01000349.1_pt1 | contig 37598 bp, 42 predicted proteins | sample 5400571 | NCBI WGS metagenome assembly WNGM01 (sample SAMN13153378, study PRJNA577476) | soil metagenome | isolation source: 100 cm soil or saprolite under Garry oak tree replicate 2 | place: USA:California | collected 2016-06-15 | reverse complement strand
GTGACGATCGTGACCTCGCTGGCGATCACCCTGATGAACCTGCTCGTCGACATCCTCTACGCCTACCTCGACCCGAGGGTGCGCTACACATAACGGTTCCCATGGCACAGGCGCTCTTGGGGGGCCGTGGGGGGAGCGAGCTCCCCCCACACGGATAGATCATGCGCGAAGCGCGGTCGTCTCCTGCCGGATTCCGGGCTTGGCCTTCGCCAGGTTCTCCCCGCGCTCCAGCGGGAAGTGGCAGGCCGCCAGGTCGCCGGACGCCTTGAGCTCCAGCGGCGGCTCCTCGACGACGCAGCGCTCCTGCGCCTTGGGGCAGCGCGGGTGGAAGCGGCAGCCGGACGGCGGGTCGATCGGCGAAGGCACGTCGCCGGCGAGGATCACGCGCTCGCGCTTGGCGGCCAGGTCGGGGTCGGCCACCGGCACCGCGGACAGCAGCGCGCCGGTGTAGGGGTGCTTCGGCTCCGCGTACAGCCGCTTGGAGTCCGACAGCTCGACGACCTTGCCCAGGTACATCACCGCCACGCGGTCGGACACGTGCCGCACCACCGAGAGGTCGTGCGCGATGAAAATGTAGGTCAGGTTGAACTCGCTCTGGAGGTCCTCGAGCAGGTTGATCACCTGCGCCTGGATCGAGACGTCCAGCGCGGACACCGGCTCGTCGCAGATGATCAGCTTCGGCCGCAGCGCCAGCGCCCTGGCCACGCCGATGCGCTGCCGCTGGCCGCCCGAGAACTCCGCCGGAAAGCGGTTGTAGTGCTCCGGGTTGAGGCCGACGACCTCCATCAGCTCCTGGACCCTGAGCTTGCGCTGCTTGCCGTCGGCGATGCCGTGGATCTGGAACGGGTCGCCGATGATCGCCCCGATGCGCTTGCGCGGGTTCAGGGACGAGTACGGGTCCTGGAAGATCATCTGGACCTGCCGGCGGAACTGGCGCAGCGCCTTGCCCTTGGTGTTGGTGATGTCCCGGCCCTCGAACTCGACCGTGCCCTCGGTGACCGGCAGCAGGCGGCAGATGATCCGCCCCAGCGTGGACTTGCCGCAGCCCGTCTCGCCCACGACGCCCAGCGTCTCGCCCGGGAACACCTCGAGGTCTACGCCGTCCACCGCGTGCACGCGGCCGACCTCGCGCTGGAAGATGATGCCCTGGGTGATCGGGAAGTACTTCTTGATCCCGGTCGCACGGACGAGCGGCTGCCGGTCGGCGCCGCCGCCGGGGGCCGGAGTGGCGCCGCTCTGGGTCTCGTTCACGCTCATCGTGTCGGTGCCACCTCTTGCTGCCAGATTCGCTGCTTCTCTTCGAGTGTCAGATGACATGCGGACAGATGGCCAGGGTCGGCGGCGTCGGCCGGCAGCAGCTTCGGCTCCTCCCTGAGGCAGATGTCCATGACGTACGGGCAGCGGGGGTGGAACTTGCAACCCGACGGCGGGTGGATGAGGCTCGGCGGCAGCCCCTTGATCGGGTGCAGGCGCTCGGCGTCCTGTTCCGGCCCGAGCGCCGGCAGCGACTGGAGCAGGCCCCAGGTGTAGGGCATGTGCGGGTGGTAGTAGGCGGTCCGCCGGTCGGCCACCTCGACCGGGCGGCCCGCGTACATCACCAGCACGGTGTCGGCCATGTCGGCGACCACCCCCAGGTCGTGGGTGATCATGATGATCGCCGTGCCGAACTCGTCCTGGAGGCGCTCGATCAGGTCGAGGATCTGCGCCTGCACGGTGACGTCCAGCGCGGTGGTGGGCTCGTCGGCGATCAGCACGGCGGGATCGAGCGACAGCGCCATGGCGATCATCGCCCGCTGGCGCATCCCGCCGGAGAACTGGTGGGGATAGTCGTCGACCCGCCGCTCGGGCCGCGGAATGCCGACCAGGCCGAGCAGCTCGACGGCGCGCTTGTGCGCGTCCTTCTTGGGGAGCTTCTCGTGCGCCTGGATCGCCTCGACGATCTGGTCGCCCACGCGGTAGTAGGGATGCAGACTCGACAGCGGGTCCTGGAAGATCATGGCGATCTGCTTGCCACGGACCGCACGCATCTCGTCGGAATGCATCTTCAGCAGGTCGCGGCCCTCGAACAACGCCTCGCCGCTGACCCGCCCACCCCTGGCCAGCCCCAGGATCGACAGGCACGTGACGCTCTTCCCCGAGCCCGACTCGCCGACGATCCCAAGCGTCTCACCCCGGTCGAGGGTGAAATCGACACCGTCGACCGCTTTGACAATGCCGTCGTCGGTATGAAATTGGACTCGCAGGTCCTTGACCTCAAGTAGTGCCATGAAAACCTCCGCGGGCATGATAGCTCGCCATGCGGTGTCAGACCGCTTTGAATTGCTCGAAGGGCTGCCGGCAGGCGTTGCAGTAGAAGATCGCCCTGCACAGCGTCGGCCCGAACGGATTCTCCATGCTGGTCTGCGCGGACCCACAATACGGGCAGGTGGCGGACGGCCGCATCCCGATGGTGAGCAGCAGCGGCTGGTCACGCCCGGCGGCCGAGGCCGCCGGCGGGGCGAAGCCGCTGGAGCGGAGCTTGCGCCGGCCCTCCGGGGTGATCCGGTCGCTGGTCCACGGTTCGGCGAAGGTGGCGGTGACCTCGACCACCGGCGCGAGGGACTCGAGGCGCTCGGCGACCGCCCGGCGGATCAGGTCGATCGCCGGGCAGCCGACGAAGGTCGGCAGCAGCTCGACGCGCACGCGATCCTCGGTCACCTCGACGCGGTGGACCATGCCCAGGTCGACCACGGAGAGGGTGGGGATCTCCGGGTCCTTGACCTCGGCCAGGGCCTGTCGAACCGCCCGCTCGGTCAGCCGCCCGGTCACCAGGTCGCCTCCGGATCGGACCGGTGGACCGAGGTGAACTCGCCCCAGAGCCACTCGAAGCTGGCGGGATGGTCCGCGCGGGGGCTCGCCGGGCGGGCGATGGTCGGCTCCAGACGCTGGCCGGAGCGCCGGAACGGGAACGGCAGGCCGAGCCCCTCCAGCAGCGGCGCCAGGCCCGCCAGCCAACGCTGCTCCGCCGCTGAGAACGGCTCGGCGAGCACGCCCGCCTCGACCAGGCGCTCGGCACCGGGGAGCGGCACCAGCACGCAGAGCGCGTCCGGCCAGAGCCGCTCCAGCGCCTCGTCGAGGCGCCGCCGCGGCTCCGCTCCCCCGCCCGCCAGTCGCTCCACCCAGGCGGTGCAGTGGAGCAGGTGGTAGGTCTCCTCGCGGCGCATCTTGGCGACCAGGCCGGCCAGCGGCGCGTACGCACAGCCGGCGAGCAGGTCCAGCCGGGCGGCGTCGGCGGTGTCGTACAGGAAGCGCCGGGCGATCGAGAACGCCCAGTCGGTGCGGGGATGGTCCAGCAGCCGCGCGTGGCGGTACTCCTGGGCGGCGCGGCCGAAGGCGATGCGGTCGGGGTCGCCGCCGTCCAGCTCGGCCAGGAGCTGGTAGAGCGCTTGCGCGTGGCCGATCTCGTCCTGGGCGAGCGAGCCGAAGGCCACGTCCTCCTCGAGCAGCGGGGCGATCCCGGTCCACTCGGAGTCCCAGAAGCCGATCACGAACTCGTCGTCGGCCATGGCCAGCAACAGCGCTTCCAGCGCTTGGCGCTTCGCGCCAATCCATTCATGTGGGGGGAGCTCGCTCCCCCCACGGCCCCCCAAGAGCGCCTGTGCCATGCTCACCGCCCACCTTCCACCGCAGCGCGGGCGCGCGCCGCGGCCAGCTTCCGCTTGATATCGGCCGAGTAGCCCGCCGGCTTCTTGAAGGAGCGGTCCATCGGCGGTTGCAACAGGTCTGGGTCGTCCAGGTCGCGGATGGCCGCTCTCGGCACGATCCACAGCCGGACCGACTCCTGCCTGCGACCGTAGAACTCCCGCGCGTAGTGGCTGGCCAGCTCCGGGTCGGGCGCCAGCAGGTTGCCCGCGTGCTGCATGGGCGAGCCCTCGCGCTCCTGGCGGAACACCTCGTAGATCTCCATGGTCAGGCGGCCGCCTTCGGCTCGGCGAGGATCGTCTCGCGGACCCAGCGCGTCTCCTCGTAGTTGAGCCGCCGGAACTCCAGGCGCTCGCGCGACTTGGGCCCGTGGCCCGTGACCACCGAGTACAGCTCCTTCCAGTCCGGCTCGCTGTAGTGCCACCGGCCGGTGTCCGGGTCCCGATGCAGCTTCGGGTCCGGGAGCTCCAGGCCGATCTCGCGGATGCGCGGCACGTAGGTCGACAGGAACTCCTGGCGCAGGGTGTCGTTGTCCTTGTTCTTGATGCGCCAGGCCAGATCGCGGTCCTTGGCAGGGTCGGTGGGCGGCCCGTGCATCTGCATCAGCGGCCCCCACCAGCGGTCGAGCGCCTCCTGGACCATCTCGCGCTGCCTGGAGGTGCCGTTGACCATGGTCAGCACCACGTCCCGGCCGTGCAGGATGTGGACCGACTCCTCCCAGCAGATCTTCTTCATGGTGCGGGCGTAGGGCGCGTAGGAGGACTCGCGCAGCGCCTGCTGGGCGACGATCGCGGCGGCGTCGACCAGCCAGGCGATGACGCCCACGTCCGCCCAGCTCCTGGTCGGGTAGTGGAAGACGTTGTGGAACTTGGTCTTGCCGTCGAGCAGGTCGGCGAACATGGCCTCGCGCGGCTTGCCGAGGTCCTCGGCGACCCGGTAGAGGAGCTGCGCGTGGCCGACCTCGTCCTGGACCTTGGCGCTGAGGGCGAGCTTCCGCTTGAGCGTGGGGGCGCGCAGGATCCATTCCCGCTCTGGGAGCACGCCCATCAGCTCGGAGTTGGCGTGCATCTCGACGAACCTGCGGACGGCCTGCCGGTAGTCGTCGGGCATCCACTCGCCCACCTCGACCTTGCCCCCGGAAGCGACGTGGCGGTAGAAGGCCTGGGCGCGCTCGGAGTCGTTGGGCTTCATTGGCTCCCCCCTGCCGTGGCAGTGGTGGTTCCGTTGATGCTTCCCCGCCCAAGCCCCAGCAGGAACAGGTCCGCGTACTGCTTGGCGATGACCTCGGGACCCAGCGGGCCGTCGGGCCGGTACCAGTGGGCGAGGGCGTTCATGGCGGACAGCAGGAAGATGGCCGCCATCCTGGCATCCTCGTGGGCCAGCTCGCCGCTGGCGATGCCCTCGGCGATCACCCTGGTGAAGCGGTCCTCGTAGGTGTCCCTTGACCGGGCGACCGCCTCGCGGCGCTCCTGGCCCAGCGACACCCACTCGAACAGGAAGACGTGCGCGCGCTCCGGGCTGGAGGCGACCACGTGCACGTGCGCGTCGATCATGCGCCGCAGCCGTTCCGCCGCCGAGCCAGGGCCTTCGGCGATCGGCTGGATGGCCTCGTGGAAGCGCTCCGCGGCCCGCTCGACGATGGAGGCGAGCACCGCCTCCTTGGAGGGGATGTGCGCGTACAGGCTGGCGCCCTGGATGTCCAGCTCCCGGGCGATGTCGCGCATGCTGGTGGCGCGGTAGCCCCGGTCGCTGAACAGGGCGCTGGCGACGTCCTCGATCTGCTCCCTACGAGTCGACAAAACGGCCGATCCCTTCCCTAACAATTGTTCGTTAGGGAGAAGGATAGACCTGTAGGCGGCCGGCGTCACCCCTCCGCGTTACACGACGTCCAGCTCGAACCAGACGGTGTGGCCCTCCGGGCCGCCGCTGGAGCCCCAGCGCGCTGCCAGGGCGTCGAGCAGCTCCAGGCCGCGCCCGCTGAGAGCGTCGGTGGCGTGGGCTCTGGGCCGCGGCTTTTTGACCGAGCCCTGGTCGTGCACCTCGACCCGCAGGTGGCGGTGGTCCTCGAGCTGGCATTGGACCTCGAGGCTGCCGCCCGCCTCCCCGGAGGCGGAGTGCAGCAACGCGTTGGTGGCCGCCTCGCTGATCAGCAACCTGGCCACGTCGTGGGCCGGCGACCTGCTGCCGATCACCCGGGAGACCAGACGGCGCGCCTCGGCGATCTGGTCCGGCCGGCCCGCGAAGCGCCGCCGGACCCCCACCAGCTCGTGCACGCTCATGGAAAAGGCTCGGCCTCCTGGGAGCTTGGGGATGAGGGGGATGTCGGCGAAACAGCTACCCACTGGACGCCATGAGCAAAACTGGTCAGTTCTCACGGGTGACACCGACCGCCCGGCGGATGGCGCCGGCGCGCCGGCTTCACTACCCTTTTGGCCCGTGGTGATGAATCCGTGGTGATGAATCCGACCCACAGGGTGCGCATCGAGTTCTGCGTCCCCTGAAACTACATCCCTCGAGCCGTCGGTCTGGCGGACGAGCTGCTCAGCGGCTGGGCGCCCGTGATCGCCCAGCTCGACATGGTGCCATCCACCGGCGGGCGCTTCGAGGTCTCCCTCGACGACGAGCTGCTCTACTCGAAGGCCAGCACGCGTCGCCACGCCAATCCCGGCGAGATCGCCGACCTGGTCCGCGCCCGCCTGGGCCCGGAGCTGCTCGGCTGATCAACCGGCCGCGGCTCGCCTGCCTGTCCTGGTGGCTGGAGCCTTGGAACCCGTTCTGGCCTTGGCGGCGGCCGGCTTGGCCCAGCGGCCCACCTTGAAGGCGGAGGGACACAGCTCGGCCAGCTCGCAGAGATCGCAGCGCGGGTCCTTGGCGAGGCATACCTGCCGCCCGAACCAGATCAGGCGGTGCGAGAAGTTGGTCCACTCCTCGGGGGGCAGCAGGCCCATCAGGTCCTGCTCGATCTTTTCCGGGTCCGTCCGCCTGGTGAGGCCCAACCGTCGCGACAGCCGCGTCACGTGGGTGTCGACCACCACGCCGTCGTTGCGCGAGAAGAACGAGCCGAGCACGACGTTGGCGGTCTTGCGCCCGACCCCTGGCAGCTTGACCAGATCCTCCATGCGGTCGGGAACCATGCCGTCGTGGTGCTCCAGCAGGTAGCGGGCGGCCTCCTGCACCGACCTGGCCTTGTTGCGGAAGAAGCCCGTGCGGTAGAGGGCCTGCTCCAGCTCGGCGCGCGGAGCCCCGGCGAAGTCGGCGACGGTCGGGTAGCGCTGGAACAGCTCGGCGGTCACCTGGTTGACCACCTCGTCGGTCGACTGCGCCGAAAGGATCGTGGCCACCAGCAGCTCCCAGGCCGAGCGGTGGTGCAGCGCGGTGGTCACCTGCGGGTAGCGCTTGGTCAGTCGCGCGTTGATCTCCGCGGCACGCGCGACCAGCGCGGGTGAGCGGCGACGCCGGCGTGCCGGCGCAGCGGGCTTCTTTGCGGCTCGAGCCATGCGGCGATGCTAGCCCACCAAAAGCTCCAGCGCGCAGGTCCGTTTGCCGACAACGAAAAGGAGGAAATGCGTCGGCTGGCGGAAGGAGTGGTCGTGACCGACGAGAGTTTCGTGGAGCGGCTGCGGCTGGAACCGCTCGCCGGACTGCGCGCGCTGCGCAAGGCCTTGCGCGAGGAGGAACGCCAGATGAGCTACTGGCGTCGTCTGGTGCAGGGGCGCCTCGACCTGGCGCAGGCAGCGCTCGCCGGCGATCAGCCCAGCGTCGAGAAGCTCACCGCCACCGCTTCGGGACAACGGCCGGACCCGCGCCGAATCGGCGCGCCGCGGCGCTCGCCCAGCTTCGCCAAGTTCGTCAGTGGTGTCCAGGACCGCCGGCTGGCCAGCCTGGCGGCCGCGTGGGACACGCCGATCCCTTGGGACGACCCTGAGCGCCTGCGCGAGGTCGAGGCGACCCTCGTGGAGATCGAGGCCGAGCTCTCCAAGCGCAGGCGCCACCTGCACGCGCGCATCGACGCCTGCACCACCGAGCTGGTGGACCGCTACCGCCGCGATCCCGAGGAGCTGCGGCGACTCGGGCCATCGCCCCGCTAGGACCCAACGGGTCCTCCCCCACCGCCGTGTGGGGCGCCGCTACACTCTGATCGTAGGCAGTGCAACCAGAGTCTTCACATATCGGGCAGAGATTCGTACTCTCGATGTGTTGAGCAGGGTCCCGGGGGGCTCGCGCCGCGGCGTCGAGGCGTGACGGACAGCCTCCGGTTTCCTGAGGAGGCGCGGGTGGGAATTGGCATCGGTATCCGACACGTCGGTCGCGCTGCCCTGGTTGCGGGGGGCGCCGTCGTTACCACGCTGGCCGCGGAGGTCCTGGCGGCCAGGAACCATCGCTTTCTTCCATCGGATCCCGTGATGGACCCGAGTTGCACGCTCGGTCCCGAGGAGGGCGAGCCGCTGGTGCTGGCCGTGCTCGGTGACAGCTCGGTCGCCGGGGTCGGCGCCGACTGCGCCCAGGACACCCTCACCTATGGCGTGGCGCTGGCGCTGGCCGAGCGCTACCGGGTGCGCCTGTACTCGCTCGGCACCTCCGGCGCGCGGCTGCACCACGTGGTGAGCGAGCAGGTCCCGCGTCTGGCCGAGCTGGACCCGGACGTGGTGCTGGTGTGCGTCGGCACCAACGACATCACCCACGTCACGCCCGTCCACGAGGTCCGCCGGCAGCTCAGGCTCCTGGGCCACGGCCTGGTCACCGCGGCGCCGCGCGCGGCCGTGCTGGTCTCCGGCTTACCACCCGCCGAGACCTCGCTCGCCTTCCGCTGGCCGCTCCGCGATGTGCTGGGCCTCTGGGCGCGCGCATACACCCGCCTGTTCCAGGGGGAGCTCAGCCGCCACGGGATCACTGTGGTCGACGTGGCGGCCGTTGCCAGAGGCGCCTTCCGTGGCAAGCGGGAGATGTTCAGCCCCGACCTGTTCCACCCCTCCAGCGCCGGCTACACCTTCCTCGGCAAGTTCTACGGCCAGGCGGTGGGCAGGGCGTTGGAGGCGGCCCGCGACGCCGCCGCCGCCACGCCGCCGGACCTTGCCGGCGACCTGGCGGGCTAGGCGCCCGCGCTGATCGCCAGTCGGGGCACGACTCCGAGCAGCCGGTTGGCTGGCGGCAGCGCCAGCAGCTGCGCCCACTCGACATCGCGGAGCCGCTCCACCCGGGCGGGCCCCCAGCCGGTCTGCTCCACCAGGCGGATGAACTCGTCCGGATGGGCGCCGGTGGCCAGCGGCAGCTCCGCGACCAGCTCGGCGTCGTAGTGCCCGTGATGGTGGTCGGGCTCGCGGCGCAGGCGGCGCCAGCCCTCGCGGGCCTGCTGGCGCAGGCGCTCGATCGGGTCGACGCGCCCCCAGAGGCCCTCGAACAACACCAGACGGCCTTCCGGAGCGGCCTGGCGCCAGGCGGTCAGCGCGGCGGCCGGGTCCGGCAGCGTCCACAGCAGGTGGCGCTCGATCACCGCGTCGAACGGCCCAGACGGCGGCTGCTCGGCCCCGCCCTCGACCGCCTCGATTGACAGGCCCTCCCGCTCGGCCGAGTCCCGCAGCCGCGCCAGCATGCCGGGCGACAGGTCGACCGCGGTCACCTGGTAGCCAAGGCGCGCCGCCGCCAGCGACAGGAACCCGGTGCCGGCGCCGGCGTCCAGCACCCAGGCCGGAGCCGGTGGCAGCAGGCGGGCCAGCGCCGCGCTCCACGCGGCCCGCTCGGTCGGTGTTGCCGCACCGTGGTCCGGCGAGCGGTCGTAGGTGGCGGCGTCGGCGTCCCAGAACCGGCGAACGGAATCGGCGAGGTCCACCCGCATCCCCTCCTCGTGCGCTGCTGCTCGGTCAGCCCATGCTGGCGGAAGCCGCCGCTACTTCGCCGCCAGCGCGGCGTCGACGGCGTTCTGGAGGCCCTTGGCGGTGACGGCGCTGGAGACCGCCTGGCCGTCCACGAACACGGTCGGGGTCTGGTTCACACCGCGGCGCGAGGCGTCGTCTGTCGACTTGGCGATCCAGCCGTCGTAGGTGCCCTTGTTCACACAGGTGGTGAAGCGCTGGTCGCTCACCCCGACCTGCCGCCCGATGCTGAGGAGCTTGCCGGTGGAGAACGTCCCGGAGTTCTCCGCGCCCTGCTGGGCGAAGAGCTGGTCGTGGTAGGGCCAGAACTTCCCCTGGTCGCCCGCGCAGACGGCGGCGTTGGCCGCGGTGGTCGACTCCGGGCCGATGAAGGCGATCGGGTGGTACACGAAGCGGATCGTGCCCGCGTCGACCAGCCGGTCGATGGTGGGGCCGACGTTCCGCTGGAAGTCCGCGCAGTGCGGGCACTGGAAGTCCCCGTACTCCTCGACCAGCACCGGCGCGGACGCCTTGCCGCGCTGCTCGCCTCCGGCAGGGCCGAGCGCATGGGCGGGGGTCACCACCGAGCCGCCGCTCGACGAGCGGCCCGACTGGATGGCGACGCCGGCCACCACCGCGACGACCAGGACCGCGATGCCGGTCCACAGTTGCCACGACGGGCGCCTTCGCCCTCGCCGAGCCGCAATCTTGTCGCCCCGCCGCCGCTTCGGGGGGTACTTCTGGTTGCTCATCCGTCCTCCAGGCCGTTCTCGTCAGGGTTGTGGCGGCGGTATGGCGCGGCGGTCGGCTTCGCCGCCCAGGGCCAGGCGGCTCCACGGCCGCCACACCAGGGCGATCGAGACCGCTGCCAGTCCGGCGTCACGCAGCAGCTCACCCAGGTACTGGGCGGCGCTCACGTGGGTCGCGACCCCGCCGGTGCTGAAGCAGCCGCAGTCGATCTGCAGGCCCCGCGCCCAGGCCGAGGCGATGCCGGCGATGAACACCAGCAGCAGCCCGGTCGAGGTGGCGGCGGCCAGCCGGGTGGCGACGCCTGCGGCCAGCAGCACGGCCACGGCGAGCTCCAGGAACGGCAGCCCCCAGGCGACCGGGTGCACCAGCGCCTCGGGAAGCAGCCGGTAGGCCCGGACGGAGATCACCGCTCCGTCCGGCTCGAGGATCTTCGCACGCGCCGCCCACGCCCAGACCACGGCGAGGCCGAGGCGGGCGACCGTCGAGATCCATGGCACCCACGGGCGCAGCCGTTCGGCAAGACGGTGCGCGGAGGGGGGTACCGCTGGAGCAACCGGCCGGCGCGAATTGCGACCGGCCGGCGCCGTTGGCCTGTCCATGCGACCAGTATGGACGAGGTTCCCGGGTAACGTTCATCGCTCGTCCGCGAGGGACGGATCAGTCACCTTCCTCCAGATTTCCGCGACCGCTTCCTGGAGCCGCCACCGGAGGAGCGGCGCTGGCGGTTGGCCGCCGCGGAGCCGGGCGGTGGCTTGGCGCCGGCGGGGCGCGGCCGCTTGGCCGCGGCCGTGGCGCCGGCGGGAGCCAGCCGCCCCGTCCCGAGCTGCCGCCCCGTCCCGAGCTGCCGCCCCAGCAGGGCTGCCAGCAGCATGCCGGCACCGAGGCCGAGGGTGGCGCTGATGGCGGCCCGCGTGAGCATGGGATCGAGGCCGGATGGCAGTTGTGACCGCGCCAGCGCCGGCACGTCGGGCGCCGCGCCGGCGAGCGCCAGGAAGATGGCGGCCAGCAGCATGAAGGTGCGGCCCGCCTCCAGCTTGCCGGTCAGCAGCCGCTGGATGGCGATGGCGGCGATGACCCAGCCCGCGAACGAGGTGGCGCTGCCATAGAGCCGCGTGACGATCGGCGCGGTCGAGCCCGTCCAGACGCCGAAGGTGTGGACCGCGTCGGTGAGCACCGCCAGCGCGGTCACGCCCGCGAGCGCCTTGGCCTGCCAGCCGCTCCGGCTGATCAGCAGCACCAGGGCCGCCAGCGCGACGGCGACGGCGGCCCAGGGCCACGGCGACGGCCCGGGCACCCACTCGATGTTCCCGGACAGGATCGAGGTCTTGTCGCCGACCCTGATCGGGACCTGCCAATTGGGCGTGACCACCTGCCGCTTGCCGCGGTCCCGCGGGGACCGCGGCGGGGTCCGCACGCCCGGACCAGTGCGCGCGGTGGTCGTGGAAGACCGCCACCGGCTGGGACGAGATGCGGCGCCACTCGGGCTGCGCGTCGGCGCTGAACTCGGCGGGGATCTGCTTGGGCGCGGTGGTCGAGCGGTTCGAGAAGGTCGAGGGCGAGCGCTCGTTCTCGAACACGCCGCTGGGCCCCACGCGCAGGTACGGCTCGTTCTCGTAGCCGAGGAGGGTGATCTCCTGGGATCCGCGGTTGGTCAGCTCGAGCTGGTTGCCGCCGTCCACCACGCGGACGCTGACCCCGGGGATCGGCGGCTCGATGCCACGCACGTTGGTGCGGTAGTTGCTGGCGGTGGGGCCACCGCCCACCGCGTGCGCGGACGCCGGCCCGGCGCCTCCCACCTGGACCATGCCGGCCAGCGCCAGCACCAGCCCCGCCCTGAGCAGCCAGGTCCGGCCCCGGCGGCGGGCGGGCCGGACCTCCGACGCTGTCGCACCCTTCATCGGCGTCCCTCCGTGCCGGGATCTGGGTCCTCGGAATCGTCTTGTTCGTCGTCGTCTTCGTCGTCGTCTTCATCGTCGTCTTCGTCGTCGTCTTCGTCGTCGTCATAGCCGCCCTCCGGGACGGCCCGCAGGCGCCGGGCGAGGACGATCGCCGCGACGGCGACCACCACCGCGGCGGCCGCCAGACCCGCGTAGAGCGGCGTGCGGTTGGGGGCGGCCTGCTCGGCCGGCGCCGGCGGCACCGCCGCGATCACGTAGCCGGGCGCTGGCAGGGTCGCGGCGACCTGGTGCGAGCCTGGGGTGGCGGTGCTGGGCTGCTTGGTCCACGCCCTGCCGTCGGTCGAGGACAGCACGGTGTGGTCGAACGGGCTGCTCACCGGGATCGGCAGCAGCGGGAAGATCAGCGAGATGGTGGCCTGGCCCGCCAGGGTCGTCGCCGGCTTGCCTGACGGCTGGTAGCTGAACTGGATCCGGTAGGCGTTGCCCGCCAGCACCAGATTGGCGGGGGCGGCGGCCAGGGTGGCGGGGTCGATCGGCCGGATCGCCACCGTGACGGAGCGCTGGCCGGCCGATGGCGCGATCGCGTTGGCCTCCATCAGCAGGTTGGCCTGGCCGTCGCCGGTGGAGATCGCGGTCACCTGCGTCCCGCTGGGGCCGAGCGGGACCGAGCCGCTGGCTCCCGAGGGGGGACGGTTGCCCGACGACAACTCCGGAGGCGGCTTGACCCAGTGGTACGGGGGCGGCGGCGCCAGCCCGTCCAGCAGCGGCCGGCGCGCCAACGGGCTGAGGTGCCCGCCGAGCGCGCCGGCCGCCAGATACGCGAGCACCACCAGCACGCCGGAGCCGACCGCAAGCCGGCCGGCGAGGGGCCGGCCACCCCGGGTCCGCCCGGCCACGAGCCGGCCGGGGAGGCGCCGGCCGGGGCTCCGCTTCGAGGGCGTCATGGCGTGATCTCGAGCGCCTTGATGGGCGCGGTGGCGAAGCGTGGCGGCCAGGTGATCTGCCGGTCGTTGACGCCGACCCATTCCCAGATCACCGAGGCGGCGCCCAGGTTGTCGCTGGCGTCCGGCGTGCCCAGCGCACCGAAGCGCAGGCCGCTGCCGTTGGGCAGGCCGCCCATCGGCACGTCGATCGTCCGGGCCGCCGCGGCGACCTTCGCGGGGTCGGTCGAGCCGGCCTTGGGCAGCACGAAGTGCAGCAGCGCCCAGGCACCGGCGAACCCGGCGAGCGCCGCGGCGCTCATCCCGTCGCCGTAGGCGGCGCGGTAGGCGTGGTTGGCCTGGTTCAGCAGCGCGATCGCGTCTGGCGCCAGACCGCGGGCGCTGAGCCAGTCGGCGGCGGGTTTGTCCGAGGCGAACAGGCCCACCGCGTCCTTGCCAAGGGCCGCGCCGAACGCGGGCATGCAGTAGCTCGACGAGGTGCCGATGTTGGCGACCAGGTGGAGGTTCTGGGCGACGATCTGCTTGCGGATGGCGACACCGTCGTCGATGTAGGCGACCACGAACAGCACGTCCGGCCTGGTCGCCGCGATCCGCCGCACCACGCCGGCGGCGGGGTCGCGCCTCGGGTCATAGCGCAGGTCCCCGGCCACGGTCAGGCCGCGGGCGCGCAGCTCCGCCACCGCGCCGCGGGCGACGCCGTCGCCGAACTGGTCGTCGACCGCCGCGACCGTGTAGCGCAGCCCGGTGGCCTTGCGCTTCAGCCGTGGCAACAGCTCGGAGGCGGTGAAGTCCATGGCGGTCCTGCCGAGCAGCGAGCCGGCGGGAGCGACCCGGAAGACGCGGTCCCCGCCAGCGGGCAGGCCCATCAGCTCCCCGACCGCGCCAGTCTCCCAGAAGACCTGGCCGCCACGGGAGGCGGTCTGGGCCGCGGGCTCCGAGATGGTGCTGCCGTAGCTGCCGAGCATGACGCCAATCCCCTGGCTGGCAAGGCGCTCGACCGCGGCGGGCGCGGCGTCGGCCTCGGGCACGTCCTGCGGGACCAGCTCGATGGGGCGGCCCGCCACGCCGCCGCGCTGGTTGGCCATGCGCGCGGCCAGCTCGACGCCTCGGTACTCCTCGATGCCGCCGGGGCCCTGCGAGCCGCTCAGCGGGTAGATGGCACCGACGCGGAGCGGCTCGGGCCGCCCCGCCGAGCCGCTCGACCCCGAGCACGAGGTCGCCAGCAGGAGCACCGCGAGCATCACCGTGGTGACGCGAACCGGCTTCCAGATCATCGAAGGATCACCGCCAGCAGATTGGCCGCGGCATGCGTCGCCGCGGGAACGGTCCAATGGCCCGACGCCCAGCGCTGCCAGCCGAACAGCAGGCCGGCACCGAGATCCACGGGCACCGACGCCAGACCGTAGGAAGGAACATGCACCAGCGCGAACAGGATGGTCGTCGCGCCCACAGCCACCACCGCTCCCCGCCGCTCCAGCAGGCCGTACAGCGCCCCGCGGAACAGCGCCTCCTCCGCGACCGCGGCGAGCAGGCTGAGCGCCAGGGCGACCACCCCGGCCGGCAGCGGCGGCACCGGTCCGGCCGCCAGCGCGGCCGCCACCACCGCCGCCAACCCCGCCACCAGCACCGCCCCGGCCCGCGCCCGGGTCGCCGGGGCCGCCGCGCCCCGGGCTGCAGCCTGTCGGGCCTGGGCCGCCCGCGCGCGAGCCGGCGTCGCCGCCACGGCGGCGAGGCCCAGCGCGAGGTAGCCGGCCGCCAGCACGCCGGTCCGGGCGCCGGGCGGCAGCGCCTCCAGCCCCGGCCGCGCCAGCAGGAAGGCGAGCCCGGCGAGGGCCGCAGGGATGGCGGACCCTGGCGCCGGACGCCGCCGAGCGACCTGGACCGGGACGGTCACCGGCTCACCCGTTCACCTGGAAGGCCGCCTGGGTGAGCACCCTGGGGTCGAACGGCAGGTGATCTGAGGCCACGAACTCGACCTGGATCAGATGCGTGCCGGGGCTCAGCTTCGGGAGCTTCTCCGACAGCTTGTAGTTCATGGAGATCAGCTTGCCGTCCAGCATCACGTGCACGTGGCCCTGGCCGGGCTGGATCTTGGTGGTGGTCGCCGGCACGATCTTGGCGCCCGTCAGCTCCAGCTTGAGCGTCAGGTCGGTGCCCTTGACGATCTGGCCGTTGCGGGGCGCCAGGATGCTGAGCTTGCCGGTGGAGCTGGGCCGGTCGGCCGTCGTGTTGGAAGCGGCCGTGGTGGCGCTCGCCTGCCCGGAGCTCTGGCCGCTGGAGCAGCCAGCGAGCACCAGCGCCGCAAGCGCCAGCGCCGCTGTCAGAGAACGGAGATTCTTCACTGGATCACCTGCTCGAAACGGGCGTCGGTGAGGTCGCCGGCCTTGGAGGTGCCCACGATCGAGAAGGACCAGCGCCCGGGGTTGAGGTTCAGATTGGACACCAGGTGCCCGGCGCTGAACCGGCTGAGTGAAAGGTCCGCGGTGGCGCCGGCCGGGTTGGTGGCCGTGGCCTTCACCTCGAACATCGGCTGCTCCGAGCCGTTCGCCGCGAAGTAGGTCAGGTGCAGCACGTTGGGCCCGGGCTTCCCCGGGTCCAGGTAGGCCTGCAACGAGCTCCCCCGCTGCAGGGCGATGCTGTAGACGGTCGGCTGGCCGGGAGCCTTGGAGATCTTCACCTGCGGCGAGGTCCCCTCCGCGGCGCGTGGCTGCAACTGGAGCGGCACGGTGACGCTGCCGCCTGGCCACTCGACCAGGGTGGTGATGCTCCAGCGCCCGGCGATGGACAGGATGCCCTGGCCCTGCCAGCGGCCGTCGGGCGCTTTCTTCAGGTCCAGGGTCGAGGCGCCGACGTCCGGCCGGCTCGGCAGCGTGAAGCGCAGCGACACGCGGTTGGCCGGGATGGGCTGGCCGCTGTCGTAGTCCACCACCTTGGCGCTGAACTGGTTCGCGCCGACGGTGCCGGGCGTGGCGGTCAGCTCGACCTTCACCGAGGTGGCGAAGTCGTTGCCGCTGACCGTCACCGCGGCCGGCGCCTGCTGCCTGGCGGCCTGCTGGCTGACGTACTGCGCCGGCGGCAGCTCGCCGAGCACCGCGGCCGCCACCACGATCGGGATGGCCAGCGCGAGCTCCGCGCGCACGGTGGAGCGCAGCGTCGCCACCTTGGCCCGCCCGGCCCGCAACGCCGGCACGATCCGGAAGCGGTTGACCGCGCCGAGGGCGATCAGGCCGGCGACCAGCGCCAGCTTGATCAGGAGCGTGCGGCCGAAGCTGGTCGAGAACAGCCCGTGCCAGCTCCCCACCTCGATCACCGCTCGCGTCAGCCCGGTGAGCACGACCACGCCGAGCGCCACCGTTGCCATGGCCGAGAAGCGCCGCACGGCGAGCACGCGCTCGTCGCCGCTCGGCGCCGTCATCACGGCGGTCCCGACCGGCGCCGGGCTGGTCCGCTCCGGCTGGCCGCCCACGCTGGCGTGCGCAGGCTCCGGGCGCATGGTCACCTGACCGCCGTTGCCCGGCTCCGGGCCGCTGCCGGCGGCGCCGGCGCCGCGGAGGCCGAGCAGCAGCCAGAGGAAGCCGCCGACCCAGACCCCCACCGCCAGCAGATGAGCCCACTGGACGAGGATGTTCAGCGGGGTCAGGGTCGCCTCCCCCGCCGCGTGTCCCCCGGCGACGTGCACCAGCATGGTCGCCGCCGCGCCGACCCCCAGCAGGACCAGCAGCTCGCGGCGGCGCGGCCAGCGGGCCACCGCGCCCAGCACGAGCGCGGTGACCGCCAGCGCCACGGCCTGGTTGATCAGCTTGCCGCCGGTGGAGGAGCCGAGCAGGTCGCCGAAGGCCACGCCGATGCGCGAGTGCTCCGCCACGATCATCGCCGCCAGCCCGGCGACGGCAAGGACGAGCGCGCCGCCGAGCAGGGGCAGGGGCGGGCCGGCGTCGCGCCGGCGGAACACCAGCAGGCTGCTGGCCACCGCCCCGACGAGCAGGATGAGCCCCCAGTCGAACGCCGAGCGCCCGGCCACACCGAGCACCGAGGGCGACGGCGAGGTGGCGGCCGCCGGCGCGCCACTGGAGGTGGCGGACGGCGGCTGCACCCCGATACCGAAGGCGAACGAGCCGTTGGTGAGGTGCCCGTCGGCCCTCGACACCGTCCGCCAGCTCACCGTGTAGGCGCCATTGGCCAGCTGGCCGAGCGGGACCTCGAGCACCAGCGGCTTGCCCGGCACCCCCTTGGCCCTGCTCGACTCCACCGCCTTCCCGGTGGAGTCGAGCACGTGCACGGTCGACAGGGTCAGGTCGGGCGGCTCGGTGAAGGTGAGGGTCACCCTCTCCGGCGCCTTGCCGAGCGACGCCCCGCTGGACGGGTCGGAGCTGCGCAGCAGCGCGTGGGCGCTGGCCGCCGGAGCGGCCAGCAGCAGCACCGAGCCCGCCAGCAGGGCGACGATGAGCGAGCGGCGCATGGGGCTACGCCCGCTTCCTCAGCGCGTAGCCGGCGGCCGCCAGCCCGAGCACGCCGACCACCACCCCGACGATCGCGATCAGCAGGGCGGTGCCAGCCTCGTCCTTGGCCTGGCGCCGGGCGTCGGCCAGCGCCGTGTTCAGCCGCTGGGTCTCGCGGTCGACGCGCGCCGTCAGTTGGCCGGTGGTCGGGTCCTTGATCGGGAACTCCACCTGGGCGGGGTCCTGCACCTCATCGAAGGTGGTCGGCGAGGAGGTGAACTTCTCGTCGACCTTCTGCCCCTTGATGGAGCCGGTGAAGTGGAAGGTGTAGGGGCCCGGAGCGGTCGGGACGAACCAGGCGCGGTAGTCGCCGGGGGTGCCGTCCCCGCCGACCTCGAAGTTGGGTTGCATGGTCATGCTCAGCTTCTGCGTGTCATCGGTGCTGCTGCCGGTGGTGATGTCGACCTTGAGCGTGTCGCCGAGATCGACGACGGGCTTGTCGTTGGCCTCGTTCAGCAGCAACTGCACGCTGTTCTTGTCGCCGGTGTAGGCGGGTTCGTCCCCGAAGCCGACCTCCACGTCGTACTTGCCGATCTTGCGTGCCTCATGCGCCGACGCCGGCCCGGCGCTGGTGAAGGTCATCAGCATGCCAGTGAGGCCGATCGCGGCGGCCATCGACCAAATCCGTTTCGTCATCGAAGGTTGTCCTCTCCGCATCCTCCGCCATACGGGGCAGGCGAACCCACCCCATGCCGCCGGTGCCGGAGCACCGGCGGCGAGCGGTTCGACTGAATGACTTAGGCGGTGAGGACGCGAGGCGGCGCGCGGATCCCGTCAGCGCGGCGGGCCAGCGAGGTTGGCCGCACGACCAGGCGCGGCCAGGCGATGACGACCCGGACGGGCCGGGGCGGCCGCTGCCGACCAAGCGCGCGGCCGACCGCCTCGGCGGCGTGGCCCAGCCACACCAGCAGCGTGGCCACGCCCACGGCGACCACGATCTGGACCAGCACACCGATCGACAGCAGCCGGTCGCTGAGCAGGTCGTCGATCGCGTGGCCGCTGGCCGCGCGCTCGACGACCTCCTGGACGAGGAAGATGGTGACCTGGAGCAGCGACAGGCGGGCCGCCAGCCACGCCCACGGCTCGTCGCTGGGCGGGCGCTTCGGCGACCGCAGGCCGCGGTTGAAGCGCCGCAGCCCGAAGGTGATGACCACCAGCAGCCCGAGCACGATCTCGGCGGCGACCGCGGTGGACCAGTAGCCGTGGCCCGTGCCGGCCAGCAGCGTCGCGCGGGCCCGGCCCTGCGGCGCCACGATCAGGTACGCGATGGAGTGGCCGACCGCCGCGCCGACGACCGCCGCGCCGGCAAGCGGTAGGCGACGGATCGTCCTACGCCAGCCCATCATCACCAATCTCTGTCATGGAAGCCTACGTGACAAGGAGCGATTTGGTTGATTTTGGTGAGCCTCGAGGCTCATGACCGGGCCTTGTGGTCCAACCCCCCAGGGTGGAAACGTGGCGGGTGTCGGACCTTGGTGGCCTGCTCGAACGCGTACGCCAGCCGGATCAGGGTGGGCTCGCTCCAGGCGGTGCCGAAGAAGGTCACGCCGACCGGCAGCCCGTCAGCGTAGCCGGCCGGCACGGTCACGGCCGGGTAGCCGGCCAGCGCCGCCGGGGTCGAGCCCTCCCCCAGCACGTGGTCGCCGTTGACCAGGTCGATGGTCCACGGCGGGGCGCTGGTGGGCACCAGCAGGGCGTCGAGGCGCAGGTCCTCCAGCAGTTTGTCGATGCCCTGCTCGCGCGAGAGCCGGCGGTTGCCTGCCAGCGCCTCCAGGTAGGCGGGCTCGGTGAGCGGGCCCTTCTCCTGCGCGGCCAGCAGGAACTCCTGCCCGAAGTGCTGGAGCTCCCGGTCGGCGTGGGCCTCGTTGAACGCGATCACGTCGGCGAGGCTGCGGATCTTGGGATCGTCCCGAGCCGCCAGGTACTCGTCGAGGTCGTGCTTGAGCTCGTAGAGCAGGACCTCGAGCTCGCGCTCGGCGGTGAAGCCGGCCATCTCCCTGGCGCCGGGGATGTCGGCGGGGTCGACCACCTCGGCGCCCGCCGCGCGGAGCGCCTCGATCGCCTCCTCGGCGATCTGGTTGGCCGGCGGGCTGTAGCCGTAATAGACCTCGCGCGGGATGCCGATGCGTGCGCCGTGGAGCGCGCCGGCGTCCAGGAACCGCCGGTAGCTGGTGTGGAACTTGCCTTCGGAGTCGCGGGTCGCAGGGTCTCGGGGGTCCACACCCACCAGCGCGCCGAGCACCGTGGCCGCGTCCGCGACCGTCCGGCAGATCGGCCCGACCGTGTCCTGGCTGTGAGCGATCGGGATCACTCCGGCCCGGCTGGTCAGGCCGACCGTCGGCTTGATGCCCACCACGCAGCAGGCGGCGGCCGGGCAGAGGATCGAGCCGTCCGTCTCGGTCCCGAGCGTGGCGGTCGCGAGGTTGGCCGCCACCGCGGCGGCCGACCCGGAGCTGGACCCGGACGGCGAGCGGTCCAGCGCGTAGGGGTTGCGGGTCTGCCCTCCGCGGCCGCTCCAACCGCTGGACGAGTGGGGTGAGCGGAGGTTGGACCACTCGCTCAAGTTGGTCTTGCCGAGGATCACCGCACCGGCGTTGCGGAGCCGCTCCACCACGGTCGCGTCGCGCTTGGGACGCGAGCCGGTCAGCGCCAGCGAGCCGGCGCTGGTGTGGAGCCGGTCCGCGCTGTCCATGTTGTCCTTGACCAGCACCGGGATGCCGTGCAGCGGCCCGCGCGGGCCCTCGTGGCGCCGCTCCTCGTCGAGCGTCGCCGCGATCCGCTCGGCGTCGGGATTGACCTCGAGCACCGAGCGCAGGCCGAGCCGGCCCGGTCCGGCGCGGTCGATCGTGTCGATGCGGCGGAGGTAGGCCCGCACCAGCGCACGGGAGCTGAGCCGCCCCGATTCCATCCGAGCCTGCAGATCGCCAATGGTCGCCTCGTCGAACCGGAAGCTGTAGCGGGGCATGTCCCCTCCCGCACGGTGGGGTTGAGGTCAAGGGATTACGGTACCTGCTCGGGACAGACCTCGCGTTTCAGCTCAGGTCAGGCGACACCAGCGCTCGGCGGGCCGTCAAGCCCGCCAGCCCGCTCGACGTGGTACCCTCGGGGGGTATTTGACGTTCAAGGAGGGGAAGCGGTGCGCGGCTACAGCGGACACAAGGACGAGGTCCAGCGGCGCTTGCGCCGGATCGAGGGGCAGGTGCGCGGCATCCAGCGCATGGTCGACGAGGACAACTACTGCATCGACGTGCTGACCCAGATCTCCGCCGCCACCCGGGCCCTGCAGTCGGTCGCGCTGGAGCTGCTGGACGACCACCTCGGCCACTGCGTGCGCGAGGCGATCACCGGCGGAGGCCCCGAGGCCGAGGAGAAGGTCGCCGAGGCCAGCGCGGCGATCGCCCGGCTGGTGCGCTCCTGAGCTGACCCGGGTCGGACCGCTCACGCCTCGGGACCAGCCCCGGGGCTCGCGCTCAGGCGACCGGGTCGCGGTGGGCGTGGGCGGCCATGGCGGAGCCCTGCTGCTCGCGGCAGGTGGCGCACAGCCCCGAAATGGCGTGGTGGCTGAAGTCCGGCCAGAAGCCGTGGTCGTCCACGATCAGCCGCTGCAACCGCTCGAGCGCGCTGGCGGGCAGCTCCCGCTCGGCACCGCAACCCGCGCAGGTCAAGTGGACGTGCTGCACGTCCGCGAGCCGGTGGTAGCCGATGCCGCCCTCCAGGTGCACGTGCACCAGCACCCCGACCTGCTCCAGCCGCTCCAGCGTCCGGTAGACGGTGGACGCGCTGGTGCCGGGCACGCGCTCCTGGATCTGCCGGATCACCTGCATGGGGATCACGTAGCCGAGCGTGGTCATGATCTCGGTGACGATCGCGATGCGCTGGGGCGTCATTCGCATGCCCTGCTCGCGCAGCAGCGCGATCGCCGAATCGGTGCTGGTCGCCATCTCGCTACACAGTTTAGCAGTGCAGTTGCAGCTTGTTGCAACTGTAATCGCTCGCCGGTCCGTCCATAGGCCGAGTTTTCGGGTCCCCGGGCATAGGATGGGGCCGTCATGCTGCGGTGGAACCCGATCCGAACCGCCTGGAAGGCGCCGGCGCTCGCGCTGGCGTTGCTCGCCGGGCCAGCCGCCGTGCCGGCGCTGGCCGGGCCGGCGCCAGGGCAAGTGGTGCCGCCGCCGACCCTGCGGTCGGTGCTGCTCGACTGGAGCTTCGACCCGCTGGTGGCGGTGCCCTTGCTGGCCGTCGCCGTGCTGTACCTGCGGGGCAGGCAGCGCATCGTCGGGCGCGGCCAGCGCTGGCCGGCGCAGCGCACGGCCTGCTTCCTGAGCGGCCTCGGCATGATCGCCCTGGCGCTCCAGTCGCCGATCGAGCGCTACGACACCGCGCTGTTCTCGGTGCACGCCAGCCAGCACCTGCTGCTGGCGATGGTGGCCGCGCCGCTGCTGGCGATGGGCGCCCCCATCACCATGCTGCTGATGACCACGTCGCCGCCGGTGCGCAAGCGGATCGTGCGGGTCGTGCACAGCCCCCCGGTGCGGATCATCGGCTACCCGCTGGTCGCCTGGGTGCTGTTCACCATGACCCTGTACGCCCTCTACTTCTCGCCGCTGTTCGACCTGAGCCTGCGCAACCAGTACGTGCACGACGCGATCCACCTGCACTTCATCGCGGTCGGACTGCTGTTCTGGTGGCCGGTCGTGGGCGTCGACCCGACCAGGTGGCGGCTGCACCACCTGGCCAGGGTGCTGTACGTGTTCCTGATGGTGCCGTTCCACGCCTTCCTCGGCGTGGCGATCATGAACTCCGGCCACCTGCTGGCCCCGTCGCTGGGGGCGTTCGTGCGCACCTGGGGGCCGACCCCGCTGGCCGACCAGCAGGCCGGCGGCGCGATCATGTGGGGCGCCGGGGACATCATCTCGCTGGTCGCGGTGATCGCCATCCTGGCGTCGTGGGCCAGCTACGAGGAGAAGGTCGCCGCCCGCGAGGACCGCCGCATCGCCCGCGAGCGCGCCGCCCGCGCCCAGGCTGCCCAGGCGGCGCCATCCGTCCGCGCGGACGAGGCGGAGGGCTCCTAGCGTGCCGCCGGAGCGGGAGTCGCGGACTCGGGCGGAGCCCGAGTCCGGGGTCGAGCAGGCGGCGCGGCTCGCCCGGCGGTCGCGGGGGTCGATCTGGCTGATCATCGCGGTGCTGGTGATCGCGGGCATCGCCATCACCGCCAGGGACGGCATCCAGGCACGCAAGGGACCGCTGGTCCGGCCCGCCCACGCGCTCGGGCCCAACCAGGGCGAGCTGCTCGGCAAGCCGTCGGCGCCGGTCCTGGTCGAGGAGTACGGCGACTTCCAGTGCCCGGCCTGCGCGAACTTCCAAACGGCCGTCGGCCCGACCGTCCGCCAGCTCGCCGACCAGGGCAGGATCCGCTTCGTCTTCCACGAGCAGCCGATCCTCGGCCGCGAGTCGGTGCTCGCCGCCAACGCCGCGACCTGCGCGGGCGACCAGGGAAAATTCTGGCCCTACCACGACCTGCTCTACGCCGAGCAGGCGCCGGAGAACTCCGGCGCCCTGACCGCCGACCGGCTGATCCAGCTCGGCACCCGGGCCGGGATCGGCGGCACGGCCTTCGCCCGCTGCGTGCGCGGGGGCACCTACGAGCCCTGGCTCCGCCAGGTCACCAACCAGGGATCGGTGCGCGGCGTGAACGCCACGCCCAGCTTCTACGTGGACGGCAGGCAGGTCGGCAGCATCGCCACGCCGCAGGCCCTGCGGGACGCCGTGGCGAACGGCGGCTGACGGCCACGTGGGGCCGGGGGCTGCGTAGGATGACCGCCATGCACAACGGAGCCGCGGGGTCCTACGCCGGCATCGTGCTCGCTGCCGGCTCGGGGACACGCGTCGGCCACAGCGGCAGCAAGGCGTACCTTCCGCTGGCGGGCAGGTCCATGCTGGTGTGGGCGCTGGAGACGCTGGCGCGCACCGGCGGCGTCGAGCGGCTGGTGCTGGCGGTCCGAGACCAGGACCTGGAGCTCGCCGGCGAGGTGCTGGAGCGCGAGCTGCCGGGCATCGAGGTCGTCCTGGTCGCAGGTGGCCCGACCCGTCACGAGTCCGAGCACCGCGCGCTGCGGCTCCTGGCCGGCGACATCCGCCGTGGCGCCATCGCCGCCGTGCTGCTCCACGACGCCGCCCGCCCGCTGGCCTCCACCGCCCTCTCCCAGCGGGTGCTGGCCGCCGCGCTGTCGCGCGGCGCCGCCGTCCCCGGTGTCCCGGTCGAGAACGTGCTCGCGGTCGACGACGCCGGCCGGCTGCTGCCGGGCGATGGCGAGCGCCTGGTGAGCATCCAGACGCCGCAGGCCTTTCGCGCGGCTCCCCTGCTGGACGCCTACGAGGCCGCCGCCCGCGACGGCTTCGCCGGCACCGACACCGCCGCCTCCATCGAGCGCTACACCGACCTGGAAGTCGCGGTCGTTCCCGGTGAGCCGGGCAACCTGAAGATCACCTTCGCCGACGACCTGCTGATCGCAGAGCGCCTGCTGCGGCGCCAGGCGCCCGGGGGGGTCAGTCCGGCTCGATCACGGGCCGGCCGCGCTCGACCCGGTGGAGGAAGTCGTTGACCGCCCTGGCGAACTCGGCCGGCTGCTCGGCGAAGCACCACACGTTCCCGCCCGGAACCTGGATGTAGCCCTCTTCCGGCATGGCGCCTCCCCTGAAGACTCCAGCGGAGGCTCTGTCCAGCGCTACCCCGCCTGGGCGAGCTCGGCGTGGGGGCGGGTGGGGCGGCGACGGATGGTGCGGTGGCGGGCCTCGGCCTGGAAGGCCTCGACGTCGGCGGGGTCGAGGCCGTTCCAGATGGAGGGGAACCGCCAGTCGTCCCCGGGGCGCGCGACCGGCTCGAACGAGCGCCTGGCGTGGATCGAGGGCGTCGCGCCGGCGGCGATCGCCAGCAGGGTGCCCTCGCGGACCCGCTCGACCTCGAAGCCGAGGCGGCCACCGGTCTGCTCGTCGAGGCGGCGGAACCACGCCGGCGAGGAAGCCCAGAAGAGGTTGTCGCGAGCGTCCCTGGCGACCACCAGCGGGCACAGCGCGGCGCGCGCCAGGTGGACGAGCTCGGGAGCGTGGCGGTCCACCCAGGCGAGCGTGGCCAGGCCGTGGGCAGCCTCCAGCACGTCGCAGGCGGCGGGCAGATCCCCTCGGACCCGGTCCAACGCCAGCAGCAGCACCTCGCTGTCGGTCTCGCCGTACGCGGGCGGCAGCGCGATCGGCAGGCCACCCCGGAGCGCCTCGACGTCGACGTCGCCGTTGTGGACGCCGATCAGGCCGGCGCCCACCACCAGCGGCGCGGCGTTGGCCATGGTGCCGGGCGTTCCCTGCGAGGCATGCCTGGTGTGGCCGAGCGCCACCTGCGCGCCGTCCAGCGCGCGCAGGAACTCCGGCCGCCAGACCGACGCCCACCGGCGGGTGTCCTTGACCACCCGGCAGCGGCTGAGCTGGACGTCGCTGCGGTGGATGGGGTCGGGGCCCCCGCCGCCATCGCAGCCCGGGGCGACAGGGCGCCCGGAGCCGTCACCGACGAGCACGAAGCCGGCGGCGTCGCGGCCGCGCTCCTCCGCGAGATGCCCGAGGGCGACGAACACACTCGACGCCCAGGCCGGGTCCGGGTCGTGCGCCGAACGCACCATGCCGAAGATCCCACACATCCTGTTCCGCTTCCTCCGCGCCAGAATCGAGCCACGGTTTGCAGGCTGATTCGTACGCAAGGGCGGTAACGGCGCTCTAACGGGACCAATCCCGAACCCAGGATCTGCCGTCTGACCAGGGACGGTGCGAGATCCGGCCAGGAGTTCAGCGTCCCGTGTACTGATAGAAGTGGCAGCCGGCGATGCTGGGTCACCAATGGTGACCACGCAGCTTTGACAAGCGCGCGTCAATTCCGACGGGCGCTTTGCTGTTGAACCCGACGAAAGAGAACCGGCAGAGAACGAGCGGGAGCCCCGAAGCGCCAAGCGCCTTATCGGGCTCACTGCTTGCTGACAACGGGCCTACGTCTGAGGGAGTCCTGGCGTCGTGGCACTCGGAAACACGTCAGGCAGTTGAACAACCTGAAGGTTCCAACGAGCTAGTTCTTCGTCGTCTACGTGAAGCTGCAGATGGTAATGTCCGGGGCGCTCGAAGACCACATTGGTGACGTTCCCAGCGATGTTGATAATGCTCGGATCACCGTGGCGCAGAAGGATGTCGGCTCCCACGCGGAAACCTCCCTCAACCCGGAGTGGCAGCTCTCGACGATCCTCGTCGTGCAAGGTAACGACGAAGTGATGATCTTGCTGGTAGGCATGCCATGGGACAACGAGTGAGGCTCCGATTCCGAGCGTCTGGACGATGGCTGGATAGTTCGGGAAGCGAAGCATGTTGAAGAACCCGCCGTTGGTGTAGAGCTTCCCGCCTACGGAATCAACATGGTCGGCAGCGAAGAACGCGGCTGCCCTGATCCGGTTCAAGGGCTCCTGGGGCTCCCGGTCATGCTCGGACTCCTGCGGCTCCCGGTCGTGGCCCGGCTCCTGGTCGCTCATGGTGCCTCCTGAGCTGGTGTGATACAACTAGCACGAGCTTCGTATGACAGAGTAGGGGAAGCGATGGATCTCAGCAAGTACGAGGCGATCGACTGGGACGATGAAGAGGAAGAACCAGACGAGCAGACGAACAACCTCCTTCACTGCCTTCGCCATGGTGTCGATGAGCGAGTGGTGGATGAGGTGCTGTCCGAAGAACCCGTTGAGATCCGGTTACCTCTGGAAACGGCCGAAGCGGCCTTCGTCGGGCCAGATCGGGCATGGAATCAGATGTGGACACTACTGTTTGATACGTCATACAAACGTGGTGATTGGCTGCGGCCGGTGACAGGATGGTGGGGCCAAGCCAGCCGAGATCAGAGAGTGGGAGCGAGTCAAGCGGCGCAGGTGGAGGGGACAACGATGAGCGACGAACACCAGCGCAGCGAGCGCGAGCGGCGGGAGCTGGCCCGGCAGCACGCCGGGGAAGTGGTCGAGGGCTCGGGCAGGGCTGTAGCTCCCAGACGGCTAGACCAGATGATCTCGCTCCGCCTTGAGCCAGAACTAGCAGTGGCCCTACGAGAACTCGCCAACCGACGCGGCGTCACGGTGAGTGAACTTCTACGCGAGGGCGCCATTTGTCTACTCGAAGCGGACCGCGCCTCGACAGCTCCATCCTTTACTTGGACCGTCGTCTCCGTCCCGGGCCTGCCGAACCCACCTCAAAGGCAGCCCGCATAGCTAGATCGCTGTGCGAGAGTTGGTCGGGGCATGCGCCTCAGGTCCGTGCAGGGACTAGGTTTAGATCCTGTCCTGATGACATCGCCCGGATGCTCGGCTCCGACCAGGCAAAACCGCAGGTGAGCGTAGCGTTCAGAGCTGGATACCGGCGCTCTGACGGACTTGGCTAGAACGAGGTGGTACACCACGGAGCGGGGTCGCTGGCGAAGAGCCGGTCCGCGCGCCAGAGTGCGCCCGGTGTCCGCTCGACCACGCGACCGGCCGCGGCCAGGGTCGTGAAGCGGACCCCGCCGAGGTAGGCGGCGCCCAGCTCGGCGACGTCCAGGCGGAGGTCCGGGTCGTCGCCGGTCGGCTCGCAGGAGGCGCGGTCGGGCGCGCCCTCCAGCGCGAAGCGCCCGTGGTTGGCCGGGCGCAGCTGATCGATCACCTCGACGACCAGGCGGTCCCGTGTGGCGTAGCGGCGGGCGGCCAGCGCGACCGGCACGTCGAGCAGCCGCACCCAGAGGTCCTCGCGTGTCTGGTTGGTCCGCAGCCGCCGGGAGTCGGCCAGCAGCCAGCGCAGCGGCTCGTCGACCGGCCGCGCGAGCAGCTTCATGGATGCGGCCAGGTCGAGGTCGAGGCAGTAGCGCCACAGCGCGGCGCGGGCGGCGGGCGTCAGCGCGTAGAGCTCGCGCACCCGCACGGTGTTGGCCGGCAGCTCGCCATCCCAGTGGTTCTCGACGCGGTAGCTGACCCAGCCGTCGATGGCGCCGCCGCGTGTCTCGTAGACCACGTCGAAGTGCTGGCTGGCGCCGCGCCGGTACCACTCGGGGTCGCGGAAGTAGATGGCCCAGACCTCGGGGCCACGGGACAGCTCGCCCGGCTGGGCGCGCCTGACCCGGTCGTAGAAGCCGGGCAGCAGCTTGGCGCCCTCGCCAGGGTCGAGCATGCGGACCCGGCCCGGTGTCTCCGGCGGGTCCAGGAACGCCCCGTAGGGCGTGTCGATCTCGAACACCGAGCTCCAGGTGGCCGCTCCGTAGCCGAAACGGCCGTAGATGGCCGCCTCCGAGGCGTTGAGCACGGAGAGCGGCTCACGGCGGGACTCGACGTCCCGCAGGTGCCGCTCGATCATCGCGCGCAGGATGCCCCGGCGCCGGTGGGTGGGCAGCACGGAGATCGCGGTGAGGCCACCGACGGGCACCGAGGTCAGGCCGGGAAGCGTCAGCTCCATGGAGTAGGCGCCGCCCGTGCCCACGATGCGCTCACCGTCGAAGGCGGCCAGGCTGCGGTCGAACTCGAAGTTGCCGCGCCACTCCTCCGCCTCGCCCTCGCTGGAGCTCTCGCCAAAGGCTGCATCGAGGACTGGCCAGAAGCGTCCCCAGTCCTCGTCGGTGTCGGCAATCGGCCGGATCTCGAAGTCCATGGCCCCTGGATTGTCCCCGATGGCGGCGCGGATGGCACCTGATTTTGCCTCAGGTCCTCGCGGCGGGTGGCCGACTGCAGTTTGGCCACCCTCAGGCCGCGAGGTGGACGGCAGTCGAACAACCGATGGCCAACCATGTTATGGTCCCAGGATTCTCGTCGTGCGACCCCGCACGTCCCGGATGCGCTCGTTATGGCCCGTTCAGCGGTCGGCGGACCGCCCGACCAGTAAGGAGAACCATCCGATGAAGCTGGCCTACATCGACGCAGCCTCCGGCAGCATGATCGTCCAGGCGATCGTGGCTGGCGTGGCTGGCGCAGCCGTCTTCGCCAAGCTCTTCTGGCGCCGTCTGACCGGCCCGTTCCGGCGCAAGACCGCGACCGAGGCGCAGGCGGCGGCCCACGAGCCGCTGGGCGCCGAGGGCGACAAGCGCTGAGCCGGCGTCCACAGCCTCCTGTCGTGGGTCCGTCGACCAGCGGTGTCGGCACCGAGCCGGCGTCGTTCCGCGATCCCGCCAGCACCGTCTTCTACCTGGACGGCCACGTGCTACGTGGCCTGTCCAAGCAGGGCGCGGCTGACTACGAGGCGCTGACCGCCACGCGTTTCTTTCCCCGAGCGGTGCAGGCTGGTCAGATCGTCGGCACGCGAACAGTGCCAGAGGAGGAGTTGCCGGCCGCCGACGGCGACTCCTCCTGGGCGATGGTCCTGGAGCACGACCGCATCCCGGTCGTCTCGTACCCGTACGAGTGGACCTTCTCGATGCTGAAGGCAGCGGCGCTGCTCCACCTCGACCTGCTCCAGCAGGCGCTCGCCGAAGGCCAGACGATGAAGGACGGCTACGCCTACAACCTCCAGTTCGTCGGGGCGCGGCCGGTGTTCATCGACGTCGGCTCCTTCGAGCAGGCCAGGCCGGGCGAGCCGTGGGCCGGCTACCGCCAGTTCTGCCAGACCTTCCTGTACCCGCTGCTGCTGACGGCGCACAAGGGCGTGCGCTTCCAGCCCTGGTTGCGCGGCGCGGTGCAGGGCATCGCCCCAGGCGACATCCGCCCTCTGTTCACCGGCTTCAACGTGTTCAAGCGGGGCGTGCTCAAGCACGTCGTGCTGCACCAGGCGATGGACGCCAGGTTCTCCAAGGCGCGCGCCTCCGACACCAGGCGGGAGCTCCAGAAGGCCGGCTTCTCGACCGAGCTCCAGGCGGCCACCGTCAAGGCCATCCGCAAGCTGGTCGCCGGCCTGCGCTGGAAGGCGGGCGAGTCGGCCTGGTCGGACTACCAGCGCACCAGTACCTACACCGACGCCGAGAAGGAGCGCAAGCAGGCGTTCGTGCGGCGATCGGTCGCGGCCGCGCCGGCGCGCCTGTGCTACGACCTCGGAGCCAACGACGGCACCTATTCGCGGGTCGCCGCCGAGCACGCGGGCTACGTGGTCGCCGCCGACAGCGACGACCTGACTGTCGACCTGCTGTTCCAGGCCCTCTCCAAGGAGGGCGAGCGGCGGATCCTGCCGATCACGCTGGACCTCTGCGACCCCTCGCCGGGGCTCGGCTGGCGCGGCCGCGAGCGTGCGGCCTTCTTCGACCGCGACCGGCCGGACATGGTGCTGGCGCTGGCGCTGATCCATCACCTGGCGATCACCGGGAACGTGCCGCTGGCGGAGCTGGTGGACTGGTGGCACGGCCTGGGCGCGCGGCTGGTGGTCGAGTTCGTGGATCCCGAGGACCCGATGGCGGACCGGCTGCTGGCGAACAAGCCGGCTGGGATGCACGGGGACTACCGGCGGGCGGTGTTCGAGCGGCTCCTGGAGGAGCGTTTCCAGGTGCTGGAGCGCGAGGAGCTGCCGTCGGGGACGCGCGTGCTCTACCACGCCGCCCCCAAGCCGTCCCGCGCCTGATCCGCACCCGGGCACGAGGTGCTCGCCGACCTCCTCGACAGCCGCGCCTGAGCCGGGCGGTCAGCCCGGCGCCAGACCGCTGGGCAGGACGGTGGTGACGTCGCGAAGGTCCAGCGCCAGCGGGATGGCGGCCGGCGCTCCTGGCCGCCAGGCGGCAGGGTCGGCGAGCGCCGCCCCGCCGTTGAAGAAGAACAGCCAGCCGGTGTGGCTCCAGCCGAGGCACGGCTGGCAGGCCAGGGGCGTCGCCCCGCCGGACCCGGGCAGCACGCTGGCACGGCCGCTGGCCACGTCCACGATCGAGAGCCCGGGCTGGCCCGGCCCGGCCAGCTGGGTGAACACCGCCAGGAGGCGCGCGTCCGGAGAGAAGGCCCCGATCTGGAGGCAGCACCCCATGCCGGGCAGTGGCGGGCCGAGCGCGAACCAGCTCCTGGCCCCGGTGGGCGACGCCAGCGTGCGGTCGACCCCGGTGGCCAGGTCGTGCAGATGGAGCCTGCGGTCGTCCAGGTAGGCGAGCAGGCTGCCGTGGCGGTCCAGGAAGGTGAGGTCGTGGCCCAGCTCGACGATGCGCCTGCCATGCGGATCACGGACCTCGAAGCGGTTCTGGAGGTCGCGGATGACCACGCCCTGCGGCACCACCGCCACGGGCTCGGCGTCGTAGGGCAGCGTCCAGCGCCGCAGCTTGCGGTTGCTGGTGAGCTCCACCTCGCGCAGGACGTACGCCTGCTCCGGGGCGGTCTCATCCTGGCTGACCAGCCAGACCCGATCGGAGCGCGGCGAGGGCAGCACGTCGATGGCGTCGCCCAGCAGGACCGGCTTGGACTTCAGGTCGGCCCGCTGGGCGGCCGTACCGCCGTCCCTTGCCAGCAGGATGAGGTACTCGCCCTGCCGCAGCACCCGGACGCGGCCGGCTCCCGGCGAGGGGATCGAGGAAATGGTCCCGGAGGCCGCGTCCACCGCCAGCACCTGACGGCCGCCCATGTACAGCAGAGCCCCGCGCAGCCCCGCAAGATCGCCGGCGGGCGGCGCGGGCGGCGCGTGCACCCGCGGCTGGGCCGGCGGCGCCAGCGGGCGGGACAGCCCGCCCGTGACCGACCAGCGCACCACGACCAGCCCGACCAGAACCGCGGCCAGCAGGAGCAGGCTACGGAGCGCCGATGGCCTCGGAGACGTCGGGGGAGGTGGCACTGACATTCAACGCCACCTCCCCCAGGTCGGCTCCGGCCCGCCGCCGGATCAGGACCCTTCGCGTCCGAGCAGCCGGTCCGCGTCGTCCTTGAGCTGCTCGACCACCAGCGGGTCGCGCAGCGTGGTGACATCGCCCAGCGGCTCGCCGCTGGCGATGTTCTTGAGCAGCCGCCGCATGATCTTGCCCGAGCGGGTCTTGGGCAGATCCGCGCCGAACATCACCGCCTTGGGCCTGGCGATCTTGCCGATGCGCTCGCCGACCCACTCGCGCAGCTCCTTGGCCAGATCGTCGGAGGCCTCGTTGCCGGCGCGCAGCACCACGAAGGCGAGCGGCGTCTGGCCGGTCAGCTCGTCGGGAGCCGCCGCGACCGCCGCTTCGGCAACCGCCGGGTGGGCGACCAGCGCGGACTCCAGCTCGATGGTGGACAGCCGGTGGCCCGAGACGTTCATCACGTCGTCGATGCGTCCCAGCAGCCAGTAGTAGCCGTCGTCGTCCTGCTTGGCGCCGTCGCCCGCGAAGTAGATGCTCGGCCCGTACTTGGAGAAGTAGTTCGAGACGAAGCGGTCGTCGTCCTGCCACAGGGTGCGGAACATCCCCGGCCAGGGACGGGTCATCACGATGTAGCCGCCCTTGCCCTGCTCCACCAGGTTGCCCTGCTCGTCGAGGATCGCGGCCTTGTTGCCGGGGAACGGCACCGTGGCCGAGCCCGGCTTGAGCACGGTGACGCCGGGCAGCGGGATGATCAGGATGCCGCCGTTCTCCGTCTGCCACCAGGTGTCGACCACCGGGCAGCGCTCGCCGCCGATGTACTTCCAGTACCAGACCCAGGCCTCGGGGTTGATCGGCTCGCCCACGGTGCCGAGCAGCTTCAGCGACGACAGGTCGTGCCGCTGCGGCCACTCGGGCCCGGCCTTGATGAACGAGCGGATCAGCGTCGGCGCGGTGTAGTACGAGCGCACCTTGTAGCGCTCCACGATCTCCCAGTGGCGGTCGATTTGCGGGTAGGCGGGGTCGCCCTCGTAGAGCACGCCGGTGATGCCGTTGTTCAGCGGTCCGTACACGATGTAGCTGTGGCCGGTCACCCAGCCGACGTCGGCCGCGCACCACCAGACGTCGTCGTCGTGCACGTCGAAGATCCACTTGTGCGTGGTCGAGACGTAGGTGAGGTAGCCGCCGGTGGTGTGCTGCGCCGCCTTGGGCTTGGCGGTCGTCCCCGAGGTGTGCAACAGGTAGAGCACGTCCTCGGCCTTGCAGCGCTCGGGCTCGCACTCGGTCGACTTGCCCTCGACCAGGTCGTGCCACCAGAGGTCGCGGCCCTCCTGCATGGGCACGGTGTTGCCGGTGCGGCGGAAGACCACCATGCGTTCGATGGTCGGCGCCTGCTGGATGGCCTTGTCGGCGATCTCCTTCAGCGGGATGACCGACCCCTTGCGCCAGGCCTCGTCCTGGGTGACCAGCACCTTGCAGCCGGTGCTCGACATGCGCTCGCCGAGCGAGTCGGGCGAGAAGCCGCCGAACACCACCACGTGCGGCGCGCCGATGCGGGCGCAGGCCAGCATCGCGATCGGGAGCTGCGGCACCATTCCCAGGTAGAGGCCGACGCGGTCGCCCTTGCGGACGCCCAGCTCGCGCAGGCCGTTGGCGAAGCGGCAGACCTCGTCCTTGAGCCGCGCGAAGGTGATGCTCTGATCCTCTTCGTCGACCGGCTCGGTCACCCAGTGGTAGGCGACCTTGTCACCGCGGCCGGCGTTGACCTGCTTGTCCAGGCAGTTGTAGGCGACGTTCAGTTCGCCGTCCTCGAACCAGGAGCAGTGGGGCGGGTCCCATTCCAGCGACTTCGTCGGCTCCTTGAACCACTCCACGAACTCCTTGGCCCGCCGGAGCCAGAAGCCCTCGAAGTCACGCTCGGCCTCGTCGTAGACGCTGGTGTCCTTGATGATGGCCTGCGCCGTGAACTCGGGAAGCGGCGGGAAGGTACGCCCCTCGCGCACGAGCACCGAGATGGTCTCGGTTGCCTGCTGATTGGTCTCGACGGAATCCGCCATCTTCGCTCCTTCGCAATCCCGACCTGCACGAGCAGTGGCAGCGCGAAGCCTGTCGGTCCCGGCTTCGCGCTGCCACGGGCGGCGCTGCGCTACGCGCGCCGAAGCTGGCGCACAGGGACGATTTCGCGGCCGAACGTGAAGTTGGTCACGCCCGCGAACGAGGCGTACCAGGCCGCGACCGCGGTGGCAAGCCCGAACCATCCGCCGAGCTTCCCGACGCCGCTGCTGCCCGCCGCCTCACCGATCCCGAGGAGCAGGAAGGTGATCGCCAGCAGTAGGAACACCAGGTTGACAGCGGCGGTCGTCCGGAACGACGCGATCCACATGTAGGCGGTGAAGACGCCCCATGCGATCAGGAACAGACCAACCGCGCTCCCAGCGTTGGCGGCCGGCACGTCCTTGGCGAAGAACGTCACGTACGCCCAGTAGGAGATCCAGAACGCGCCATAGGAGCTGAAGGCGGTCGCCCCGAAGGTGTTGCCCTTACGGAACTCCCACATGCCAGCCAGGAGCTGCGCCCCTCCGCCGTAGGCGAGTGCCAGGCCGAGGACGACCGGCAGGCCCTTCTTGTCGACCAGGCCGGAATTGAACATGCTGAGCACGAAGGTGGTCAGCGCGAAGCCGGCGAGTCCGAGCGGCGCCGGATCGGCGATCGCGACCGCCGCCGCGTCGGTCGGCGGCGATGCCGCTCGACTTGGGTCGCTGGTAGGCCGTGCGGCTTGGACACCGTCGTCTGCCAATGTGAGCCTCCTTTTCGCGACCGGCGGGAGCACCCCGCTTATCCGATCGTGCCCCCGCTTGCTCATCTCGGTCAAGAAACCCATGTCATAAGTATTCTGCGTATACTTCTCACGAAGTTCTTAGATTCTCAAGCAAGACAAGCTCTCCAGGTCGCGGTCGGCCGACCGGCACCCGCCGGGCGCTCCCCGGCGCGGGACACCCCGGCGGCCTCGGGCGCCGCCGGGCCGGGCCACCCCGGCGGCGCCGCGCGGTGCGCCGCGGGGTCAGCGGCTGGGGAGGATGGCCTGGAGGACGGCGTCGGTGTCGTGGAGGTCGGGGAGGACGGCGTCGGGGGCGGTGGCGAGCAGGGATTCCACGTCGTAGTGGCCGGTGGCGACGGCGACGACCCTGGCACCGCCGGCGCGGCCGGCGGCCACGTCCAGTGGGGTGTCGCCGACCACGACCACCGAGGCGGGGTCGACCTCCACCCCGAACCTGGCCTTCGCCTTGGCCCTGGCGACCTGGACGAGCTGCGTCCTGTCCCGGTGGTCCGACCCGTACGCCCCGATCTCGAAGTCGATATAGCGATCGAGCCCGAGGGTCGCCAGCTTCAGCACCGCGTTGGCCTCCAGATTGCCGGTCAGCAGCGACTGCGCCACCCCGGGCTGCCGCGCCACCGCCGCCAGCGCCCGCTCGACCCCGGGCAGGACCCTGCCGTGCTCGCGCAGCATCGCGGCCTTGGCCGCCAGCGCCTCCACCAGCGCCGCGTGGAAGGCGTCGAGCTGGGCCTCGCCGTCGATGATCCCATGCCTGGCCAGGAACTCCAGCGCGATGTCCGGATCGGTGCGGCCCGCCGTGGAGATCATCAGGCGGTCCAGGTCGGTCGCCGGCCGCCCGGCGAACGTCAGGAACGCGTCGGCGAACGCCTGCCGGCCGATCCCTCCATAGAGCACCAACGTGCCGTCGACGTCCCAGAGAACCAGCCGGCGCACGACCGCAACCTCCTGTGACAATACTGGGGTGACCAGTTGTACCAGCGGCCGATGCGCGTGGTCCCCTGGAACCTGTTCGCGGGCGGAACAGACCGGGTATCCGCGGCAGTGAGCAAGCGACCAGGAAGGGGCGGGCGATGGAACGGCGGGTGCTCGCGCTGGACCTTGGCACCTCCTCGGTGCGCACGCTGCTGGTCTCCGGGGATGGCCAGCCGCTGCCGGATGCGCTGGCCCGCCGGCCGACCCGCATGGAGATCGACGACGACGGGCGCGCCGAGCTCGACCCGGACGAGGTGGTCGCCGGCCTCGGCGACTGCATCGACGAGCTGTCCCAGCGCGGCCACCTCCGCCAGGTCACCGACGTGGCGATGTCGTGCGCCTGGCACTCGGTGATCGCCGTCGACGCCGCGCGGCAGCCGCTCACCGGCGCGCTGACCTGGGCGGACACCCGGGCGGCCGGGCTGGTCGGCGAGCTGCGCGCCCGCACCGACCCCGCCCGCCTCCAAGCCGCCACCGGCGCGCTCCCCCACACGACCTACTGGACCGTCAAGGTCCCCTGGCTCGCCCGCACCGTCCGCCCGGCGCCGGCCGGCTACCTCGGCCTCGCCGAGTACGTCACCGGCGCGCTGCTGGGCGATGCCCGCGCCTCGGTCTCGCAGGCGTCCGGCACGGGCCTGCTCGACCTCGAATCGATGCGCTGGCTGGACGAGGCGCTGGAGCTGGCCGGCATCGACCAGCGCGCCGTCCCGGAGCTGCTGGAGCCGGGCTGGATCGGCCACCTCGACGGCAAGGCGGCGCGGCGCTGGCCGGCTCTGGACGGCGCCGCCTGGCACCCGCCGGCCGGCGACGGCGCGGCCTCCAACTTCGGCGCCGGCTGCGTGACCCCCGACAGGGCGGCCATCAATCTCGGCACCTCCGGCGCGGTCCGCGCGGTCCACCAGGATTCGACGCCCCTGACCAGGGAGCTGTGGCGCTACCGGGTCGACGAGCGCCTCCTGGTGACCGGCGCCGCCTTCTCCGGCGCTGGCAACCTCTACGCGTGGGCCAGGAGCGTCCTGGACCTGCCAGGTGACGACCAGATCGAGGCCGCGCTGGCGGAGGTGCCGCCCGGAGCTCACGGCGTGCGGGTGCTGCCCTATCACGCCGGCTCGCGGGCACCGCTGGACCTGGTCGCCGGGTCCGGGGTGATCGCCGGGCTGTCGATGGCCACCACCGCCGCGGAGATCCTGGCGGCGACCCTGGAGGCGATCTGCTTCCAGCTCGCCGGCGGGGTCGAGGCGCTGGAACGGGCGCTGCGAGCCGCGCCCGGCTCGATCGAGGTGGTCGCCTCCGGCGGGGCCGTGGTCCACTCCCCCTGGTGGCAGCAGACCCTGGCCAACGTGCTCGCCCGGCCGCTGCGGGTGGTGGACGAGCCGGAGGCCTCCGCGCGCGGCGCCGCCCTGCTGGCCCTCGACCTGACCACCGAACCGAAGACCAGGCACGTCGTGGAGCCCGACCAGCGGGCCGTGGAGGCCGAACGAGCCGCCAGAGCCGCCTATCAGGACCTTGCCAGCAAGCTCGGCGAGGGGTGAACCCAACAACGATCAGGAGGAGCTCAAAATCATGCGTCACAGTGAGCAGGACACCGACCGGCTGTACACCGACGAGCCAGACGACGTCGACGAGGCCGAGCTGATCGACCAGCTCCCGAGCGACCTCGACCCGCACGCCATGGCCGACTCGATCCCCGACGAGATCGTCGCCGAGGAGGGGCTGGACGCCGGGTTGGACCCCGACCTCGCGGTGTTCGTTTCCCGCGACGAGCTGGGGGACGACGAGGAGGAGTTCTGACCCAAGCGTTCTGACCGGAAAATCACAGACCTCGGTGAGGCAGGCGAGCGGGCGGTGGGGTCGGCGAGCAGGTGCCAGACGATCACCAGGATGGAGCGGGCGATGGCGACCAGGGCCTTGCGCTTGCCGCGGCGCTTGACCAGACGCCGGTAGCGCTCGCCGAGGAAGGTGTCGGTCTTGGCGGCAGCCGCGGCGGCCTCACCCAGCACGCCCTTGAGGTAGGGGTTGCCCTTGCCGGTCTTGCCGGCGCGGGTCTTGGCGCCGGACTGGAGGGTCCGTGGGCTCAGCCTGGCCCACGACACCAGCTGCCCAGGAGTGGGGAAGACACCCATGTCCAGCCCGAGCTCGGCGAGGAGGACCTGGGCGGTGCCGGGCCCGATGCCGGTGACCGCATCCAGCCGCGCCACGGCGGGCAGTACCACTGCGTCCGGGCTGCTGCCAGCACCTGGGCCGGTGGTGCCGTCGGCGTCCACCCCCTGCGCGGCGGGGATCGCCGCAATCAGCTCCTGGATGCGGGTGGTGAGCGTGCCGATCTGGCCGCCGAGGGTGTCGATCTGGTCCAGCAGCATGCGGGCCAGCTCGGCGTGATGGTCGTCGAACCGGCCAGCCAGCGCCTCGGCCAGGGCGCCGTGCTTGG